>UOFO01000096.1_pt1 | contig 22839 bp, 17 predicted proteins | sample 1988801 | NCBI WGS metagenome assembly UOFO01 (sample SAMEA4712195, study PRJEB27164) | hydrothermal vent metagenome | biome: marine basaltic hydrothermal vent biome; feature: marine hydrothermal vent; material: mineral | place: Pacific Ocean | collected 2011-06-14/2011-07-23 | depth 1719 m
TTTACATAAAGTTATAGGTCAAAAATTTAGGAGTTATTAACTGAGGTATCGTGTGTATTAAGGATGCTCGAACTTATAGCCAATTGATGATGCATAGCTGCTGATTAATTAGGTGAAGTGTATATAGTGTTATGCTTTTAGCCCGAGGTTTGGCGTTTTTGTACAAGGACCATAGTGCTTTGGTTTTGAGGGAATCAAATTACTTGTGATATTGTCCAACAGCAGGAGCTGTGTCGTTTGTCGGCATAGGGTTGGATAAAATTTAATAGTGTTAGTAGGAGATTGATGAAATGTTTAGATGGGTTTTTATTGTAATAGGATTAATGTTGTTTCCTGTTTCAGCAAGTTTCGCATGTGAGAGTGCGGGTCCCAATGTTCATATTGGTGAAGTGACCTCGATAAGCTCGGGTACTTTTACCTTGCTTGATGCCGAAACGGGTTCACCTATTAAATTTGCTGCTAGCTCAGAAGTATTACTGGCTTTGGCTGGATTGAATAGAACTATTGCGGTGGATTATCAGGAAGAAGAAGGGCAGTTGATTGCTTTAGCGGTGCGTTAAGAGGCTTAATCGCGATAGGTTGACCTAATCTCGCAATAGTCTTCATGTCTTGATTTCGGGATAACTGTACGTTTCAAGTGTAGGGTTTAGGTCATAGGCGATCCTAAGGAGTTGATTTAAAATATATTTTTACCCTAAAGAGTTTAGTTGAACCCTGCTTTATAGCACAAATTCTTGTTTCCATAGCCTTTCCAAAAAATAACCACTTAAGCTTTGGGTGAGGCTAAAGTTTTTTGAAAGCACTCTGAAAACAATATCTTGCACTCTAAATCCATTCTCAGCTGATTTTTTTAGGTTTGGGTTTAATACCTAAGGCTTGGGCATGTGAATTGATTTTGTGGTAGTATTTGCCGCCTCGCTGTAGGCTGAACTCGGCGAGATACTTAAAAATATTATAATTCTAAAGCAAACTGATTAAATTTTACGAGGAGACGCACATGCCCTCACGAAGAGAGCTAGCCAACGCTATTCGCGCATTAAGTATGGATGCTGTTCAGAAAGCAAAATCTGGGCATCCTGGAGCCCCTATGGGGATGGCGGACATAGCAGAGGTATTGTGGAACGATTTTATGCAACACAACCCAGCTAATCCAGACTGGGCAGATCGCGATCGTTTTATCCTATCTAATGGTCATGGCTCAATGCTGATTTATTCTTTATTGCATTTGACTGGTTATGATTTGTCTATCGATGATTTAAAGCAGTTTCGTCAGATGCATGCCAAGACGCCGGGTCATCCGGAATATGGTTATGCACCGGGTATAGAGACCACCACAGGGCCGCTGGGTCAGGGGATTACCAATGGTGTAGGTATGGCGTTGGCAGAAAAAGTGCTCGCCGGCCAATTTAACAAAGAAGGTCATAACATTGTCGATCACTTCACCTATGTGTTTTTGGGCGATGGTTGTTTGATGGAAGGTATCTCTCATGAAGCCTGTTCTCTTGCTGGAACCTTAGGGCTTGGCAAGCTTGTTGCTTTCTGGGATGACAACGGTATTTCTATAGATGGACATGTTGAAGGTTGGTTTACGGATGATACCCCCAAGCGTTTTGATTCTTACGGCTGGCATGTTGTTGCCGATGTGGACGGTCACGATCCTGAAGCCATCAAAAAAGCGATTTTGGAAGCACGTTCAATTAGCGATAAACCAACATTGATTTGTTGTAAGACGGTCATAGGTTTTGGTTCACCAAACTTGGCTGGAACACACGATTGTCATGGTGCGCCATTAGGCGACGCAGAAATTAACGCGACCAGAGAAAAACTGGGCTGGGAACATGAGCCTTTTATAATTCCTAACAAAATTTCTTCTGGATGGAACGCCAAAGAAAAAGGTGCACAAGCAGAACAAGCCTGGAATGATAAGTTTATGGCGTATAAAGCGGCTTATCCTGAACTTGCTGCTGAGTATGAACGTCGAATAACAGGTGATTTACCCAGTGACTGGGAACAAAAATCAGCGGATTTCATTAGCACAGTCAATGCCAAGGCTGAAACTATTGCATCTCGTAAAGCATCACAAAATTCACTTAATGGTTATGGTCCGGTATTGCCCGAATTGTTGGGTGGTTCGGCTGACTTGGCAGGATCAAACTTGACATTATGGTCGGGTTCAAAAAGTATAAGCAGTACAGAGACAGACGGAAACTATATACATTATGGCGTGCGTGAGTTTGGTATGTCTGCCATCATGAATGGTGCTGCACTACATGGTGGTTTTATCCCTTATGGTGCTACTTTTTTGATGTTCTCTGAATATGCAAGAAATGCATTACGTATGGCCGCTCTCATGAAAGTACGCAGTCTTTTTGTTTTTACTCATGATTCTATTGGACTGGGTGAAGATGGGCCCACACATCAACCGGTTGAACAAACTGCAACGTTACGTTATATCCCTAATATGTCTGTATGGCGACCTGCTGATGCTGTTGAGTCTGCGGTTTCATGGAAAGCGGCTATTGAACGTAGTGACGGGCCAACAACCTTGATTTTTTCTCGCCAAGGTTTAGCACATCAAGAACGAGATGATGCAACATTGCAAAATATTAGTCGTGGTGGTTATACCTTATTAGAGAGTGATGGTACGCCAGAGGCGATTATCATTGCAACAGGCTCTGAAGTAGGGTTGGCTATGGATGCCGCAAAAGTGTTGATTGAAAAAGGTCGCAAAATACGCGTTGTTTCCATGCCTTCAACGGATGTGTTCGATGCCCAGGATGATGCTTATAAAGAGCAAGTATTACCTAATGCAGTAAGGGCTCGTGTGGCTGTCGAAGCAGGAATAGCGGATTACTGGATGAAGTATGTTGGTTTTGATGGGCGTGTAATCGGTATGACAACTTTCGGCGAATCGGCCCCTATTGCGGATCTGATGAAACATTTTGGTTTTACTGTTGAAAATGTTGTTGAGGCGGTTGAAGCGGTCTGCATAAAAAATACGTAACTATTCAGCGAATAGTTAATATAAGCGATAACTGCTCAGGTTGGCTCTGAAATTTGTCAGATCGGCGAGAAATGAGTTTATAGGTATAAATATTCATTTTTCTAGGTGCTCTCTTGAGCTTGAGGGTAAACGCCGAAATGGTGAGTTTTCGGGGCTGAGTGGTTGAAAATATATACCTTTTAAAAAAGGATGAGCAAGGATAAAACTGTAATGGTTTTATCCTTCGCCTTTTCAGGTGCTGAATTCTTTTAAGCTTTAAAACTTTAGAGGGAGCTATAAATGACGATTAGAGTAGGTATAAATGGTTTTGGCCGTATTGGCCGAATGGTCTTTCGCGCGGTAGCGCAAGAATTTCAAGATATGGAAATTGTTGCTATTAACGATTTGTTGGATGCAGACTATTTAGCGTACATGCTGAGTTATGACTCTGTTCATGGTCGTTTTGATGGTGATATATCTGTAGATAATGGCAGTTTGATTGTTAATGGTAAAAAAATTCGTCTTACCGCAGAACGTAATCCTGCCGATCTGAAATGGGGCGACGTTAAGGTTGACGTTGTACTTGAATGTACAGGGTTTTTTCTAACGGAAGAAACGTGTCAAGCGCATATTGATGCAGGTGCTAAGAAAGTGGTTCAGTCTGCACCTTCTAAAGATGGTACACCCATGTTTGTGTTCGGGGTTAATCACAAGACTTATGCCGGTCAAAATATCGTTTCCGCAGCGTCTTGTACCACTAATTGTTTAGCACCTTTGGCTAAGGTTATTAACGACAAGTTTGGTATCAAACGTGGTTTAATGACAACCGTTCATGCTGCTACAGCAACTCAAAAAACGGTAGATGGTCCTTCAATGAAGGATTGGCGCGGAGGCCGTGGCATTCTGGAAAATATTATTCCATCATCAACAGGAGCTGCAAAAGCAGTCGGTGTTGTGCTTCCAGAACTCAATGGTAAGTTGACGGGCATGGCTTTTCGAATACCAACTTCTGATGTTTCTGTTGTTGATTTAACTGTAGAATTAAACACGGAAGCGTCATACGAAGAAATCTGTGCAACGATGAAAGCGGCTTCAGAATCGGGCGATATTAGCCAAACTTTAGCTTATACCGATGAAAAAGTAGTTTCTACTGATTTTCGCGGTGTTGGTTATTCCTCAGTTTTTGATGCTGGCGCAGGCATTGCTTTGGATGGTACTTTCGTTAAATTAGTAGCTTGGTATGATAATGAGTATGGTTACACGTGTAACATGATGCGTTTTGTACGCTATGTAGCAGCTAATTAAAACTAAGCATAACGTTAAATTAAGGATGGAGATGTGCTCGTGCTCCATCCTTAATTTGGACTACTACTCAGCGGGGAATCAAATTTATCGTAATAGCTAGGAGCCTGTCCGAGAATAGAAATCGTAGCGAGGGAAAACTAGTTTGAGTCCGGTTTTTCGAATGAATGAGGCGAGTAGGGGCATTATTTAACGAACCTTATTCGGAAAAACGGGCCAAAATAGATTTTCCGCAGTAGGTTCTCTATTCTCGGACAGAGACTCCTAGGTAGTTACAATCATGTAATAGAGTTATTTGCAAAAGTACTCAGAGCACTAAATTTTGCAAATAATTTTGTATTCAGTTTAGGAGTAAATAATGTCTATAATCAAAATGATTGATTTGGACTTGGCTGGTAAACGAGTGTTGATTCGCCAAGATCTGAATGTGCCAGTAAAAGAAGGAAAAGTGACTTCTGATGCTCGTATTCGGGCGTCATTACCCACGATACAAAAAGCATTGGCGGCAGGTGCTTCGATAATGATTATGTCTCACTTGGGGCGGCCTACTGAAGGTGAATATGCTGAAGAGTTTTCTCTGGTTCCGGTTGCTAATCATATGAGTGGTTTGTTAGGTAAAGATGTCCGAGTGGTTAGAGATTATTTAGACGGTGTTGAGCTTGCTAGTGGTGACGTGGTTATACTTGAAAATGTTCGTTTTAATGCTGGCGAGAAGAAAAACGACGACGCTTTAGCGAAAAAATATGCTGCTTTGTGTGACGTTTTTGTTATGGATGCTTTTGGTACCGCTCATCGAGCACAAGGTTCTACTCACGGTGTGTCTAAATTCGCAGCAACAGCGTGTGCAGGCCCTTTATTGTCGGGTGAATTAGAGGCGTTAGGTAAAGCACTTGATAACCCGGCTCGACCAATGGTTGCTATTGTTGGCGGGTCTAAAGTATCGACAAAATTAACGGTTTTGGAGTCCCTCTCTAAAGTAGTTGACCAACTGGTTGTTGGTGGTGGCATAGCTAATACTTTTATTGCAGCAGCAGGACATAATGTAGGCAAATCACTTTATGAAGCAGATTTGATTGATACGGCGAATAAGCTCAGTGCTGATGCAAAAGCACGAGGAGGCCATATTCCGGTTCCTACCGATGTAATCTGTGGAAAAGAGTTTTCTGAGGCGGCAGTGGCTACATTGAAACCAGTAGCGGATGTTACTGAGGATGATATGATTTTTGATATTGGTCCAGATAGCACGGCAGAATTGGCGACGGTGATAAAAAATGCAGGAACGATCGTTTGGAATGGTCCTGTCGGTGTTTTTGAGTTTGATCAATTTGGTGAAGGTACTAAGGCGATTGCTATGGCGATCGCAGAAAGCTCAGCATTTTCTATTGCAGGTGGTGGTGATACGTTGGCGGCGGTTGATAAATATAATATTGCGGACAAAGTATCTTACATCTCGACGGGAGGAGGTGCGTTCCTGGAGTTTTTAGAAGGTAAAAAACTACCTGCTGTTGCCATATTGGAAGAACGAGCTAAAAATTAAAATTTTAGAAATGAAGCCGTTGCTTCATTTCTTAGGACCCCTGCGGGGTAAGCTAACTCACACTGTTTAAGAGTAAAGAGCGTTTGATGTTACGAAGAACAAAAATAGTTGCAACCCTGGGGCCTGCTTCTGAAAGCAAGGAAGTGATTGATGAAATGATTGAGGCCGGTTTGGATGTGGCGCGTCTCAATTTTTCTCATGGTGATGCTGAAGATCACATTGCCAGGGCTGCTTTAGTTAGAGATAGGGCAGAGGCACATGGTCGACCGATTGGTATCCTTGTTGATTTACAAGGGCCCAAAATTCGTATAGATCGCTTCAAAGATGGAAAAATAGAGCTTATCGAAGGTGATAAATTTATTCTTGATACCCATCATGACCCTCTTAATGGCACCCAGGAAAGAGTTGGAGTGACGTACAAAGCGTTGCCAAACGATGTGAGTCGGGGTGACACACTACTGCTTGATGATGGTCGTGTTACTTTGTGGGTAGAAGACGTTGTTGATGGTGAGGTTCGCTGTGAGGTGTTATTGGGCGGGCCCCTTTCAAATCATAAAGGTATTAATCGCCAAGGTGGTGGTTTATCGGCCGATGCGATTACAGAAAAAGATCGCGAAGACATTAGAACAGCAGCTAAAATAAAAGCGGACTATGTCGCTATTTCTTTTCCCCGTTGCGCAGAAGATGTTAATCTGGCGCGTCAATTGCTTCGCGAAGCTGGCGGACACGGTAGTATTGTGTCAAAAATAGAGCGGGCGGAAGCTATAGAAGAGCTCGAAGCTATTATTGATGCATCGGATGTTGTGATGGTGGCGCGTGGTGATTTAGGTGTCGAAATCGGCGATGCAGAGTTACCTGCGGTTCAGAAAAAAATCATTAAAATGGCCAGATCAAAGAACACCATCGCAATTACAGCAACGCAAATGATGGAGTCTATGATTGATAGTCCTATACCTACTCGTGCTGAAGTTTTTGATGTTGCCAACGCGGTATTAGATGGTACCGATGCGGTTATGTTGTCAGCTGAGACGGCGGCGGGGAAATATCCCGCAAAAGCAGTAGCCGCTATGGATCGAGTTTGTCGACGAGCGGAACATCAGCCCGTAGCAAAAGTATCTGATCACCGTATCAATACGCAGTTTGAACGTATAGATGAGGCGATTGCAATGGCAACCATGTATACCGCAAACCATGTAGGGGTGACGGCGATAGCCACATTAACCGAATCAGGTTCAACACCTTTATGGATGTCTCGCATTAGTTCCGGTATTCCTATTTATGCACTAACGCCACACAGTAAGACACGACAAAAGGTTACCTTGTTTCGTGGTGTGTGTCCTGTGAAATTTGAACTGAGCACAACGGATCATGCTCTGGCTAATAAAAAAGCAGTGGATGAATTAGTACGTCGCGGTGTAGTACGTGACGGAGACCTGGTTCTTATTACCAAGGGTGATCTCATAGGCATTGGTGGTGCCACTAATGCAATGAAGATCGTTCGTGTTGGAAACATGGCAGAACCTCAGTAGAGTTTAACGTTTAAGCTTAGAACAACAAAATTTTTTAAATTTATTCAGTATAAGGAGATTCTTTATGGCTCTTATTTCGTTACGACAATTATTAGATCACGCCGCAGAAAACGATTACGGCGTTCCTGCTTTTAATGTGAACAACATGGAGCAGGTTCACGCAATCATGCAAGCTGCGGATGCCGTTAATAGCCCGGTTATTATGCAAGGTTCAGCGGGTGCACGTAGTTATGCAGGTGAACCGTTTCTGCGCCATTTGATTTTGGCTGCTACGGAACAGTACCCCCACATTCCCGTTGTAATGCATCAAGATCATGGCTCAGAGCCAGCAATTTGTTTGCGGTCGATTCAATCTGGTTTTTCTTCTGTCATGATGGATGGTTCTTTAATGGCCGACATGAAGACTCCGGCTTCTTTTGAATATAACGTTGATGTCACGCGTGAAGTTGTGAAAATAGCTCATGCCTGTGGCGTATCCGTAGAAGGTGAATTAGGTTGCCTGGGTTCACTTGAAACAGGTGAAATGGGTGAAGAAGATGGCCATGGTGCGGAAGGTAAATTAGATTTGGATCTATTGTTAACTGATCCAGAGGAAGCTGCTGACTTTGTCAAAAAGACAGGGGTGGATGCGTTAGCCATTGCGATTGGTACGTCTCATGGTGCCTATAAATTTTCAACTAAGCCGACAGGTAAAATTTTACGATTGGATCGAGTGAAAGAAATTCATGAGCGTATCCCCTCGGTTCATTTGGTTATGCATGGTTCTTCTTCTGTACCCCAGGATTGGTTAGACATCATTAATAACTACGGTGGTGATATGGGTCAAACTTATGGTGTACCCGTTTCAGAAATCGTTGATGGTATTAAGAATGGTGTACGAAAAGTTAATATAGATACAGATCTGCGCATGGCTTCTACGGGTGCGGTTCGTAAACATCTTCATGAGAATACGGCAAATTTTGATCCTCGTAAATTCCTAAAAGAAGCGACGAAAGCGATGTCGGAAATTTGTAAAGCACGTTATGAAGAATTTGGTGCGGCAGGACAAGCTTCAAAAATCAAAGTAGTTTCATTGGATGCTATGGTTTCTCGTTACGCGAGTGGTGAATTGGAGCCAAAAGTAAACTAGCGGCCGGCAGATACCTTTCAGCTAATCTTTGAGAACTCGTTGTTTTAGGGGGCTGAGCGGTTATTGCTGGGTAGTGCGGCATGCCAGTAAAAGATCGGCTATCGTGTTAAGTATTCGATAGTCGTTTTTTTCGTTTATAAAGAACAGAGTCTTGGAGTGTTCTCTCCATTCGATTATTATTTTATCTTCCGTACTTTAATTTTTTTGTTACTTGTTGTCACTGTTAAGTCATATATTTGTGCAATCGCATATTGAGCTTGCTCTTTGTAATGTGTGAGTTGTTTTACTTGTTTGTTTAATTGTGTTGTCGCGGCCAGGTTAATTTGTTTTTTTTGAGCAGCAACAATCTTGACCATCTCTGTTTCCATACGCTTAACGCGCTTGCTTAGCCCGCTAATTCTATTTTTATATTGTTCGAAGAGTTCCGGTTCCTGTTGCTGTGCTTTGTTCAAGGCTGTGCGCAGTCTTGTGGCATTAGAGATTTCAGATGCTAATTCTTTTAAATGTTTTTTTGCTGTATGTAGTCGTGGTTTGTAATCGATAGCCATTTTCCAATAAAGAAGACCTTGAACACGTTTGGCTCTTTCTTTGTAACGTTGAGCTTTTTCTGGAGAAAGAAGAGGGCTGATTTTTTCAAGCCGAGTGTTAACCGCAATCATGCGTTTCAAGTATGATGCTTCTTCCTTTGTTTTAAGTGCGACAATATCGTTATTTTTTTCTATATTTTTAATCTTCTTCGTTAAATCGCTATAACGAGAGTTCATTTTATTTATATCAAGTGTTTCGTATTTTTTCAGGATAGCAGGCAGCTTATCGTGATAACCACGGCGACGAGTATCCAGCATGGTTTCAAAAGCGGCGATGCTATTTTTCCATGCGGAAAATTGATCGTTGACATATTTGAGGTCGCGATAGCTTCTTAGTGTTTCAATAAATTGATGGCTAGACATTAATTTAGTTATGGTGTGCCTTCTTAGTGCCTTGGGTAGATTATTGGGTTCCCATTGCCATTGAATCTCGTTCATAAGCTGGTTTGATTCAATATCAATAATGGTTTTTTGCAGAAGAGTGACATCACTATCAATTGTGTTTATAGCCTTGTTTAAATAGATTAGTGCTTGGCTATGATTTTTTTCTGTAATGTAGGCTTGTGCAATAACCAGGCTAGATTCTAAGACGGCTGCGCCATAAATATTTCTTTTATTTAATTCCATCCATATTTTTATCGCTTTGCTGGGTTGCTGCTCAATGAACCATGATTGTCCTAAACCAAAGAGTGCCTGGTTGGAGTACGGTCCATGAAGATGGATTCGTTCAAAATATTTTCGTGCTGAAGCAGCCTGTTGGTTATTCAATGCCGTGTACCCCAAAGCAATGTTTGCTCTGTCACGTAATGCGGCAGCTTCGGGATCCAGGGTGCCGATGCGGGATGCGATCGTTTCAATCACCGTCATTCCTTGCTTTGTTTGCTGGAGTTTGATTAGTGCAACCCCTAGATTAAATCGGGCGTAGTCCGCCCATATTGTTTCTTCTTCTTTGAGGTCGATCAATATTTTAGCCGCTTGATCATAAAGATTCTGAAAGAGAAAAATATTTGCATTTAATATAACTTTTCGGGCTTCAAGTTCCGAAGGTAAGGTTTGTTTGATTCGGTTCAATACAGAGAGCGCATTGTCATATTCTGCTCGACGATAGAACGTTTCAGCAAGATATAACCATGCTTTGTCTCTGAGGGCGGGTTCTCCGCTTTTATCGGCTACTTTTATAAATAATTCTTTCGCATCGTCAAACAACCCATAAGAAAGATAAAGTGCGCCCACAAGTAAATTGTCATTATAATTTTCAGGCTCATAACGTTTAGATTTTTCGAAAAATAATGATTTAGATGTTGCCGTTAAAAATTTCTTCTGGAAGAAGTAATACAGCACGTTATTGTGATGAGTATCGCTGGTGAGAGAGGAAGCTATTGAGTCGTCATTGCCCCATGTTGGGATAGGTATAAATAACGTCACAATTAAAAATAAAATGTAACTACTCAGCGCATTCATCTTTTACTCCCTATCTGTGTTGTTTTCGTACTCAATCGGTTACATATTTCTATATGCGCCCTCTTTCCGTGCGAAAACGCCTTGATATGAAGCAAAATATAAACACGCTGAGTAGTTACAATAAAATTGAATTTATTGTGTAACGTTGTTACTTGTTCGTTACCATTCTTTAATAGCAAACTCGGGTTGTTGTTTCAGAGAATTGCCTTGAATGACAAGTTCAACGTACTTAATTTCATCCGTTTTAGTTATCTCGAATGTAGCTCCTCGTCGATATTCGCGATTACGGGGTCCTTTTCCAGTAAAGAATGCAACCAATTCATTTTTTCCCGAACGAATATTGCCACTGAATAATTGTTGGACACCACCTCGACGAAGTGCATCTTGTTCTCGGTCGGTATAAAGGTATTGTGCTACTGTTTTATCATTTATTTTTAGTTCTATGGAATCCAGGGAAAATAAGTCGTCTGAATTCAGAGACACAAAAACAACGATCTGAGTGTTTGCTGGGAATAGTAGTTCTTCTTCAAGTATAAAAAGGTCGCGGTTGAGCTTGAGCACTTCTTTTTTTAGATTTTGAATCTGTTGGTTGAGTGTTTTCTCTTCTGTTTCTTCCGCATAGCTTAACGAGGAAAAAGAAAAGTATAATAACAAAGGAAAGACGAGTAAAAGCCAACGTAAATTATGAAAATATTTGAACATTTGTGGTGATCCTAGATCGGGAAACCTGTTACTGTTAGTTAATTATCGGTATAGATGTTTAAATTGTTAGAGGTATTGTTCGCATATTAATGAATCGGAATGGATTATTTATTGTAGCAGCTCTGGTGTTAAGGAAAGCTTTATGAAAATTTTGAATCTAACGATCATTACTATTGTCTGTTTCTTATTGACGACATCGGCAGGTGCGGTTGCCATTGGAGCTTCGGAAAATACAGCACGTATTGGCTACGGAGTGGAAGTTGGTATGATTAATGTTAACGAGCCTCAAGGTAATGTCGAGACAGATACTTCAGTACAGTTTTTGCAGCTTACATATAGTGACCAATGGTTGCAGGGATACCGATATTGGGGAGACGTGTTTGTTGATAATAGCGAGCACAAAGCGACTGAAACGGAAATTGGACAGGAAATGGAGCGTTTTGGTGTGCGAGCTATTGTGCATCGGCCATTGTATCTGTCGAATAAATATAACTTGTGGGCAGGAGGTGGTTTGCAGTTAACTCAAGAAAAATACACGTTACGTCATCGGATAGATAGTGATGGTTTTTTAGTACAAAGTTTTGGCGACAGAACGCAGACTTCTTTGGCATTAGTGTTGGATATGGTGAATGAGTGGCAGATTGATACTCGTTGGAATGTAGGAGGGCGATTGCGATATAGTTTTGCATTAGGTGATGGTGCCGATGATCTGGCCGCCTCGGTTGTTTTTTTATACCGGTTTAGAGAGTAGTTTTTTAAGGTAGCGACAAGGTAAATCGTCCACCGCCATCAATGCCGTTGTTATCAAGTTCAATAGAGCCCGATTTTTTTTTGTTTGTGTGTAAATCGGCAACTTGTCGACAGAAAAAAAGCCCCAGTCCTGTACTGCCGGTATTAACATTAATGCTTGTTTTTTGCGTTTTCTCGAATTTGTGTAACATCTCTTCCGGATATCCGTTGCCATTATCAGTGATACACAGTTTTAGGTTATTGTTATTTAATTTAGCAGAAATACAAACTTGATCCTTTGTGTACTGATAGGCATTATTGACAATATTATTGATTACACTTTTGACTAAGGCTTCGTCAAAATACCAAATCAATTCGTTGTCAATTTCTATTTTGAGAGCAATATTTCTTTTTTTTAATAAGTCAACGTGAGGAATCAAGGTTTCTTCAACAAAGTCACGCACGTTGGTTTCGGTGATGTTGAGAAAATATTGTTTATTGCCGATTTTGTAGAGTGCCAGTAACTGTACGAGTTGATTGTTTACACGTTTGGATTCGTATTTGAGTCGCTCTATTTCTTCGGGGTGGGCGTGAGCATCGTTATCCGTAATATCATCAAGCGTGTTGATGACCATACTCAAAGAGTTCTTCATATCATGAACACAGCTGGCCAATATGCTAGAAAAATCAATGCTGGGTTTTTTTTCATCCATGATGGTTATTTGGTTCCGGTAATTTTTTTGTAAACAGCGAGTAATTTTTGATATTTTTCATCAGAGGATTTTATTTTTCTGATGCGATCCAGGTATTGTCTGGTCTGATAAAGGTGCTTATCCTGTTTCCCCTTCTTTTGCATAAACATCAGTAGTGATTGCGCAGCGTTCAGATTCACGGTCAGATTTTCCGGCATTCCCGATGCGGCTTTGGCGAAAAAATCAATAGATTCTTCCAGTTTTCCTTCCTTTGCCAGTTTGACGCCCTTATTGTTTATATCTATAACTTCCTGGCGAGTAGAATTGATTAATGCCTGGCCGGCTTCTTCCATGCCCAAGCTATTAAAGAGTTCTTGGGTTTGTTTGAGTATTTCAGGGTCATCATGATGATTACGCACTACATATTTTATAAAATCTTCAGCTTGGTCGGCTTTTCCCAAGGCAAAACAAGATTTGGCGAGATCCATGGTGATATCAGTAGGTATAGTTCCTGGTATGTTATTGAACACATGAGTTGCTTCGTCGAGTGCCTTTTCCGCTAACTCTTGTTGGCCCATATTATTATAAATAGCGCTTTCCATAACCGCAACTTGCAGAGTGGCATCGGGTGTATTATTGAAATTATCACGTATGCCCGACATGGTTTTCAGTGCGTCGGTGGGTGAGCCTTTATCCAGGTGAACTTTAGCAAGCCCCGTAAAGTCAGAAGGCGATTTAAAACAGGAGTTTTTACCCACGCGTATTGCTTTTTTAAAAGAACTTTCTGCGGTTTCCAGGTCATTATTTTTATATGCAATGCGCGCCAGTTCTTTTTGTCTCAGTATTGCTTTCGGTGATACGTTAATGGCGTCAACAAGCGTTTTTTGTGCCTCAATTAAATCATCAAGTGCTTCAAAGGTTTTGGCTAGCCAATCATAAGCCTCAACAATTGAACTGTTCTCTTCTATAAGATCTTGTAGCATGTCTCTGGCCATCATATAGTCTCCGTGATGGTAATGGACTTTGGCAACGCCCAGCTTTGCCCAGGGAACATCGCGAATAGCGAGTGCTTTTTCATATGTTTCAGAAGACGCTTCGACATCGCCTAATTTTTCGCATAAATCTGCTTTGGTTTTTAGTATCTCAAAGGTATTGCTGGGTTTGTCTGCGAGTTTTTTGTCGCACAGGACAATGGCACCCAGAGGGTCTTTCCTTTGGATGGCTTTTTCGATATCTGCAAGGTCGGATTTTCGTAGTTTTATTTTTTCTAAACGAGCGGAGAACTCACCTTTGGTGAAGGGTTTTGTCAGGTAGCCATCAGGTTGATACTCCATCGCTCCCATCACCATTTCGGTTGTATTTTCAGCCGTGATCATCATGAAAGTGGTGCTGTAATTAATCAGTTCTTTGAACTTGGCTTCTTCAAGAATTTGTTGGCCATCTTTTCCGTCACCCAGGTTGTAATCACAGAGAATAATGTCGTATTTTTTTTTGGTCATAGCCTTGAGCGCACCGTCCCCGTCCTTAGCATCATCAATGTCAGTGGCACGAAAGGCAACGCCCATTTTGCGTAACATAGAACGCATTTCAGGAAAGTCATCAATAACGAGGATTTTTTTACCAGTTAAGTCTAATGCCATGAGGTATACCTTCTTTTGTGTCGTAACGTATTTATTTAAGCAATTCTTCCAGCTCTTCTGCCAAGCCAGACGCACCTTCTATACCTTGGTGCGTAGTTTCTTCAGCTTGTACCGGTTCAATGTTGTTCAATTCATCTAAAATGCCTTCTTTCTCAGTGTTAGGCTTTTCTTTTGTAGCCTGGGGTTCACTTTTTTCCATGAGTACACTTCTGTTCTCATCGGCTACTTCTTCTATCAAAGTGTCTATATCGATTCCCAGAGATTTTTCAGGATCTGTTTCTGTTGAGTTGAGCTCCGCATCTAAAATAGAGTCAATGTCATTTTCAGTAACAGGGTTAGTTGTCTGGAGTTCGGTTTCTTTTTCATCAGGCGTTTCTGCTTTATCTACAGGCGCGTTTGACTGGGTTTGCATACTGTCGATAATGTCATCAGGGTTAACGTTATCGTTTTCAGTATTTTCACTTTCAGGTTCTGTTGAGACGGTATCTTCAGGTGAGTCAGCGCTGATTTCTTTAGCTTGTACTTCCGATAAAAGATCATCAATGGAGTCATTTGTTTCTTCTATGTTAGACGCTGGGATTTTTTCATCTTGGGCTTCTTTTTCCTGAGGTTCTTCTGGTTTTTCCAGAGGCTCTGTTATTTCCTCATTTACTTCAGCAATATTTTCAGCTTCAGGTTCTGCGTCAAAATCATCGAAGTCCATTTCCAGAGCTTCAATTTCATCACCTTCAGTGTCTGAGGGTGAGGAGTCCGGTACGGGTTCTTCATTAATTTTACTTGGCGAAACGGACTCATTAGATGTGGAGTCTGTAATAGGTGTGCTGGGGGTAGGCACCGGTGTGTGCGCGAGAACATCCATCAGCTGGAATTGCCCTTCGCGTATTTCTTGCACTGTGGTGCGTAATTCCGAGAGGCCTGATGAAATTTGTTCTATGTCACTATTAGCCCCCGCTTTATTTTCTAAGTTTGTTTTGGTTGTGCTATTAATCAAAACTTCAACATGCTTGTCCAGGTCAGCAATTTGGTTTAAATCAATATTGACCAAGGCGTGAACGATATATTGATAGAATACGGTTTCATTTTTTATGATCCCGTTACTTGCTGTTTCTAATTGCTCTTCATCTGTTGTGCCTTGTTCTTTTAGCAAACGAAAGAGTTCTTCCTTTCGTTGTGATTTATTATCTTTTAAGCGGGATACCAGATTGATAAGTGTTTTTTTACGTTGCAGGTATTGTTTAATTTGAAGAAACGATAAAAAACAGCTTAGTAATATAAAAACGGCTAGCGCCTCTATCAGTAGGTAATACAAGGTGGGATGCACGTTAATCATAAGATAGCATCACTCTTAAAGTATGACGCCATTTTCTGTTATGAGCACTGCAGATGAAAATCGTAGCTATAACCAGCATTCCAAAAAGAAGATTGATCAATATAAGTTGTATCGCAGAAATAACTCGGTTAGGTGTGTTGTGTATGGCTGCTTTTTCGCTGTCTATTAGAGTTTCTTTTTTAGCATTTATTTTTTCGGAATAATTTTTCAGGGCTATCTTTTTGGAGGGCAAGACTTGCTTTTCGCCGATGGTCACGGGGCCTAACCAGATACTTTGCGATTTACCATTGTATGTGGTTGCGGCAATGTTTATTTCGACCGTATAGGGCGAGGTCTCTGGATTGTTATCAAGGGTAACCTGCCACTCAAAAGCATTGCTGCGACTCAAGCGTAATTCCTGGTGTTCATGAACGGCATTGATAACAGTAGCGGTTACTGTCATCGTTTCAAGGTTGAGTAATTTCGCATAAGGCACAACAGTAATCAGATATTGAGATGTATCCGCAGAGAGATGATGGAAAAACTCGGCAGGCTCTCTAATGACATTAATGGCAGTATTGATTTGGCGTTGGAATAAATAACCGTCAATATCTATGCTTAAATTGTGTTGGCCTGGTGATAAGGCTTGGTTCAATTGTAAGGAATAAATACCATCGCCTGCTTCATCATCGCCATTATGACCGTTGTCCATAGGAAACCAGGTTTGTATCTTACTGTCTTGGTTTTTCATCGCTACTTTTATAGCAACATGATCGAGCACTTTTGGGTTGGTAATATGCTGTCCGGATTGGGTTAGTTTTATGGATAAAGTATGCGCAGAACGAGCAAAGAAATGCAATGGAACGGGGTTTATTTCAGTCAAGAAGGGAGATTTTATGATTGCTTTATTATGCGAGTTTAATTGAGTATCTATTTGCCATGTGCCTCTACTGGGCTTGTCTATGCGAATGATGTCGAAGTTTTTTTCTTGTAGCCAGCTTACATTATCCGGATAGTTGTATTGGCTAAATATTTTTCCTTGAGGTGGAATAAATCGAGGGGGAAGATTTTTATCGATACTAAATAATAAAAAGGTAACCTGGTCTGTATTTTTATCTATACGTACCAAATTGTCATATAAGGGTAGATAGTTGAGTATTAGAGCAGAAGATATAAAGTCTAAAAATTTTTCTTCCAGGCGTTCTATATTTTCAATCGTTTGATAGCGTCCGTTGGTGGCTGTTGTTAATGCGCCGAGATGAGCATTTTTTTCAGTGTAGCCTAAATGAATGGTTGAAATGTTGATGTTACTTTTTTGGAAGTTTTCAATTAATGGGGAAACTTTATTGTAGTCATCATTGCTGATCATCGGTATAGATGATCGCTCGTCAAACAAAATGAAAATATGATTGGATATTTTTTGCTTGTGTGCTTGTTTGTTGATATCTGAAAACAGATCGAGTAAGCCTTTTTTTTCTGGAAAAGTAGTCGAGTGTTCTACAAGTAAAGATTGGATGTGATTGTTTTCATCTAAAGCCCAAAGCTTAATTTTTTTGTGTTGTTGTAGAATGCCAGCCAGCACGCCTATTGAAGATTTTGTACCTTGGCGTTGAGTATTCGTAATGATATGGATTTCATCCATGGACGCGGATAAGGTATCGTTTTTCAGGGATGTGGGGGATGCTGCATTTGCAACAAGCGTAACAATACACAGCAGCAGCGTGCCGAGCAATGCTATTGCAGTCATCCGTTGTATGCCTATCACCATATAAAGTCCGTTTGAAAAATACTCTAACCCCTTAGATTTTCGGCAAGGGTGGCAATTTCTTTAAAACGGGAGACGGAGGGGTTGGTTTCTTTGTAGCTTAAATACTCTTTTAAAGTGGGTGCTTAGCCGCAGAGCACAGCGTCCTCTGTGGCTAAGTTGTCTCAGGACTTAATTTTTCCAGCCAGCAACAATACCCATGCATAATTTGTTTATTTCTGTCGCTCTTTCAGCAGAGTCTGCTTCGTTGTAGCATCTGAACTCAGGCGCATTGCCTGATGGGCGTAGATGGACAATTTCGTCATTCTCGAAGCTGATTCTAAGGCCATCCGTGGTATCGGTTTTGACTACTCTGCCAAAGAGTGACCCAAAAACAGTCTCTATTCGTGCTGAGCTGGGCGTGCCGTGTTCGTCCATGAAACTTTGAATGCGTTGCTGGCTTTTTTGGGTTGGAAATTCTTTGATACGGTCGCTGGTGGTGAAACGGTTGGGTAAGGCGGTGGTGAGTTGTGATATGGTTTTTTTTTGTTGGATGGCTAACATCAGCACGGCCAGCGGTACAATAATGGCATCTCGGGTTGGTAGTGCTTTGAGTTTTCGTGAGTCGAGGATGACATCGTTAGCGATTAAAAACCCTCCATTTGCTTCATAACCCATTACATTTTCTGTTTTATCCAGGGCGTTGTTCATCGCTTCTATAACAAAGGGCGAGCCAATTTTCGTACGGCTGACTTGACGGAAGGCGTTGCATTTCTCAACCGCCGTATTGCTGCTGACTGGTGTAGCAACGACCGTAGCCTGAAGATATTGAGCAGTTAAAATGCCGGATATATCTCCTCTTAACCAGGTGCCATTTTCATCGCTGGTCAATGGGCGATCGGCATCGCCATCAGCAGAAATGATGCTATCAAATTGATGTTCTTTCGCCCAGTTTTTAGCCAGCTCTACATCTTCGGGACGAATCGCTTCTGTATCCACGGAAACAAATCGGTCAGAGTAACCCAGTTTTATTACTGTAGCACCCAGTTGAGTTAATATGTCCCAGAAAATATCTCGGCACACGCTGGAGTGTTGATATAAACCGATATTTTTCCCAGCAAGGCATTGTTTCGGGAAGAATTGAATATAGCGCTCAACATACATCAAATACGCTGTCTCTGACTCTTTAGGCAAGGTGAAGGGTTTGTTAAACATCCCTTGTTCATCAAATAATTCAGCAGGAAAATCTACCTGCTGCTTCTTTATCCCGGCTTCATCTGATTTTAAAATTTCTCCAGACGGTGAGTTAAATTTAATGCCATTTCGGTCGTCAGGAATATGGCTGCCGGTAACCATCATGCTGGGTATTTTTTTATGCAGTCCGTAGCAAGCTACGGCAGGAGCGGGGATGAGGCCGCAGTAAATGGGCGTATAACCCATGTCTGTTATTGCGCCAGTAACCGCAGTCATAATTCGAACAGTACTGTTTCTATGGTCTCCTGCAACGGCTATTTCACTTCCTTCAACGATCTGTCGAGTGTTTTCAAGATGTTGTATAAAAGCTTTGGTATAGGCGTAACAAATTTGATCTGTCATTGATGAAACCAGACCGCGAGCACCACTGGTGCCAAAAGCAACACCGCTGGTTGCCATTAATTCTTCAATGTCTGTTAGTTGTCTCTTCATTAGGTAAGTACAGTTCCTTATTTTTGTTGCTGACTATAAGCGCCCGACCATAATTAATTTAACTAAATTTCTACAGGATTTTTCGCGTGAATCAAGGCGCAGCGAAACGAGCATAGTGAGCTATGCGACTAAAGCAGCAACGCAGAGTCACGGGAAAAAGACCAAGAAATGTTAAATTAATTATGGTCGGGTACTTATACCTGTAGCGCTTAATATCCAGATCCCAAGCGCCACAGGTTATATTATCAGTATTGTTTTGAATCGTCTTCAGGGATACAATAGAAAGTTATCTACGTGTTGCCATCAAACAAATAACGGGCAACCCATCGTAAAATCTCAAAATACGACTTCAAGTCTGATTAACCAGTTAAAAGTATGGAGAATAATTAATGGCTAATAGCTATCTTTTTACATCAGAATCCGTATCAGAAGGTCATCCGGACAAGGTAGCGGATCAAATATCAGATAGCGTATTGGACGCCATTTTTGAGCAGGATCCTACCGCGCGCGTGGCCTGTGAAACAATGGTTAATACAGGAATGGTAGTGATCTCTGGAGAAATAACCACCTCCGCGTGGATCGACATGCAAGCGGTTGTGCGCGAAACCGTTAAAGAAATCGGCTACAACCATTCCGACATGGGTTTTGATTGGGAGTCCTGCGCTGTTATCACATCAATAGATAAACAATCTGCTGACATTGCTCAAGGTGTCGATGAGTTCGAAGATCATGAACAAGGGGCGGGAGACCAAGGTTTAATGTTTGGCTACGCTTCAAATGAAACGGATGTATTGATGCCAGCGCCAATTACCTACGCCCACCGTTTAGTTAAACGCCAGGCGGAAGTGCGTAAAAATGGTACCCTGCCGTGGTTACGCCCAGATGCTAAGAGCCAGGTTACTTTTCGTTATGAAGATCACAAACCGGTTGGCATAGAAGCGGTTGTGCTTTCTACCCAGCATAATCCAGACATTTCGACAAAAGCCCTACGCGAAGCGGTTATGGATGAGATCATCAAACCTGTATTGCCTGCTGAATGGTTAGATGCAAATACGAAATTTCATATCAATCCAACCGGTCGGTTTGTGATCGGTGGCCCCGTTGGTGACTGCGGACTGACGGGCCGTAAAATTATTGTGGATACTTATGGCGGCATGGCTCGTCATGGTGGTGGTGCCTTTTCTGGCAAAGACCCTTCGAAGGTGGATCGTTCCGCAGCCTATGCTACACGCTATGTTGCCAAAAATATCGTTGCAGCGGGTTTAGCAGAACGTTGTGAAATTCAGGTTTCTTATGCCATCGGCGTTGCAGAACCCACTTCGATATCCGTAGAGACTTTCGGCACGGGTAAAGTGGATGATGCGCGTATTACAGAATTAGTACGCGATCATTTTGACTTGCGCCCTAAAGGCTTGATTGCGATGTTGGATTTACTTCGTCCTATTTACCGGCCTACTGCGGCATACGGTCATTTTGGTCGTAGTGATATTGATTTACCTTGGGAAAAAACAGACAGAGCCGATACATTGCGCGAAGCAGCAGGAATTTAACAAGTCTTTAGGGATGAAGCATTTATAAAAAGACCAACTTAGCTGGTCTTTTATCGGCATTTTCCATTGCAATCTTGGTTACATAGCTTGCTATGTAACCGACGTTATAATAAAAACTACGAACAAAAACCCTGCTGGATATTGGTATTTTAATTTTTTCTCACCTCTTACCCTTTCTTCTTCCGAGGAGCGTTGCGACAAACTCACAGCAGTTTGCCAGGCTCGGAAAGAGATTTCATCAACAACGGCGCTCGGTTAATTTGGAGGACAGTCATGTCTGAATTTACCGATTATAAAATAGCCGACATCTCGCTGGCCGATTGGGGCCGCAAGGAAATAAACATCGCCGAGACCGAAATGCCGGGGCTCATGGCGCTGCGTAACAAGTACAAGACAGAAAAACCTCTCAAAGGCGCTCGCATCATGGGCAGCCTGCACATGACCATCCAGACCGCTGTACTTATCGAGACCCTGATTGACCTCGGTGCTCAAGTACGCTGGGTGTCATGCAATATTTTCTCAACTCAAGATCACGCAGCCGCTGCAATGGCTGCGGTTAACGTTCCGGTTTTTGCCTGGAAAGGTGAAACTCTGGAAGAATACTGGTGGTGTACCGAGCAGGCTTTTAGATGGCCTAATGGTGAAACAGCCAACATGATCCTTGACGATGGTGGCGATTCAACTCTGCTGGTACACAAAGGTGTGGAATATGAAAAAACCGGCATCGTACCCGGGCCTGAAACTACCGATAATGAAGAGTTCAAATGCATACTTGGTGTTCTGGCTAAAGTCATAAAAGAAGACCCACAATTCTGGACTAAACAAGCTAAAAATATTCAAGGTGTCACCGAAGAAACCACGACAGGCGTTCACCGTCTCTACGAAATGGTTGAAAGCGGCGAGTTGTTATTCCCCGCGATGAACGTTAATGACTCTGTGACCAAATCAAAATTTGACAATCTTTATGGCTGTCGTGAGTCTTTGGTTGACGGTATCAAACGCGCTACCGACGTGATGATTGCTGGAAAAATTGCCATTGTTTGTGGTTACGGTGACGTAGGTAAAGGCTGTGCTCAGTCGTTGAAAGGATTAGGGGCAACGGTATGGGTCACCGAAATCGACCCCATTTGTGCACTACAAGCCGCAATGGAAGGATTTCGTGTTGTCACTATGAATGACGTTGCCTCTCAAGGTGATATTTTTGTTACCACTACGGGCAATAAAGACATCATTACCCATGACCATATGGTACAAATGAAGAATCAAACTATTGTTTGTAATATCGGCCATTTCGATAATGAAATCGATATCACCGGTATGCGCAAATACGAGTGGGAAAACATCAAACCACAAGTTGACCATATCATTTTGCCTAGTGGCAACCGTATCATCATGTTGGCCGAAGGTCGTTTGGTAAACCTGGGTTGCGGGACCGGTCATCCAAGCTTTGTGATGTCCAACTCCTTCACTAACCAGGTTTTAGCACAACTCGAGTTTTTTGTTAGACGAGATCAATACGAGATCGAAGTTCACATCTTGCCAAAACACCTGGATGAAGAAGTTGCACGATTACATCTGGAAAAGATTGGCGTCAACCTAACTACGCTGAGTCAAGAACAAGCAGACTATATTGGTGTTCCCGTGGAAGGCCCTTACAAACCCAACCACTATCGCTACTAACATACGAGTGTAGAGTTCTATAATCGGGCAGAGAAGGAATGACGGTAACGTGTTCTTTCTTTGCTCACTTAGGAATGGGCACGCAATAACTTCCTTTTTTGACATCTCATCTTCAGCCCGTCTTTGTTCGTTATTCAATCACAAAAGCTCGAAATAAGAGTGACTATTCCTGCACTTTTGGTGAAGAAATGATCGCGCTATTGCCACAAGCAAGCGTATTGGTCAACGTCAGTAATGACGCCTGGTTTGAAGGCACCGATGCACCTTGTCAGCATTTACAAACATGCTATCGGATTTAGCTCTAGGGATTATTTAGAATTAGTTGACTGGGCAGGCCGCGCTGTACGCGATAATAAACGAGGCTCGATACCTGAAGCTGCGCCACCGATCCTGGATCGTCTGGGTTTAGACGCCGGTGTCTATATCGAACATATTAACGTATCGATAGAAAAACAGATTCATCCCAGAGCCTTGGGGTCAATAGACAAGCTGAAAGCTTTGGCCAAAAAGTGGAAGCAGAAGTTCATTCGCTACCAAAGTTATTCGTTACGATTTTACAAGGCTCAGTAATAACGCATC
>UOFO01000097.1_pt1 | contig 21933 bp, 26 predicted proteins | sample 1988801 | NCBI WGS metagenome assembly UOFO01 (sample SAMEA4712195, study PRJEB27164) | hydrothermal vent metagenome | biome: marine basaltic hydrothermal vent biome; feature: marine hydrothermal vent; material: mineral | place: Pacific Ocean | collected 2011-06-14/2011-07-23 | depth 1719 m
TGCAAGTGTTAAATCACCCCGGATTTGAAAAACGTGTGCTTTGTAATGCGGCTAAAAACTATTCTATTCAGTTGCAAAAAGGCGAGGACTACACGCTGTTAAACCCCGTGATTGCGCTGACGCTGAGCGATTTTATTTTGTTTGAAGAGCGCGAAGAAACCATCAGCCGTTTCAAATTGATCGAAAAAGAGTCTTTTATTGAATACAGTGATGATATCGAGCTGATTTTTGTTGAACTGCCCAAATTCAACAAGCAAGAAAGTGAATTATGCGATGTGAGCGATAAATGGCTCTGGTTTGTTAAAAATGCGGGCATACTTGACTTTATCCCCACAAACTTTGAAGCCGAATTAAAAGCCGCGTTTAACATCATCAACGAAGCCAATTTAAGTGCACCAGAATTAGAAGCTCAGTATAAACGTAAAGAATTTATCGCGGTACAGAAACACGCTTTAGCTGCGGCTGAAGAAAAAGGGGTAGAACAGGGGATAGAACAAGGAATAGAACAAGTTGCCAAAAGAATGTTACAACAAAATATTGCCGTGGATATTATTGTTCAGGTTACGGGGCTGAGTCGTGATCAAATTGAAAAAATATGAGTTTAAAATCTGAGCGGCCATATATACCCGTAGCGTTATAGATTTAGGCGTTTTCACGTACATCTGTATTTCATCTTCGGTTTTTCCTCGGCAACGGTGCTCCTGCGTTGCCCTACTACCTACATGTCTGGTTTTATTGCTCTCTTACCCGAAATACACCAGCATCAACGGAACAAACCACGACTTTTTTACCGGCGTCAATTTCTTCCACGTCGCTGACCGCATCCTCGATTTCAACGCGCCATTCAATTCCTGAATAACGGGTGTTTCCGGGTTGGGTATGAGTAATGGTTTTAGTCAGTCTAAAGGAGTAACCAATGAAATCGCTACTGTAATCCTTAGTGGAAATATGATTATTTCTGTCTTGAAGTTTTTTGAGTGTTTTCCAAAGTAGTGCGGTAATAACAACAGAGCAGAGACCAAAGCTGGCGATGCCTGCAATCCAGGTTGAGGGGATGATACCTAGCCAGATTAGAGCACCAGTAAGTAATGCACCCAATCCGGCAAATAATATTACCCCTGTAGAAAACCCCAAAGCCAGTGCTTCCAATGCGAGTAACAAGAAGCCTGCGGTAAACCAAAATGCATATTGATGACTCTCAAAATATTCAATCATAATTTTAATTTAATTAATTGTTTTTATTTGAAAAAGCAGGACTCTGATTCATTGCGCTAACAATGGCAACGGCTTCTGCGACGACACTACCGGTATTATTACTTTGAGCATCCATGAGGACGACGGTAGATTCTTTAGCTATCTCTTGTTTGGCTTCTATTGCTTTGGTGGCAAGATCCAATTGTATGGCTTTTTGACCTTCAGGGGTGATCGCTGATTGACCAATGGTGGTTAATGCGGCCGCTTGTGCGTCTGCAACTAAAGTGATGGCGCGGGCTTCACCTTCTGCCATGAGAATTTGTTCAGCTCGTATTGCTTCAGCGGCCAAAACCTTGGCTTGTTTTTCCCCTTCAGCTATATTGATTGCAGATTGTCGTTCACCTTCGGACTCGAGTATTGCGGCTCGTTTTTCACGCTCCGCTTTCATTTGTCGTTCCATCGCTTCGAGCACACTTCTAGGTGGGGTGATATCGCTTATTTCATAGCGCAACACTTGTACGCCCCAAGGATCGGCGGCTTCGTTGATGGCCGATACAATGGCGGTATTGAGTTGATCTCTTTCTTCGAAAGTTTTATCCAGATCCATTTTTCCGATTTCGGAGCGCATCGTGGTTTGAGCGAGTTGGGTTACGGCAAATATATATTCTTCAACACCATAACTGGCTTTGTAAGGGTCAAGAACTTTAAGGTAGAGGACACCATCAACCGTCAAGCCAATGTTGTCCTTGGTGATGGCACCTAAGCTTGGCACATCTATCGCTTGTTCTTTGAGAGTTCGATCATAAGCGAGTTTATCAATGAAGGGGATAATAAAATTTAATCCAGCCGTCAGTGTGCGTTGAAATTTACCAAAACGTTCAACCACAAAAGCTCGATTTTGAGGCACAAATTTGATTGAGGTTTTTAATATGACCAGCAAAATAACAGCCATGCCGGTCCAAAAACTAAATAAAAGCGAGAATAATTCTTCCATCATTTTTTGATCCTTGATAGGTTAAAAGGGCTTCAGAGCTTCAGAGCTTCAGAGCTTCAGAGCTTCAGAATTTAAGTATGTATATTAACTATGGGGGGTGAACAGCAGAAATACAAGTAGAGTCTCGCTATGGCGCAACTGATTTTTCTAGGTTTAATGAAATTCTATGTTGTAATTTTTCTGTGTTCTACGTGGTTAAAAATTACTCAGTAAAAGAAGAGAAATCAACCACAGAGTACACAGAGCGCACGGAAAAAGAGTCACTGCTGAATTCGTATATAAAATTACAATTTTTTATTGGTTCGCTTAGCCGCTTGTCGTTTCAGGCCGCTGCTTTCTAACCAGCGTCGTGCTAATAGTATTTTAGGACCGCCTTTTTGTTCTTCACATCTTGGGCAAGTAATATAACAAAGGTAGAGTTCCTTAGGGCGCAAGCCGTCTGCTACCATTTGCATTTGCATCTCGCCCAGTGATGTTTTAACGGTACCGACATCTCCAGGGTGGAGTTTGCCACGGACCATGAAAGGGCGGGGTAGATATTCAATATGTCGTCCTGGAGATTGAGAGTCTTCAAGAAGGCGCATTACTCGCCCCCGTAACATGCCCATTTTTGTCATGATAAAACCGGGCCACTTTTCTGTTAATTCCTGGTTGTCTATTTCTGTGGCTTGTTTTTTTTGATAGGTATTGTAAGAAAGAGGCATGTGGAAAAAGGTGGGGATGCCTTGGCTCAATACGCAATGGTTGCTAAGATCAATGTCTTTATCATCCCAGTCTGGAAATGTATCAGGACAACCGCAAGCTTGTTCAATACTGTCCGTTTCCTGATACGCTTCGCTGGTACTGTCTTTGGCCGTAGTTTCAGTCATTATTTGTTTTTGTATTTATTATTTGAAAACGTATCAATCAATAGTTGCATAATCATTGAAAGCAAACTCAAGCAGCCCGACATCTCTATCTCTTTTGAGGCGTACCTGGAGCACGCCGGTTTCTGGATTGCTTATCGCAATGGCGCGTCTGTATACACCGACATTGCCATCTTGAATTGATTGGTGCCATTTATCGGTACCGCGCTCTTTAATAGAAACGACTAAATTACTACCGGGTTGACGGGCATTCATAGTTGCGTAAACCAAAAACTCGTTGACACCTTTATCGAGAGGGGCCGGGCGAGTTTCAACGTGAATTGTTAAACCTTCCCAAGGTTGGGATGGATACACGCCGGTGCCTGATGGGCTACAAGCCGTGAGTAATAACAAGAAAAAAACAGAATAGAAAAAATGCCTCATTTTATTTGTCGACCGTCTTATTTTTAAGGTTGGAGAAAAGGGTTTTAATATTTTCATTATTTGTAACTATTCAGCTTGTTCCTGATTTGCTCGAAGACAAAAAAAGACGCCGTCATCGGGCAAACCAGGGAGGAGTCGGATAGCTACTCATGTTTTTTCATTATCTTTCGCGTCTTCTTTGGCTTTAGCCGCAGCGGCTCTTTTATCGGCGAGGATATGGCGATAATCGACCATATAATAGATAGCGGCACTGGTAACCAGCACCCATGCTACGCCAGCTGGAATACCCCAGTCGAACCAGGAGCGTTCGTACCCTGGGCGGTTACCCCAAAATGGGAAGGTGAGTCCAACGGCAACTATCAGCAGTACAACAAAAATCGCAAAAAACCAGTAAGGGATGGGCTGATCTGAAGTTTCCATAGCCGCGACCATTTCCCAGTCTTCCAGCCCTCGTTTATCCATACGCTCTTGTTTGGATTTGTATCCTAAATGTGATTCAGGCGTTTCTCCCCATTTTGGTTTCTCAACGGGGCTGAGTAATTTATTATCTGTATTTGTCATAGTATGACCCTCACTTTGCTAGGTGGAGTTGCTTGTAACTGGTTTCCCAGCCATTATCGGCGGTGAGATGCACAGTAAACGTATGAAGTCCGGGTTTCAAATATTCATCTATAATATGGAGCTTAATATCCTGGCGTGCTGCCGTCTCAAAAAAAACATTTTCAGTAGATAGGGTATAACTGTTTTCGGGTAAGTTTTCAATGCTGAGTTTCATTTCAGCCGCTTGGTAGAGTTTGTTAGCGATATGAATTTTATAATCTTGGATTTTTTCTCCACGAGGAACTTCCCCTCGGTAGACAGCTAAATGATAGGGGTTATAGTTGACTAGCCCCCACGTAAATAAGCTTGCTCCGATAAGAAATGCTGGGGTTACCCAGATGAGTCGTGTTTTTACAGAGACCAGGTTGCTGGTTTTCTTTGTACCATCTGTATTTCTACGGGGCCCCAGTTTGAAACCGAGTAAACCTGGTTTGTTATCTTTATCATGAAGAGAGTTGCAGGCGGTGATGCATTCACCACAATTAATACAGCTGTCGTAGACATTAGTATCGCGAGGGTCGATATCCAGAGTACATGTTGTCGCGCAAAAATTGCACGTTCCGCATTCGCTTTGGCGGTTTTTATCATGTACAACATGTAAAGTGTCGCTGGTTTGAAAAAGGAATTGCCACATCCTGTAAATACACATGTAACGGCAAACAAAATGGCGTACGACGGCGATATTTACCAAGGCGATAAACGTAAATACGGTGTAGATCCAATGCAATGATCCGGCGAGTTCTTCGTTTTTCTGAAAGGTGATGAAAGACCAAACTGCGCCGGGAGATTGAAAATAGAGTAACGGGATAAGCGCAATCAGCATGGCGGCTATAATCATTTTAAGGCTTAACCAGGCCCAGTTGTTCCAGTGATTTTTGCCTGAGGCCACGGATGCATCTTTTTCAGCATCCCAATCAATGACTGCTTTTTTCCCAAGATGTTTTTTGGTGGCTGAGTTAGCCCAGGCAGAAAAGGTATTTTGTGGGCAGACCCAGCCACAGAAGACGGTTCCCAGTGTGGAGTAGAGTATGATCATGCTGCTCGCAAAAGCGAGCCAGAAGCCAAATACAATGTGAAAATCAGAAAACCAGATTTGTCTATCCAGAACAATAAACCCAGACGAGACATCGATTCTAAAAATACCCAGGACGGGTATTAATATGATCGCGATTATGACCCCATAACGGCTTCCGGCCAGCTTCCAGTCGATTCCACGAGCTCTCGCTTGCTTGATGAAAGAGTGCAAGGGGATTCTTGTAACTGATTGATTCGAACGCATTAGTTAATCCTCAATTAGGCACAATATAGCATAAGGTGTAGAAATTAAGTAACTATTACGATTTGTATTTTGACTGTCGATTATGTGGGTCTCGGTATTTCTTTTGAGAGGAATGAGTAGAGGTCTGTCTTGAGGTGGTTAAATCCACAATCTTTTCTGCCGATAGTATTAGCATATAATTTTTAGCGGTCTGGTGTATGTATGCAATTTTTTTTCAAAAGTATCTCCTATGTTGTTATCGTTTTTTTCTTTTATGGATCGTCGCTGTGTTTTTCTGCAACAAATAAAATTGAAATTGATGAAGATTTACGTCGGGTATTGATTAACGCAATTAATGACACGGATAGTTTTGCGGATCGATTTGAAGCTGAAGTGTGGTTAATGGATATGTCTCAACGTTTAAAACGGCGTATCAAGGATCCGAAAAAACGACTGGATTTACTAAAACTTGTGCATTATGAAGCACAACGCGTTGATCTTCCTCCTGAGTTGATTCTTGCTGTTATTGATATAGAGAGTAATTTTGATCGTTGGGCATTATCGTATGTAGGGGCGAGAGGTTATATGCAAGTGATGCCGTTTTGGCTAAAAGAAATGAACCGTCCTGATGATGATTTATTTACACCCGAAATAAATGTAAGAATGGGCTGCACTATTTTACGTTTTTACGTGGATAAAGAGAAAGGTGATTTAACACGTGGTTTAGCTCGATATAATGGCAGTCTGGGAAGAACTAAATATCCCAATAAAGTCTTTTTGGCTCTGCGTAAGCGCTGGTATCGTAGATAGGTTGAATTCGCTTATTAGCAAATGAATCGGCGGTATGATAGTATGCGCGCCTCGCTGAGGCCGAATCTTAGTTTTGAATCTTTAAAATCTATGCGCTATATAAAGAATATTCGCATCTCCTTCCTACCCTAAGAGGTTCTCATGTTTCAATTCACGCCGAATCCTAATGCCAATATTAGAGCTGATATATTATCTGGGTTGACGGTTGCTCTGGCACTTGTACCGGAGGCCATTGCTTTTGCTTTCGTTGCTGGTGTTGAACCTTTAGTGGGCTTGTATGCGGCCTTTATGGTTGGTCTTATCACGGCCTGTATCGGCGGCCGGCCGGGTATGATTTCGGGTGCAACCGGTGCGTTGGCGGTCGTCATGGTGGCTTTGGTTGCTTCTCACGGCGTGGAATATTTGTTTGCCGCTGTTGTATTAATGGGGGTTTTTCAGGTTCTTGCCGGGGTGTTTCGTATGGGTAAGTTTATTCGAATGGTGCCTTATCCCGTTATGCTTGGTTTTGTTAATGGTTTGGCCATCGTAATTTTCCTGGCGCAACTCTCGCATTTTAAAGTGTCTGGGGCCGAGGAGGGCAGTCTTGAATGGATGAGCGGCTCTACATTGTGGCTTTTACTTGGCCTAGTGGCAGTCACTATGGCTATTATTCATTTTCTTCCTCGGTTCACCAAAACAATTCCTTCCTCTTTAGTCGCCATTATTTGCGTTACTGTCGTTGTCATGTTTTTCGGTATGGATGTGCGTACTGTTGGCGATTTGGCCTCTATCTCAGGGGGCTTGCCTGATTTTCATATTCCCGCTGTTCCTTTAACGTTGGAGACGCTGTGGATCATCTTACCTTTTTCGATAATTTTGGCAGCCATCGGTTTGATTGAATCTTTATTAACCATGACATTGATTGATGAGCTAACGGAAACGAGAGGTCGCGGTAATAAAGAATGTTTTGCTCAAGGAACCGCTAATGTTGCCACTGGTTTTTTTGGCGGCATGGGCGGTTGTGCAATGATTGGTCAAAGTATGATTAATATAAACTCGGGAGGGCGAGGGCGTCTTTCCGGCATTTCGGGTGCATTATTTTTATTGGCTTTCATTTTGTTTGCCTCGTCTCTTATTGAACTTATTCCTCTTGCCGCATTAATCGGCGTGATGTTTATTGTTGTAATCAGTACTTTTGAATGGTCCAGTTTTCGTATCCTGGGTAAAATTCCACGAGCAGATGCGTTCGTTATTTTTTTGGTTTCTGCGGTAACCGTTGCAACAGATCTCGCTGTTGCTGTGGTTGTCGGCGTGATTATTTCCGCACTTGTTTTTGCCTGGGATGCAGCTAAGCGTATGGCGAGTGACAGCCATGTGGATGATAAAGGAGCCAAAGTTTATGTGCTCAATGGGCCACTTTTTTTCGGTTCCATCCAAAGCTTTAAGGATATTTTCGATGTGAATAATGATCCTAATGATGTCATTATCGACTTTGTTAATACTCGCGTTTACGATCATTCTAGTTTAGAAGCCATTGATGCTATCGCTGACCGCTATGTTAATGCGGGCAAAGTATTACACCTTCGGCACCTGAGTCCCGAATGTCGAAAGCTGTTAAAGCAAGCAGGAAACTTGGTTGAAGCCAATGTGATTGAAGATCCAAAGTATAATATTGCAGACGATCGTTTAGGTTAGATCTAAAAAATCAACTGCATTTTCTAGGTTTAGTCCTTATATTTAAAGTTGAGATAATTCGATGAATAAACCCCGCACCTATGTCGGGATAGATAAAGAAATGTCAGGTGGTATGACGACTATCGGAAAAATCATTCGAGATGCCTGGGTGTTTGGTTTGATACCCGAAAGCGAAACGTGTGAGGGTTGGGATATTGGCCGGTTTGATGTTTTATTGCAAAAAATTAATGCTGAGTGGGATAAGTATGGTTGCTCAGTGAGCCATTTGCCAACAGATTTAAGAGAGCGCCACACTCGTATTCATGGCGAGGCGTTTAAAAGTGCCAAAGCTGCAGGTTGGTCAGGTGAATGTGAAACGGACGATGAAAATCAGACGGAATCGCCTGATTAGTTTGGACTTTTCATAGGATCCACACGATTTCGCGTGTATTGTTCCCGTAATTAATCTTGTTTTAGGAAGCGTAGTTCTTTTTTATATAATTCATCATAAGGTCTTGAAACTCTTTCGGGACTCTAGTCTCACTAAAAAAACAATACAAATAAAATAGAAAAGGATAAATTTGGTTTTAGACGGCTATGTTGATAAAAATTAACACAAAACTAAGACCGCCTCTTTAATTGCAAAGGGCGGCCAAAGTTTATGGCCATAACTTATTTAGTGCCCGAACGGGAACCTATTATTTCTGTAACTACTCAGCGTATTCATCTTTTACTCCAGATCGGTGTTGTTTTCGTACTCAATCGGTTGCATATTTCTATATGCGCCCTCTTTCTGTGCGAAAACGCCTTGATCTGAAGCAAAATCTAAACACGCTGAATAGTTACAGCAAATTAAAGAATAATCAGTTTTAGATACTTAAATAAATTACGAGATGCTTTTGGAGGCAGAGATTTTTCTTGTTCCTTTTTGGCGCTACGCACATATTGTCTGACGATTTTCCTGTCAGCTGACGGGTGCTTGGCAACTAAATCATCGATGGCAAGATCACCTTCACTAATCAAACGATCGCGCCAACGTTCCAGCTTATGAAGATGAGCCGTTTCTTCGATATGAGGATGTAATAATTGCGCTAACCGTTGCGCGATTTCTTCTCCCTCTTGTTCACGCATGATCCGGCCTATGTATTGACGTTGGCGGCGTAGAGCGCTTCTGGAGCGTATTTGTTGTGCATTATCTATAGCCTGACGTAGTCTTTCGGGTAGCTCTAATTTATCGAGCTGGGTTGCTCTTAATTTAATAAGCTCTTCGCCTGTTTTTTGTAAGGCTTCTACGTCTCTCTTACGTTGAGACTTACTTTTTTCTTCATATTGATCTTCTGATTTATCCGCTGACATATAAGCATCCTAAAGCTCGGGCTGTGTCTCATAAGTATACGTATAATAATTGAGATTACGTGACAGAAGTAATAAATTCTTGAGGCTTTTAGGGCTAATCTGAGTAGTTACTGCTTATTTTGATGTTTGCTGAGTAGTCAGTTTGCCAGTGTTTTCATAAAGTCTTTGCGTTCTTCATCGTTCATTTCGGATAATTTAGCACCTGATTCAGGTGTCAAATTGTGAAACAAGGCCTGGTTTTTTTCTTGTTGCTGTTTAGTTTGTAGTAGTTTGAGCAAGCCTAGAAATTCTTCTTTCAGGCCTGCTTCGGGGGTGAGAATATTTTTGCAGGCCAGCTGGGATAGATGTTGCCGCTCCTTATCGTTTGGCCACAGCTCCAGGATGGCCCCCGTATGTAAATGGGGGCGGGTATGTAGGGTTTCAAAGAGTTTAAGCAAGATTTTGGCGCCGGTGTTGTCGAGCTCAGAGAGCCATGCATTATCTAGGCTGTGTTGGGCAAGTTGAGGGTTTTGAATTAAGAGCATGATTGCCTTTCGCATGGGGGTGAGTTGTATTTGGTGCGTTTTTTGGACAGGATATGGATTTTCGTAATGATGGGTTGTGTGTTCTTCATTGTGCGTGTTTCTGTTTAATGTATTCGAGTCTACTTGGGTGCGTGCAGTAAGCTCCTGGATAAGTAAGTCTTTGAAATAGCCCTTTGGGATTTCTTTTATCAGGGGTTGAGCGAACTCTGCCAAGCGTGCACGGCCATCCAGAGTTGAAAGGTCAATATCTTGTGATAAGTGTGTGAATAGATAGGTTGATAAAGAATCTGCCGTGCTGATGCGTTGCTCAAAGGCCGTCTTACCCTCTTTTCGGATGAGAGTGTCGGGGTCTTCGCCGTCAGGAAGAAAGAGAAATCGTGCTTGGCGACCTGATTTCATTGTAGGTAACGTTTGACGTAAAGCTCGCCAGGCCGCTGCTATTCCAGCTTTGTCGCCATCAAAACAAAAAACCACCTCGGGAGTATGGCGGTAGAGTAGTTCCATATGTTGTGGGGTGGCAGAGGTGCCTAGCGTGGCTACGGCATATTGGATTTCATATTGTGCAAGTGCAACCACATCCATGTACCCTTCAACAACTAATAGTTTATCTGGCTGGTTGTTAGCTTTTCGAGCCTCAAATAGTCCATATAATTCTTTCCCTTTGTGGAATACTGACGTTTCTGGGGAGTTCAGATATTTTGGTTTGTCGTCGCCTAAGACACGTCCACCAAAACCGATAACGCGCCCACGTGCGTCTCTTATAGGGAACATGATGCGGTTGCGAAAACGGTCATAGCAATGGTTGTTTTCATCTTTCTTGATGGATAGGCCGGCATCTATAAGCAAGTTGGCGTTGTTGTTGCCAGCGTGTTGAATTAAATTGTTCCAGCCTTCCGGGGCATAACCGATATTGAATTTTTTGGCGATGCTACCGCTGACTCCACGATCTTTGAGGTAGTTAATCGCAGCGTCAGCTTTTTGATGGTTACGTAGCTGTTGTTGATAAAATTCGTTGGTTTGTTCCAGTAAGTCGTAGAGTGGTGTCAGGTTTATGCTTTTGGGGTTGTTCTCGGTGCTGGCTTCGCTGGGTACTGTTAAGTTGGCCCGTGAAGCAAGTTCGTGTATAGCTTCAGGAAAGCTCATGCGTTCGTATTCCATGAGGAAGCCGACTGCGGTGCCGTGCGCGCCACAACCAAAACAGTGATAAAACTGCTTGCTATCGCTTACGGTGAACGAGGGTGTTTTTTCATCATGGAATGGGCAGCAGGCTGAGTGATTGCTGCCGTTACGACGCAAAGGCACAAAATCATCAATGAGATCGACGATATTGGTTCGTAACATCAAGTCATCAATGAATTGTTGAGGGATGAGTTTGCTCAGATTTTTGTGCCTGCGTTATGTCGTTGATTGTTAGTCAGTATATAAATTACGAATTAAGCAGTTGTTTGACAATTTTGCTGGCTTCGCTCATGTCGCAACGGCCTTGCACCTTGGGTTTTAATATGCCCATAATTTTACCCATATCTTTGGGCGAGGTTGCTTTTTCTGCTGCAATACTCTCTTTGATAATGGTTTGTAGTTCTTCATTGCTCAGTGCGGCGGGAAGATATTCTTGGAGAATGCTTATCTCGTATTTTTCCTGATCTGCTAAGTCCTGGCGGTCAGCGGCTTCGAATTGACGGATAGAATCTCGCCGCTGCTTGACCATTTTGTCTAGGATGACCAAAACCTGCTCATCATTCAATTCGATACGCTCATCCACTTCTCGCTGTTTTATTGCGGCAAGGATCAGTCTGATGACCCCCAAGCGTGGCTTATCTTTAGCACGCATGGCTGCTTTCATCGCATTATAGATGTCATCTCTCATGGGTATGGCGGGCATGGGGCTCTCCTGGTACGCCGGAATGTCTTGATTAATAGAGACGTTGACGCATTGTGACATCACGAAACTGTTTTTTCATGTGACGTTTAACCGCAGCGGCAGCTTTACGTTTTCTTACCGAAGTTGGTTTTTCATAAAATTCACGACGACGAGTTTCAGTTAGAACTCCCGCTTTTTCGCAAGTTCGCTTGAAGCGACGTAAGGCGACCTCGAATGGTTCATTTTCTCTTAAGCGAACGCTTGGCATAGTAACTCCTAAAATTTGATCTGCTCTAACAATTTATAAACAGTGGTGAAAAACTTGCCCATTCTATCGGAGCAGTTGTGTTTTTGTAAAGGGGCTTCTTTAAAGTTTTGGATAAATATCGGTTTAATTGTGGGTCGAGGTCATTAAGACCGAGGTGTTGTGTGGTGGTCTGTCTCTAAACTAGTATTTAGTGTTACTGCTAACATTGTACCGGAGATATATTCAAAGGTCTCCTGTTGTCGTTAGTTCAAGGCGAAAAATGTGGGTTTATTAAGTGGCCGTTCCCGCACATCCCTGTGCTACACGGTACTTGAAACATTCGGTTTTGCGTAAATGATCATTTTTCTCGGGCAGGCTCCTTGGTGTCTCTTACATTAAGGGTAAACGCAGAAATGACAACAACAGGAGGTCTTTAGAATGAATTACCCGCAGATTGGGCAGGTTGGTTCGCGTGAAAAAGAGCTGCATTTTATTTGCATAGTTTGTGCGTTAATTTGTAGCAGGCGGTTTTCTAGTGTTGTGCCGAATCCAGCCAATATTTTAAGGGCTTCACAGGCTTGGATGCTGCCAATAATGCCGAGCAGAGGAGAAAAGACACCGTGATCGGCGCAACTTTCAACATTTTCTTCAGTTGCGTAAGGATAGAGGCAACGATAACAGGCGGAATTCGTTGCTTGTGGGTTTATAACCGTGACTTGTCCGTCGAGGCCGATTGCTGCACCAATAATCAACGCTGTAGAACTATTCACGCAGGCTTCGTTGATTAAATAACGGCTAGGGAAATTATCACTGGCATCAATGACAACATCAATATCAGGGAGTAATCTGACAAGTTCCTGGGCGCTGAGTTTGCGATTGATTTGCGTAAATAGCACGTCAGGGTTGAGTTGCTGTAAATGTGCTTGAGCAGAGGCTGTTTTTAAATGCCCGATATCTTGTGTGCGGTATAAAATTTGGCGCTGAAGATTGCTGGGTTCGATGTGGTCTGGGTCGGAAAGTGTGATGCGCCCTACGCCGCTGGCGGCGAGATAGAGCGCTGCAGGTGAACCTAAGCCTCCAAGTCCGATGATAAGCGCATGACTGTCGAGCAATCGCCGCTGACCGTCAAGGTCAATTTGCGGCAATAGCAAGTGTCGACTGTACCGGTTGAGTTGTTCATCTTTCATCCTTGTAGGCGTTTGTTTGTTATTTTGGTGATAACACAAAAAGGGTGTCCGCAGGAGTCCGGCCATCATCAGACCAGCCGCCGAGAAGGTAAATTTTGCTATCCATTTCGGCAATACCCATAGCGGCGCGTGCCGCGGGGATATCAGGAAGCTGCGTCCATTGTTTCGCCGTCTTATCAAAATAAGCAGCGCGAGGATGAATGCCATCACCGCTGTATCCGCCAAAAATGTAAAGCTGATCGTCAATGACGATGTTGCCTTGTCCGGCGGCTGTCCACGGTAGAGCGAGATCGCTCAAGGTTTCCCATGTGTTGGTTTTGTCGTCATAGGTTTCAATAAGTGTGAAATTGTTAAAACCCTCCGGAGTGAAAGCAACGCCGCCCATAGTAAGTAGTTTGCCGTTGAGGTTAACAGCGGAAAGTGCGAATCGCGGTGTCGGTAACGGTGCAATTTGCTCCCATTGTTGGGTAGTTAAGTCGAGCCGTTCACAAAATTCGAAGCCGGGATCAGTTTTTGGTCCGCTGGTGGTCGCGTCTGGATGATGTCCTCCTAGGATGTAGATGTGGTTGCCCATATGTAATCCGCCAGGATAGTCATGAGGAGCAAGCATGTCAGGGCCACTTTCCCATTTATCGGTGTTGGGGTTATAGATTTCCACAGTATGCAAAAATTGAAACATCCCGTCTGGTTTTTTGAATCCGCCGCCAATGATATAAATACGATCATTAACCAAGCACCCGATGGTGCCCGAGCGTTTTGTGGGCATGGGTGATCGTTGTTCCCACGTGTTAGTTTGAGGATCGTAAGCTGCTGTGGAATTAATGCTTTTGAAGTCGAGTCCGCCGCCGCCAAAAATATATAATTTCCCCTTGTAAGGGATGATGGGTGCATGAGAGCGAATTTGATTCATGCTTTGTAGATACGACCAAGCGAAAGTATGCTTGCTTGCGGGTAGCGTGTTCATAGTGGGCGCTATTTCCTTGTGTGCAGTGCTGGATTGTTGGGTGTTGCTGGATCAGCCGACCTGGATGGTGTCATAATGTTAACTAGGTGTTAATTTAAAGAAGCCAAGGTAAAGATTAAATGTTTAAGTGACGATACCATAATAACGTAGCGCGATGAAGGCTTTGTCCTTGCTATGTAAGTTTGTCGTTTTACAGCAACGCTTCTGGTATTTGTTTTGCATAATATGTTTTATGTCTCTTTAGGTAATCTTTTGTATTTGTAGATATATTTTATGTCTGGTTGTTTTCTTGCAGGTAATATTGATATAGTTCTGAATATTCAGAGTTCAAAGAGTGTTTGCGCCTGATGGCGGCGTTTTGAGGTACGATGGAATTGGAAAATAATTAAAGCGAATTTATAGGCTAAGGCGATTATGCTAGAAAATTCATTGATGGTTGGAGGTGTTTTCGGTGCTTGATAACGAAACGCATCACGACAGCAGTAATAGTACGATAAACACTGAAAACGAGTTTCTTGGTGGTTTGGTGGCTAAAAATAATAAATTGCCACCACTGCAGGATCGCTTTGGTCGAACTTTCGATTATGTACGCATTGCAGTGATAGAAAAATGCAATTTGCGATGTACTTATTGTATGCCGGAAGAAGGGGTCGAGCTCTCAAGCAAAGAGAAGATTCTTACCAAAGACGAAATTTTGCGTGTCGTTGCTCAGTTGGCGCGCATGGGGGTACGTAAAGTTCGTTATACGGGCGGGGAACCCTTGGTTCGCAAAGATATAATTCAGTTGGTTGAAGGTGCGGCTGCGACGCCCGGCGTAAAGGCGGTGCATCTCACGACGAATGGTATTTTATTCGAGCGCCAAGCCAAAGCGTTACGAGAGGCAGGTTTAACCGGCGTCAATATCAGTTTAGACACAGTAGATGCTGATCGATTCAAGACCATTACGCGACGTGAGGGTTTGGATGCCGTTTTGCGCAGTATTGACTTGGCGCTTGATCTGGGTTTTCCTCGCGTTAAAATTAATGTCGTGCTGATGCGTGGTTTTAATGAAGATGAAGTTGAAAAATTTACAGAAATGGCACGCCACAAGGCGGTTACTGTTCGATTTATAGAATTCATGCCGTTTGATGGTGATCAGATTTGGGAAAATGGCGTTCATTTTGCTAGTGCAGAGAGTTTGGTGAATCAAATTGAGGACATTTATCCTGGTATTCAGCCTGCACCCGGTACGCGAACGGAGCATCATATCTTCCAGGCACCAGGGCATGAAGGGAAAATTGCAGTTATTCCCGCGTTTACACGTAGCCTTTGTGGAAACTGTTCACGAATTCGTGTTACTTCTGATGGAAGTATACGCAATTGTTTGTATTCCGATCTTGAGTACAATTTGCGCGATGTATTGCGGGATGGATCGAAGACGGATGATGATCTTATTGCGTTGTTTCGACAAGCTTTTCACGAGAAAGAAAAAGATGGCTTCGAGTCTAAAAAACAATCGGTGGCTAAACGAGTTAAAGTTTCGGACATTGGGCGGATTAGCATGACGCAAATTGGCGGTTAAGTATCTATACTTTAAAAGAGTCTTTTGGCGATTTATTGAATATTCATAAAGTTTAGGAAATAGTTATGTCTGAGGAAAATAGGCTCACTCACTTTAACGCAAGTGGTGAAGCGCACATGGTAGATGTAGGCGCAAAGGCTGTAACTAACCGTAAAGCAACGGCAGAAGGCCGTATTTTTATGCAAGCTGATACGCTAGCGCGAATTATAGAAGGTGATCACAAGAAAGGTGATGTGCTTGGAATTGCACGAATTGCGGGGATTATGGGCGCTAAAAAATGCCCTGAGCTTATTCCGTTGGCTCACCCTATAAACATCACGTCAGTGGATGTGACTTTAACGGCCGAGCCGGATAACAATACGGTTTATTGTGATGCCACAGTGGGTTGTGGTGGCCAAACGGGCGTTGAAATGGAAGCTTTAGCAGCTGTACAGATCGCCTTACTGACTATTTACGATATGTGCAAAGCCGTGGATAAAGGAATGATCATCAAAGATATTCGTTTATTGGCGAAGTCTGGCGGTAAGTCAGGCACTTGGACTGTTGAAAAAGACGGATATTAGGGGGTACATAGCTTATGTCTATTAAAGTTAAATATTTCGCAAGTATGCGAGATCGTATGGGGCGTGGAGAAGATGAAATCCCTAACGCTAATGGAATGACAGTTGCAGATTTGTGGGCTAAGGTTGCCGATGGCGCGGACTTGCCAAGCAGTGTTTTGATTGCTGTAAATATGGAGTATACGGACGGTACTCACGTTGTGAAAGAGGGTGATGAAGTGGCTTTTTTCCCGCCGGTGACCGGAGGTTGACCGCATGAAAATTGTTGTTCAAGAAACCCCTTTTAATCCTTGGGAAGCGTTGACCGAGTTTGAATCCACTTTTGAACCTGGAAAAGTAGGTGGTTCAGTTAGTTTTGTAGGTACAATGCGAGACTTTAATGACGGGCATGATGTGACCGCGATGCGCTTGGATCATTACCCGGGCATGACAGAAAAACATATAGAGCAAGTGTGCCAAGAAGCGGCTGGTCGTTGGGAGATAATTGACTCTCTGGTTGTGCACCGTGTTGGCGTTATGACACCTAACGAACCTATTGTTTTGGTTGTTGCATGGTCTGCTCATCGGGCTAATGCGTTTGATGCTTGCCGATATATTATTAATTACTTGAAAGAGCGGGCACCGTTTTGGAAGTGTGAAACAACGGTGGCAGGCAAAGATCGCTGGGTGGAACATAACTCAGAAGATCCTGGCGTTGCAGCGAAATAAACCAACTAAAATTATTGAGTATTCGGCGCGAAAGAGGTGTAAAGAAATAATTTTTCGGTATTTTTATGCCGTTTTTGATTGGGCATAGGAGCGGTTATGCGAGAAAAAGAGCCGAGCACTTCAGTTTTATTTATTCGGCATGGGAAAACCGACTTCCCTTTGGATCGTATTTATTGTGATGATAGAGAAGACCCAGAACTTAACGAAGAAGGGGAGGCGCAGGCGCTCAGTACAGCAAAGCTACTTGAAAATGTAGCTATTGATGCTTTGTATTGTAGTCCCAGCTTACGCACTCTACGTACAGCGGAAATAATTACGGCAGCACGAGATTTGAAGCTTAGTACTTGTGATGTTTTTCGAGAGCGAAAATTTGGTATTTGGGAAGGGTTATATTTTCACGAAATTGCAGAACAATACCCAGAAGAACAGGCGCAATGGAAGAAAGATAACGCAGGTTTTAGGCCGAAAAATGGTGAATCTATCTATGATTTATGGGATAGGATGGCGCCAACTCTCGATGAAATTGTTGTTCGAAACAGAGGGAAAACTGTCGCGGTAGTGGCGCATGTAGGGCCGATTCGCATTGCGGTAGCGCAAGCTATTGGCTTGCCAACCTCTAATTTTCGCTGTTTAAATATTGATTATGCTTCAGTGACTCGAATCGACTACGGTCGGTCGCAAAATAATATGGTGTTTTTGAATCGAGTTGTATAGATGAAAGGTTGCGCGCCTTTGAATCGAAGAAAAAATAAGTAGCCGCTCAGAGGGACTCTGAGGTTCGTTAGTTCAAGGCGATGTGTGAGTTTACACGTGGCGTTCCCGCACATCCCTTGTGCTGCACAGCAATTTAGAACGTCCAGTTCGGCATAAGTGAGGAGGCTCAGGGGCTGAATGGTTACAATTAGTGTTAAATAAATATTTGGAAAGTAAGTTGTTGTTAATTCAATGAATGTGGTTCGTTTCAGGTTGTGAGAACCTTAAGCTAGGGTGTGTTTAGCTTTTAGTAAGCTTGACAGAGATAGTCGATTTGCGGCATAGTGACCACAACGGCTTCTAGGGAGAGGTGGCCACGCTTAAGTTTGACAAGTGATGGATATGGTCATCTAATAATGAAAATGTGAAAAACGAGGAGACAATAAATGCGCAATAAAATAAAAGCGGTTTTTTCTATCGGTGCAGCCGCCCTGATTTTGTCTGGGACAGCAGTAGCACAGATTCCGCTGCTGGGTGTTAATTTTGGTGATGTGGCTCTTGGTGCTAGTGAGGCTGACTGTGCAACAGCTGTTGGTGGCACATGTGTCGAAATAGCGTCAGGCGTTGGCTTTGTTCAGCGTCAAATCGACATAGGCGGTAAAAGTTTTATTCAAACTATAATTTCTGAGGATGGTTTTGAATCGGAAGATTTTGTGCAAATAAATTTTGGTGGCACTGGTAGTCAGCAAGGTCTAGCCTCTAAACTTACAGTGAGCGAAGGAACTTTCGCTGCGGACATGGCTACTGACGGCTTTGTAGCCGAGTCTACTATCACGGCGGGCTGGGCTAATGAAAAAGAGGGCATAGAATCCAATGCGGTCATTAGAGTTGATGTTTCAGAAGCTGGCGTGACAGATGGCTTTGTTGCAAAGTTTACGGTTGATACTGACTTTAACGGCACGACTAATGTTGTAAATTCTTTAATTGCCGATCAAACAGTAATTTTGGGTGCTGCTGGCGACAAACAAGTGTTCTATACAGAAATCAAAGCTGCTGATGCTGCTGGAACGGATAACACCGGTGGTGCTGGTGTCGGAACTGCGAGCTGGAATGCGGGCGATCAGATTCAAGTAGTATGGGTTGGTCAAGATATAGATGCTGATAGTGTTAGTCCGTTTGGTGCTCAGATTGTCTCTAACTTGGGTACGACTCCCGGCTCCACAGCGAGTACTAGTAGCTTTTCTTCTCTAACAGAAGAAGGTCCTTTTGGTACTTGGAATGCTGAGTGGAGTAATACACCTGTATTCGATTAATAAAGGTGCTTAACTTACATTCAATATGATGTAATGAAAAGGAGGGGAGTTCCCCTCCTTTTTTTTGCCTGCTAAAAAGTGTACTGCCATTCAGGTTTTTTCTAAATATTAATGATATTCACATTTTGCCCGTTATTTCCTGTGCGTGGTGTTTTTGCTATATTATTTAGGAGTTGATATGGTAGATGTAAATTGTTTCGTTTTCAGGGGAAAAGCGAGGTTATCTATGGTTATTATGATGCGAACTTTTGGCGTGGCTGCGTGTTATTTATTTTTTGTCTTAGTGGTTTGTGGTGCTTCGGTAGTTATGGCCGAAGAGCTGAGCGGTTACGATATTGTTAAATCCTGTGGTTATAAAAACCCGGGTACGGATCAACGTAGTAAATTGACTATTACATTGGTTGATAAGGATGGTAACAAGCGAAAAAATGTTTATTTGCGTTTGTGGAAGGATTTTAAAGGCGTTAGAGAAATAGCAGATAAAATGGTATTGATTACTGAGTTTCCGCCTGATGCCCGAGGAACTGGCTTTATGCGGTGGGCATTTACACCGGATGCAGAAAAAAATGCAGATCAGTGGATTTATTTGCCTGTGTTGCGGAAGATACGGCGTGTTTCGATTCGGGATCCGGGAGATAGCTTTTTGGGTTCGGATTTAACGTATGCGGATATAAGTGGTCGGTTAATAGATCAGGATGAGCATACCTTGGTGAAAGTGGATAAAAGAGATGGTAAAGAGTTTTATGTTGTAGAGAGCATTCCTCGAGAGTCGAACCCATTGTATAGCAAACGGATATCTTGGTTTTCTAAGGGTGGTGATTTTGATTCTTGTGTGAAGGTCGGGATCATATACCATGACTCCAAGGGTGATGTGTTGAAAAAACAATCGTTAAGCTGGCAGAAAATAGACGATGCTTGGTTATGGAAAAAAGTGGAAGTGAAAAATGTGCAAACTAATCATTCTTCAATCTTTACTGTAGCGGAAGCTGAGGTGAATGTTGGTTTGCGAGATAACGTGTTTAGTGAGCGAACATTGAAAAAAGGATACAGGCGATAGTGCTGTATTATAAGCGCCACGCCTTTGTGTGTACGAATCAGCGCAAGGATGGTCGAAAGTGTTGTGATGGTGATGGTGGTGGTGGTGAGTTGCGTGAATATGCTAAGAAGTGTATCAAAGAGTTAGGGGAGAGTGGCCGAGGTAAAGTTCGCATTAATTCTTCTGGTTGTTTGGATCGATGTGGTAAAGGCCCGGTGATGGTAGTCTATCCCGAAGGAGCTTGGTATTCCTTGAAGTCAAAGGAGGATGTTGAGGAAATTATACGGGAACATTTAATTTCTGGAAATGTTGTGTCACGTTTGCTATTAGACTGAGATGTAAATTTTGTAACTGCTCAGCGAACAAAAAATATTGTGTGTGCGTGGGGTGCTTGTCCCTGTGTCTCGTCATTTCAAGGCGAAAATGTGTGTTTACAGGTGGCAGTTTTCAAGTATTTTTATGTTTCACAGTATTTGAACGTCCTGTTTGGAGTAGAGGTGAGTGCTTTTAACGCGGAAATGGCAGGCTTAATGGATTGTTACAAAGTTATTTTGAATAAAAGATAGCGATGGTTCTTGTAAGTCGGTTAAGGCTCAGGTAAAATCTGTCCTCTTTTTCTGGGTGCTTCTCAGTGCCATTTTTACAAGTTTTGGGGATAAGTGAATGAAAACTTACAGTGCGAAGCCTGATACTGTGAAGCATGATTGGTTTGTTGTTGATGCTGCGGATAAAACGCTAGGACGCTTGTCGACTGAGATTGCGCGTCGCTTAAGAGGTAAGCATAAAGCAGAATATACGCCGCACGTTGATACGGGTGACTATATTGTCGTTGTGAATGCGGCTAGCGTGAAAGTAACAGGTAATAAAGCAAAAGATAAAATATATTACCATCACACAGGGTATATTGGTAATTTGAAATCCATCTCTTTTGAAAAATTACAAGAGAAGGCTCCAGAGAGAATTATTGAAAAAGCTGTGAAAGGGATGTTGCCTAAGAATCCTTTAGGTAGAGTTATGTTTAAGAAGCTTAAGGTTTATGCTGGGGCAGATCATCCGCACGCGGCACAACAGCCTTTGGTTTTAGATATATAAAATAATAGAAGTATTATAAGGTTAACGGGTATCGTTATGGCAGAGACACAGTACTACTCAACAGGTCGTCGTAAATCATCGAGTGCTCGCGTTTTTATGACGCGTGGCAGTGGAAATATTACTATAAATGGCCATTCTGTTGAAAATTATTTTGGTCGTGAGACCACTCGCGTGGTTGCTAAGCAATCGTTAGTTGCTTCTGGTTTAGAAGATCAAGTAGATCTGAAAATTACAGTGCGAGGCGGAGGTATGACCGGTCAGGCTGGCGCTATTCGTCATGCTATTGCGCGTGTTGTTGTTGTGTATGATGAGGAGGGACAACGACCTACCCAGCGCCAAGCTGGATTTTTGACTCGTGACGCAAGAGAGGTAGAGCGTAAAAAAGTTGGGTTGCATAAAGCGCGTAAACGTCCTCAGTTCTCCAAACGATAGATTAAAGTTTTTCGAGATTTTTAGCTCCTGCAGGGCGACTGTCCTGTGTGGGAGCTTGCCTCATTTTATAGCTTTATGCGCTCATCTTCTAGGAGCCTGTCCGAGAACCATCGGTGTTCCTTTTAAAAGAAGCGCTAGCTAAAAAATCCCTTCAACTTTCCTTTTTTTAGGGTCGTCAGTCCCACATCTCATCTTTTTCAAAACTAATGCCGCAAACAAAAACATCCTCTCTACCACCATTACATTATACTGAAAATAAAAGCTAAATTAACAAAAAACACTTGCAATTTCGCAAAAAAATTTTTCAAGATTTTTCGTTTTGTTAACGATTAAACGGAGATCTGACATGAATAAAAACATCAGCTTAACTGGCCACATCATCGCGCATTGCAATGAAAGTATGGAGATAGCTCTATCAGCAGAACGACACCCTTTATGGGCGCGATCATGTCCTGAAATGAGTGATATTGATTTTATTCGTTTTGGGTTATTGCGCTGCATTGGCAGTGATGACAGTGGTCGTCATTTTCTGCAAACAAGAGACGATGTTCATGACGAGCAACTTCCCGTATCAACTTATTTTAATTCGTTTAAGTCGCCA
>UOFO01000060.1_pt1 | contig 21364 bp, 14 predicted proteins | sample 1988801 | NCBI WGS metagenome assembly UOFO01 (sample SAMEA4712195, study PRJEB27164) | hydrothermal vent metagenome | biome: marine basaltic hydrothermal vent biome; feature: marine hydrothermal vent; material: mineral | place: Pacific Ocean | collected 2011-06-14/2011-07-23 | depth 1719 m
GATTAAAGTTCTTACAAGCACAGATCAAGTTGAAGTTGTTCCCGGAGACCTCTTTGTGATAGAAACACCTGGCGGGGGAGGTTTTGGTAAGTAAACGTTTAGAGCCTCATTTACAGCATAATGATGAGGTTTTCCTTTCCAATTCATACTAATAAAGGAAAACATCCTATGTTCAATCTTATTCCATTTGCTTGTTAAATGAATAGCGCTTAGTGGGACGGAGGCTTGGAATGGTGCGCATGGCCCACCCTACCTGGTTGCCCACCCATAGTTATGAGTGATTTCGTCACCTGCGTTGATATCATGTAACGCGATGACTTCACGGGTGTCGTAATAAACCGCATTAGGATTTGCACAGTGATTTATATAGCGTAAGTTACAATGTACGCGAAAAGCTCGGTTTTCACCTAACCACAAAACGTGAGCGCCATCTTTACCGGTCCAAATACCTGAAACATGCCCAATCAGTTCACCTTCTTCTATCTTTTGTTTAGCAAACAAACCACGACCATGTATCCTGCTTTTTTTAATACAGGTTTCATCGCGGCTTACTTTTTTTAATTTTAAACTAGCAAAACGATTCATTCTAAATAATATTGCCATTTTTGTTACAACTCCTTCAATATAGATGACAATGTACTTGATGTATTTTAGATAATCGGGATACCTCAGGGTAATCCTTCTTGCACTCTGCTCTTGCTTCTGGACAACGCGGATGAAAATGGCAGCCTGTAGGTGGGTTTACAGGTGAAGGCATATCGCCTGCCAGTTTAATTACGCTACGCTCTGCATTCACCTCAATCACAGGGACAGCAGATAACAAACTGCGTGTATAAGGATGTTTGGGCGTCATCATCACTTCCATCACGGAGCCATGCTCAACAATTCTACCCAGGTACATAACGGCAACATCATGAGCCAGGTATTCGACAACCGACATATTATGCGTGATAAACAGATAGGCCACACCCAGTTCGTTTTGCAGTTGTTTTAATAAATTTAAAATCTGAGCTTGTACGGAAACATCTAAAGCGCTGGTGGGTTCGTCGCAGATAATGATTTTTGGCTCTACTGCCAAAGCACGGGCAATACAAATACGTTGTCGCTGCCCACCTGAGAATTCATGAGGATAAAGATCTCGTGCTGTCGAAGGCAGACCCACCTGTTCTAATAATCGCTCTACTCTTGCTCGTCTTTGTACAGAGTTTCCTCCTTTATTTTGGGCAATCATACCCTCCTCAATAATATCGCCAACTTTCATCCGCGGATTCATTGATGAATAAGGATCTTGAAAGATCATTTGCAAATCACCACGAATATTGCGCATTGCTGTCTTATTGATGCGGCATAAATCTCGCCCGTCGTAATTGACTGCTCCCGATGAAGGAGGAATCAACTGTAATAAACCTTTACCTACTGTCGTTTTACCACAACCCGACTCTCCCACCAGCGCCAACGTACGACCTTTCGATAACTCAAACGACACACCATCAACCGCACGAACAAAGTCTTTTTTCGCTTGAAACAATCCTTTTTTAACCGCGAAATAAATTTCTAAATCCTTTACTTGTAACAGTGCATGAGTTGCATTCTGATTAGCTATGTCGGTTTGACTTTGTTCTTGAGTAACACAGTCCTCTTTTTTATAAGCAAGGTCGCGCTGACTCGCCTCACTAATTAAATGACAACGTGCCCAATGACCCTCCCCCACCGCCAGCAAATTTGGTACAACTTCTTCACAAGTAGACCATGCCAAATCACATCTTGCCGCGAAACGACAGCCCGTAAATACTTCTGACAAAGCCGGCACTTGACCGGCAATAACAGCCAACTCATGATTCCTCTTATTCACATTAGGCAAAGATGCAAATAATTTTTGTGAATAAGGATGCTGTGGATGCTTAAAAAACAAACTCTTTGCCGCATATTCAACAATCACACCCGCATACATCACCGCAACTTTATCGGCCATACCGGCAACAACACCCAAATCGTGAGTGATCAACAATAAGGCCATATTATTTTCTTGCTGCAGCTCTTTTAATAAATCTAATATCTGTGCCTGAATAGTGACATCCAGAGCCGTGGTCGGTTCATCTGCAATTAATAAATCAGGATCTCCGGCCAGGGCGATGGCAATCATGACACGTTGTTTCATTCCGCCTGATAACTGATGCGGATATTCACCATATCGTTGCTTACGTTCAGGAATACCCACCGCATCCAATAGCTCCAAAGTGCGCTGCCTAGCCTGTTGCCCTCTCATTCTTTTATGATGAACCAGCACTTCTTCTATTTGCCTGCCCACCGTCAATACCGGGTTCAATGAGGTCATGGGTTCCTGAAAAATCATGGCAATACGACGGCCTCTGAGAGCTCGCATTTTTGCCGGACTCAATTTCAGTAAATTTTCATTTTCAAAATTGACAACCCCCTCCACGCATCCTTTGGCCTGGGGTGGTAACAGTTGCATAATGGATAATGCGGTCATTGATTTACCACAACCCGATTCGCCCAACAACGCCAGAGTTTCACCTCGTTGGATATCAAAACTAATGCCGTCAACGGCTCGCACCCGCCCCCGACCGCTGTCAAACCACGTTTTAAGTTGCTTTACTTCAATGATAGGTTCCAAGCTATTTCCTTGATATCGAGTCAAAAATATGGAAAGCTCTGTCTTCTTTCCGTTTTTTATCAACGATAACAGAGTTAACTAATTTGGAATATATTATGGCAACTGAAAAAATTGTTATTTATCACAACCCTCGATGTACAAAATCGCGCCAAACTCTGCAATTACTCACCGAACAGGCACCTGATGCAAAGCTTGAAGTGATCGAATACCTCAATACCCCGCCAGATAAAGAAGAGTTAAAACACATTATTAAATTGCTAGGTATAGATTCTCCGAGAGAGCTAATGAGAAAAAAAGAAAATATTTACGAAAGTGAAGACCTGGGAAACTCTGAGATTACAACAGAGGCACTGATAAATGCGATGGTTAACAACCCTATCTTAATAGAACGGCCCATTGTTATTGCAAATGGTAAAGCAGCAATAGGGCGCCCTCCAGAGAACGTCCTTGCCATACTTTAGAGTAGTCGCCTCAATTAAATATGAATGGTGCGTTTATCTACCGCCAGCGCGGCTTCGTGAAAAGCCTCGGATAATGTGGGGTGGGCGTGGATGGTTCGCGCCAAGTCTTCCGCACTGGCCTGAAATTCCATAGCAACAACTGCTTCAGCAATCATTTCAGAGGCATTCGCACCTATAATATGAGCGCCCAGTAATTCGTCCGTTTCAGCATGTGCTATTAGTTTCACCATGCCATCGGTATCACCGGCCGAATAAGCCCGACCGTTCGCTTTGAAAGGAAAGCTGCCACTTTTAAATGGAATGCCTTGCTCGGTGAGTTGTTGGGTCGTTTTGCCAACCCAGGCGATTTCGGGGTGCGTATATATAACCCAAGGGATCGTATTGTAGTTTACATGACCGGATTGGCCAGCAATACGTTCGGCAACAGCAACGCCTTCTTCCGATGCTTTATGTGCGAGCATAGGGCCACGCACAACATCGCCAATAGCATAAATGCCACCTATATTGGTTTGGCAGCTCGGGTCAACGTTGATAAAACCTTTCTCATCGAGAGCCAGGCCCACTTCTTCGGCATTGAGTCCTGAAGTATTGGGTATGCGACCGGTTGTGACCAACACTTTGTTGGCTTTTACCTCTTTTGTGTCCCCTTCCTGCTTGTACGTTACCGTTACCATTTTATTGGTCACGTGACTGGACAGCGGTTGCGCTCCAAGTTGAATATTTAATCCCTGTTCAGAAAAATATTTAAGTGCCTCTTCCGCGATTTGTTGCTCTACATTGGGGAAAAACTGATTACGCCGAATTAAAATAGTAACTTCACTGCCTAGTCGTTGCCAAACGCTGCCCAGCTCCAAACCAATAACACCCCCACCAATTACGACCAGTTTTTTGGGTGCCTCCTTAAACTCAAGTGCTCCGGTAGAATCGACAATAAGCTTATTATCAACAGGTGCAAATTCGACCTCACGGGGTACGGATCCTGTGGCGATAATAATATGATTCGCAGTAAGAGATATTTCCTGGTCTGATTTTTTTTTACTGATGATTTCTACTTTTTGATTATCCAGTAAACGCCCGGAACCATGAAAAAATTCGATTTTGTGCTTGAGGAAAAGTGCCTCAACCCCACCGGTTAACATATTAACAATATCGTCTTTACGTTTCAGCATAGTGTTGATGTTGATACTTGCTTTACCAATGCTAATACCATGAGAGGATAATCCTGAAAGTTCCTGGTATTTCTGTGAAGAACTGAGCAATGCTTTTGAAGGTATGCAACCAACATTGAGGCAAGTTCCACCGAGGGATGCTTTTCCCGACGGGCTAACCCACTCGTCAACGACAGCCGTTTTTAATCCAAGTTGCGCACAACGAATCGCTGCGACATACCCACCAGGTCCAGCACCGATAACAATCACATCAAATTGTTTCATATCCTATCCTATATTTGCAGCAGCAGGCGAGACGGGTCTTCTAACATCTCTTTTACCGTAATGAGAAAATGCACAGCGTCTTTGCCATCCACGATACGATGATCATAAGACAAGGCAATATACATCATGGGCCGGGCCACAATTTCACCATTTTCAACTATGGGTCGAATTTGTGATTTATGCATGCCGAGAATACCACTTTGCGGTGGATTAAGAATAGGAGTAGAAAGCAAAGAACCAAAAACTCCACCGTTACTGACGGTGAAGGTACCGCCAGTGAGATCATCAATGGAGAGCTTACCTTCTCGGGCTTTTATCGCGTAATCAGTAATTTGATGCTCCAGTTCGGCAAAAGAAAGTACATCCGCATTTCTAACGACAGGAACCACCAGACCTCGGGGAGAACTCACCGCGATACTGATATCAAAATAACCATGGTAAACGATATCATTGCCATCAATAGACGCATTTACTACGGGGAATTTTTTCAACCCTTCAACCACCGCTTTAGTAAAAAAAGACATGAACCCAAGCTTGATACCGTATTCTTTTTCAAATTTATCCTTGTAACGACTACGTAAATCTATAACGGGCTGCATGTTGACTTCGTTAAACGTCGTGAGCATTGCGGCCGTATTTTGCGCCTCTTTTAATCTTTCAGCAATACGACGACGGAGGCGTGTCATGGGGACTCGGCGCTCTTCTCTAGAAGTACTAAGTTGTTCTGGCACGCGTGTTTGTGCCTGCGGTTTTGATGGTACAGGAGGTGGACTTTCAAGATGTTTCAAGACATCCGCTTTGGTGATCCGCCTCTCTTTACCGGTGCCAGTAATATTTTCGGCTATGAGGCCGCTGTCACTAATAAGTTTGCGTACCGCTGGGCTCAATTTAGTCTCAGAAGATTCTGCGGTTTCAATCGTTGCAGCCGGTTCTGTTGGTGCAATCGGATTGGGTCTTACTGCTTGAAGGCTCGCCTTTGCTTCGCTGTCAATAATGGCAAGCAGTTCAGCGCTGCCAACCGTTGCACCATTAGGTTTTTTAATTTCGACCAGGACGCCGTCTTCCGGAGCAACAATCTCCAACACAACCTTATCTGTTTCCAACTCAATAAGAACTTCATCTCGGCGCACAAACTCACCACTTTGTTTGTGCCAACTGATCAGTGTTCCTTCGGTAATAGATTCAGACAAAACCGGAACTTTTACATCGATCAACATTATTGTTCCCCTTCATTTATTGACAATGCGTCTTCAACCAAATGGCGTTGTTGCATGATGTGTTTTTTCAAATAACCTACGGCAGGTGCCGCCGAAGCCTGACGCCCGGCATAGCGTAATTTTTGATCAACCTTTAATTTATTCTCGATAAGGTTTCTTATAAACATCCATGCTCCTTGATTTTCAGGTTCTTCCTGACACCATACTATATCCTGAGCATTGCTATATTCAGTCATGATGTTTTCTAATTCAACATCAGGAAATGGGTATATTTGTTCTATTCTCACGACAGCAATCTTTAAGAGATTTTGTTTTGTTTGTTCCTGGAGCAAATCAAAATAAACTTTTCCGCTACAAAAAATTACTTTTTCAACTTTCGAGGAATCCGTTATATTAGTGTCGTTAATAATCAGTTGAAACGGGCGTGAGATAAGATCATCAAGCCTGGATGTTGAGTCTCTGTGCCTCAATAAGCTCTTCGGCGTCATGATGATAAGCGGCTTTCGATAAGGGCGTAACATCTGGCGACGAATAAGATGAAACATTTGACTGGGTAAACTAGGCACAACGACTTGAATATTATTCTCAGCACAGAGTTGCAGGTAACGCTCCAAACGAGCTGATGAGTGTTCTGGACCTTGTCCATCAAAGCCATGTGGAAGATACATCACAAGACTACTCAACCGGTTCCATTTAGAGTAACCAGAGGATATAAACTGGTCAATGACAACCTGGGCACCATTGGCAAAGTCACCAAACTGCGCTTCCCATATAGTGAGACACTTTGGCTCCGTCGCGCTAAAACCATATTCAAAACCCAGCACAGCTTCCTCAGAGAGCAGTGAATCAATAACAGTGAAGTTCGGTTCACCATCACTAATATAGCGTAATGGTACATGGGCCGCTCCCGTTGCCTGGTCATGAAGTACGGCATGGCGATGAAAAAAAGTGCCTCTACCACTATCTTGGCCTGATAATCGTACTGAATAGCCGTCGCGAAGCAGTGTCGCATAGGCCATGGTTTCGGCAAAACCCCAGTCCATCTTGATCTCCCCGCTTGCCATACTGAGTCGTTCTTCCATAATTCGGGCGACTCTGGGATGTAGAATAAACCCTTTGGGAAGACTGTCGAGTTGCTTTGCAAGCGTGGTTACGACTTGTTGTGACACTTGTGTATTAACAGCGTAACGCCAGTCGGTCGCTGAATAATCTGACCAGTCGACCATTCCTCTACGAGTCATTTCATTTATATTGAGTGCCGCTGTTTCGCCGTTATCGAGCAACGCCCTGTATTGTTTTTGCATATGATCAATATCATCTTGCGTGACCACGCCTTCCTTAACAAGGTATTGACCATAAATGTCGGGCACGGATGGATGCTTTTTTATTTTGGAATACATCATGGGTTGCGTTGCCGAAGGTTCATCGGCTTCACTATGGCCATGTCTGCGATAACAGAATAGATCAATAACAACATCTCGACCAAATTCATTGCGAAAGTCAAAAGCAAGTTGCGCTGCAAAAAGTACCGCTTCTGGGTTGTCTCCATTAACGTGAAACACGGGGGCTTGCACCATGCGAGCGACTTCCGTGCAATACGGGGTAGAGCGGGCATCCAGATGATTGCTTGTTGTAAACCCTATTTGATTGTTGATAATAATATGCAAAGACCCGCCGATGGTAAAGCCGCGCGCTTGAGACATATTAAAGGTTTCCATTACCACACCTTGGCCAGCAAAAGCAGCATCACCATGAATTAATATGGGCATCACTTCTGTTCGTTTTTCATCTTGTCTACGGTGTTGTCTGGCACGAACTGAACCGGCGACAACAGGGCAAATTATTTCAAGATGTGAAGGATTAAATGACAGAGCCAGATGGAGATCGCCACCTTCTGTCTTAATGCTGGAAGAAAACCCTTGATGGTATTTAACATCACCTGAGCCTTCATTTGTGCTCGGATCGAAGTGTCCCTCGAATTCTTGAAATAGAGTAGCGGGAGACTTCCCCAGAATATTAATCAAAACATTCAAGCGGCCACGGTGCGCCATACCCATGACGACTTCCTTGGTGCCATTTTTACCCGCCAACTGAAGAATGTGATCCAGTAAAGGGATCAAACTTTCCCCGCCTTCCAGCGAAAAACGCTTTTGTCCGACATATTTTGTATGTAAGTACTTTTCCAGACCCGTAGCCGCAATAACACGAGATAAAATATTACGTTGCTGGGCTTGGTCCGGTCTTAGTTTGGCATGCGATGATTCAAGACGTTCCTGGATCCAACGTTTCTGAGTCGTGCTGGAGATATGCATATATTCGGCCCCAAGGTAACCGCAATACGTTTCTCTTAAGTGCTGTAAAATATCTCTTAGCGTCGCTTGTTCAACACCAGAAAGTGACCCCGTATTAAAAACAGTACCCATATCACTTTCGGAAAGACCATGGAATGCCGGAACCAAATCTGGCAAGGCCGCGGACTCTTTGAGTGACAACGGATCTATTTTTGCCTCTTGATGACCTCGAAATCGATAGGCATTGATAAGCTGCAATACCGCAACTTGTTTGTTCTCAATCGATTCGATAACCTGATTGTAGTCTTGATGTGTTAACGGACGAGCACGATGCCCCTGAAATATAAACTCATTGCGTATTAACGAATGATCAATATCGGGCTTGGCTGGCTCGTTTTCTTGCTGCAACGCATCAAAATAATTACGCCATTCCTCACAAATATCATTCGGGTTTATCAAATAATTAGCATATAATTCCTCAATAAATGCGGCGTTTCCTGCCGATAGATAGCTATTATCTAAAAAATCCTGCATTCCATTTTTATTCTTCACTATAACAACCTTGTTATTTGAGCTACCTTTGCACCCTACATACTTGCATAAAAAATTAGACACAGAAGCTTTTATGGTTCGGGGTCACAATTTATGTAACTATAGCGTGCAGCCTCCCTTCCTTAATAAAGACGATTAAATTGTGCCAGAATTCCCTACTTCTTCAAAATTTTTTTCCTATCTTTCTTTATTAGGCTTTATTGTTTCATATTGAAATTGTTTAAACCGCTTATTAGACTGCATGAGTCGTGAAAGGTGAATGTGTTTCTGACTGTTGCCCTGATGCAACAGCACCTTATTTTCTTTGCGAAAGAAAGATGAAGTGATAAGTGTATCAGGTCGATTGATGGCTTTAAGAGCAGGCAGCAATAAAGCATAGCTAAAATCTTTCGTATGGTTATTTTTTGGTGCTAGCTGGATTCGAACCGCCTTCGCTTCCGGTGTTAAAACTTCTGAACCAACAATAATAACAGCGTCCTTTTTCCTCATCCAACGAATGACGCATATTGTATAATTTTGCGGCTTATCTGAAGATTCAACAACACAAATCAGATCGCCCACATTCAAAGGCGTATCCCCTTCTTGTTCCCAGAGCAAACAATATCCTCCTGCGCTTTCATTAACGGTATTGAGACGATAATGGGGAAGGCGAGAGGACGCAGTGGCCACTTCGGATAACTCCGCTTTTGTGCTTTTATCGTTTATTACTGCCGCCTGTACACGCAAACCAAAGTCCCAAGGATTATTCTGCTTATCATCAACATGATCCGGTGTTTTTAACTTGGATACGAAACGGGCAGGACGTTGCCAACTTTTATTTTCATTTGCAAGGTCGGTAATATAATGATGTATTGAAGTTAACCCTATGAGAACATCCACAGTATGGGATGTTTTATGTCTGGGATATTGACGTTTTGACAATAAACCCCAGGAAAGCAGTAACCGTTTTAATGTTGTTTTTGACATAGAGCTGATTGAGTCTTGTAGCTCAGTAACTAATGAATTACCCGCCTTTTCGGTAGGTGATAATAATATTTCCCTGATTTCTTTTGTTAACAGGGACGTATCCAACATCAGAAAATGCTCGCTATCAAGATCAAGCTGGCCGTGAAAACAAGGTGGATCGTCTTTTTTGAGGTCGACAGCAAACAGTCCCACAGGTTTTCCATTAGTCTCTGGTTTATATAAACGGCAAAAAGGTACCCAGTATTTAAGAGACTTTTTAATATGCAGGGTATCTTCTTGCGAGAGCTGGTAGGGATTAGCCAGCGCAAGAAGTAGCGTTTGCAAATAAATATTATCTATCGTGCGGCTTTTATTTTTGCCACGATGAGGATAACTCACTGCGTAATCGTTTAAATTATGGATACGTGAAAAACAATAAAGAACGTGTAACTCCTTCCACAACAAAGGAGGCGCAGCAGTATATATCAGGTATTCATTCGTCAAGGTTTGATGCATGTGAAGCAAACTATAATAAATAGAATCTATCAGTAGATACTGATTAGTAAACAAACCTCTTTGATTGTGAACTGCACTTACAATAATCTTATAACCTATTGTTAATTCTTTTAATATTTCTCTAATAAGTTTAACTAACTGGATGTTTCGCGAAGAAAGAGAAGCGGAGATACCAACGTACTTCCCTTGGAATAAATTGATTATTTCATCAATGAATTGCGTAATTGTCTGGAGAAAATAAAATCGTTCTTTATTTGGAACGATAGTTCGATTGGTTTCCAGCAAGGCATGGCGAATAGCACGACTGAATTCACCTAAATGCGCACGCGGCAAATTGTCGTACCACTCATCAATGTACTTGGGTTGGGTTTTAAAGCGAGATTCCCCACCTGGTTTTTGTATTGATACATTGAGAGTTAATGGCTCTTCAATTGTGACCACCATGAACCTCCATTATTCTAATTTTCTAGTCCTTAATGCATTCCTGTGAAAATAAATTCAGAGGAAAGGAAAATTACTTGTCATCTAAGTCTATAATGCTACGAATGTAGGATTATCATAGATCACGATATTAAATCGACCAAAGCGCCATTTTGTTTAATGTCAATATCATTGTAACTACTCAGCGTGTTTATATTTTGCTTCAGGCTCAGGCGTTTTCACACAAAAAACAGAAATGGCAAATTCAAGGGGAGGCTCTCTGTGAACGGTTACTCGACGCTACACCTGTATTGTCTTATCTTCGACCATCCTTTACCTTGGTATTAAGGAGGTTTATTTGTTTTGGCCATCATAGCGTCGAATTCATCCTTTGAGTTACTGCGCGGAAAAGAAGTATCCGGCACAGGTTTATCCAAAAACCGGCACAATGGTTCCCATCCATCGCCAAGGTTATAGGTCAGTAAGCGGTCTTGATTAAACGTTGCTTGAACCTCTGCAATATTTTTCTCGTACATGGCTATGGCGTACTCAGGATCATCAAGACGACCATCGAATACGCCTTGGGCAATCAGCTTTGAGCCAACAGAGTCTGGATCGGTACTCGACTTCAAAATCTTAAAAATAGTATTCACCATGCTGGTATACCAGCTTTCGGAACTTCGCACGGTCAATAATATTTTTGCATTGGGATAATACTCACTAAGCTCTCGCCAATAATAAGCTGCGGGCCAATCAATCGCAGAATTAAAACCATTAAAAACTTCATCCCAACTGGATAAATTACCTTGGGCCACCTGCCGCCAAAGCAAGGTCTGTTCCGAGCTGGCCATCACTTCTTTCATATGATGGCAAGGCCCCAACCCCAGCATTTCTAATGCTGATTTCATAGATGCTGTGCCGGTGCGACCAAATCCCGCTCCGATAATTGAAAGTGTCATGATTCGATTACCTATTCTCTTAAAAATTGATGATTAAAATTGCCCATGTTATTCTTCTGTCATGATCAACCCCATCCTGTCTGGTGACCCAGAAGCACTGTTAAAACTCGTTCAGTACCGTATGCCCTTTGGTAAATATTCTGGACAATTGCTGATCGATTTACCCGAACCCTATGTTGTCTGGTTTGCGAAAAAAGGCTTCCCGCCAGGCAACCTAGGAGAAATGCTAGGGCTAGTCTATGAGATCAAATTAAATGGGCTGGAGTATTTATTGATACCTCTGCGAACGAAACAGAAAAAGGCAAAGTAACTACTCAGCGTATTCATCTTTTACTCCAGATCGGTGTTGTTTTCGTACTCAATCGGTTGCATATTTCTATATGCGCCCTCTTTCCGTGCGAAAACGCCTTGATCTGAAGCAAAATCTAAACACGCTGAATAGTTACAAGGCAAAATCCTAAACTTTAAAATGACAGGTAAGCAAGTCTCCTCGTTTCCATGCTGCTGCGTGGAAATGCGTACGGTAACTGACTTTAGCAAGGTATGGATTCCCACGCAGCAGCATGGGAACCAGAGTCACCCGTCATTACAAAACTGACACTGCACTAATCTCGAATCGCTTCCACACCGAATGAAAGTGTCATCTCATCGCCAACGGCAGGAAGTGCGTAGGTGATTCCAAAGTCAGACCGTTTTATTGTTGTTGTTGCATCGAAGCCACACACATATTTCTTTTTCTTCGGATCCATAGGATGTATACCGCAATGCATTCTGCTCACATTGAGTGTTACGGGCTTGGCGGTTCCCATAATGGTCAACGTCCCTTCCACAAGAGCACTGCTATCATCGTTAATCGTCACTTTACTCGATTGATAAACGATCTCAGGAAACTCTATGGCATTCAAAAAGTCCGGCGAACGCAAATGGTCATCACGCTTCTTGTGGGCCGTATCTACTGAAGCTACATTAATAACGATATCAATACTTCCCGTTTTATTAACCGTATCAATGACCATTTTTCCTGACGTTTCGTTAAAACGCCCCTGCATAGTGGAAAAACCCAAATGGTTAATACTGAAATACGGATAAGTGTGCTCTGGATCTATAGTAAATTTTTCCGGCGCGCTTAATCCCGTTATGGGCACGATCATTAACATTGAAGCTAAAATTGTATTACGCATGTTTAAATCTCCTGTTTTTTGGTTTAATAAATTAGCAGAACAATTGCACACGGCAGTGTCTCATAAATTGAAAACTAGGGTTTGTGTATCGTTCGTTCATGAAGCAAATCATAAACGATGATTGCCTATTGATAAACGTGCATAATTGGAACACACTGTTTTCACAATCGCGTCAATCCAAGACATATACGCGAAATAGTTTGTTATAGGAGACAGTTCATCATCAAAAATCACGACCGACTTTAAGCCTCACGTAGCCATGACGGCCTGGTGCCGGTTCAAAGTAGCGGCCAGCGGTGGCGTTCAAACGTACATTAGCGTTGTAATTTTCGCCGAAAAGATTATTGACCCCGCCAGCGATATTGAACTGCCAGCGGCCGGCGCGATGTTGATAACTCAGACGCAAGCCGCTATTGAGGGATGAAGTAATCTCAACGGTGTTAAGACTATCCGCGTAATAACGACCGGTATAGCGCGTTTCAAAAGCCGCATAAATACCTGATGAATGGCGATAGCGAAATTCTAGATTCAACAAATGTGCAGGCACGCCGGGCAAGTTATTAGCATCCAACGCCAGACTATTTTTATCAGTGAATTTGATGAAGCGAAAGTCTGAATAAGTGTACGCAAGTTGCAGTCCCCATCCTGTATATTCTCCTAGAGAGAGCGCCGTTTCCAAACCACGGTTACGCGAACGACCGGCATTTTCAAAGGCGAATCGACCGGGTGAGGCAGCAATTTCAAAAGGAACCAGTTGCTCGTCTACGTCGATTTGAAATAATGCGACTTCTAAATTTAGATTTGGCGCGAGCATGACACGCGCACCCAGTTCATAATTCACTGAGGTTGCCGGTTTTAACGTACTATTGAAACCACCGCTGCCATCAGGACGTGCAAGTTCGGTCGTCGTTGGCGTTTCGAAACCTGTAGCGGTCCGAATATAAAACCGGGTTGTCTTACCGGTTTTCACAAGCAACGCAATGCTTGGACTCCAGCGGGTAAAGCTTATTGCATCTGAATCATCACCGTCACTCAAAAATCGGTCGTCGGCTTTAATACGCAAGCGGTCGTAACGTAAACCAACATCCAGACGTACTTGCTGTGTCATTTGCTGTTCATGAGCGAGAAAAATTCCGCTATTCATAACGCGCTCGCGCTGATTAAAGCGGATGTTTCCTGCAACGCCGTCTAAATTCTCGCGACGACGACGCTCATCGTTTTGATAGTCAAGATCAAACCCCAGCAGCAATCGTCCGAACAACCCTGACCACTGTGTTTCACGCTGGTACTCCATACCCATACCGCCGAAGCGACGATCAAGCTCAATGCTATTAAAAGGCAGTCGATTCGCAAAATCGCGTTGCACAAAGTACCCGCTCAAACGCAATTCGGCACCATCAGCAAGAGGATGACGGGAATGCAAACCGAGTCGTTGCTGACGCACGGACTCACCGGTATCAAAACGCAGATTAAGCGGTGCAGCCTGGCGCGGATCGGTGCGCGCTTGCTCGGCCGTCAGCCCGCCCGCATCTTGCGCCAATGGTGCATCAAGCAAGGCAACAGTCGTTGTCAGTTCACCGCCATTCCTGAGGTTATAATCAAACCGGCCATTGAACAGATCCCTTACCACAGCAGATTGCACTCGATAACCGTCGATATTCAGCCGTGAAACATTGAGGGCATAACCGAAGTTGCCGTGTGTGTTGTTACTTTTAAAGCGAATGCCGCGGACTCCGTAAGCTCCGCTCGTTACGCTGACGTCTGCATACGGTGCCGCCATACTGTGCCCGGTTTCCAGGCTCAAAACCCCGCCTGCTGAAGGGCCGTAAAGCGCACCTGCGGGACCGCGTATAATCTCTATGCGCTCCAAAGTCTCAAGATCAATGTCATCAACACTCGACTGACCATCCGGTGTCGTTGCCGGAATACCATCGATCAAAATACGCACGCCACGAATGCCAAAGTTAGCGCGAGCACCAAAACCGCGAATGGATAAACGTAGATCTTGCGCGAAATTATAACGATTAACAGCGAAAACACCGGGGACTCCGGCCAGTACTTCGTCCAGGCCGAGTTTTTGACGTGCACCATGAAGTGCATCTTCGGTCAGTACACTGGCCGCTGCGGGCATTTCTGCCAAAGTATTATCGAGACGCCCCGCAGTAATCGTAATACGCAACGGCTCCGAGGATTGTGCCGCAGCTACAAAGGGTAAACAGGCAATCAGCAACACAATGTAATGCACAGCTTGCACTCTTATCGTTATTGCACAGGTTCCAGTCTCACCAGCTTACCGTTACGGGCATCGACAAGCAGATAAAGATAACCTTCCGGCCCCATTTTAACATTGCGGACGCGTCCCAATTGCCCCTTCAAAATATGCTCTTCCTGCATTACCTTTTCACCATCGACAATCAACCTAACCAACATCTGATCGCGCAGCGCACCTATGAACAGGTCACCGCGCCAATCAGGAAATTTATCACCATCGTAAAAAACCATACCCGAGGGGGCAATGGATTTGGGTACCCAATAATAAATAGGTTGAGCCATGCCCTTTTTGGCGACACCCTCGCCAATCCGAGTGCCTAGGCCATAGTTTACGCCATAGGTGATCACCGGCCAGCCGTAATTCACACCCGGTAGCAAGACATTAACTTCATCGCCGCCTTGAGGGCCATGCTCATGAGCCCAAATCGCTTTGGTCCAGGGATTCTGGGTGATTCCTTGCACATTGCGATTGCCATAGGTATAAATTTCTGCTTTGGCATGACGCTGCTTACTAAAAGGATTGTCAACGGGTATGCTGCCGTCGTCGTGCAGGCGAACCACCGTACCCAAGTGACTATTTAATTGTTGCGCCCCTTTTTTATCACCACGATCACCCAAAGTGATGTAAAGATAACCTTGCTCGTCAAACAGCAACCGAGAACCAAAATGATGAGAGCTGCGCCGTTTGGGCTCCATGCGGAAGATCATTTGAAAATCTTTGAGGCGATGACCATCAAGCCGGAAACGTGCCACTTCTGTGCCACTGCCACCTTTACCCGACGCCACATACGAGAGATAGAGCCAGCCGTTTTTTGTGTAGTCTGGGTGAAGAACAACATCCAGCAAACCGCCCTGACCATCAGCCTCAATCTGAGGCAAACCCGTTACCGGCTTGGGGTCAAGCACACCATCTTCAGCAATAAGACGCAAGCGCCCTGAACGCTCCGTCACCAACATCCCGCCATCCGGTAAAAACGCGAGTCCCCACGGATGTTTCAGACCCGTAGTCAGCGTATTTATTCGTAACGAATGATCCTCGGTTTTAACTATTTCAGTACCAAATACAACCAAGGGCATTAATACAACCGCAGCTGCGGCAATGACCAACCAAGATTTTGCAATACGAGTAAACATCCTTATTCTCCTCTGCGCGGTGAGGAGTAATCGTCGCTCTATCGCAACACCGCCAACACGAAAAAGGGCCAGAATAACGCCACAAACGGTAATTGAGAACACCCCCTAAACCCTACCCCTCATTTTTCGCATCCAAATTATTATTCTGCTCCAATGTTTTGTAAACCATGTGCAGCACAAGCTTCATCAAGTTGTCCCCCAGGAGCACCACCGACACCAATACCACCTACCCGCATACCATCGATGACTATCGGTAAACCACCCGCTAATATTACCATTCTAGAATCCATGTCACGCAAACCATCCAAGCCCCGGTTTTCAGCAATGAGAGCCGTAACACGCGACGTTGGCTGCCCCATACTTGCCGAAGTAAATGCTTTACCTTGAGCGCTATTGACCGTATGCGGACCGGCTAAAGGGTCACGTACATGCGTTAACAACACGCCATGACGATCAACAACAGCAACACTGACCGCATAACCATCACTACGACATTTCCATAATGCTGACATCGCCGCTTGTTTGGCAAACTTCAGCGTTAGATACGGTGCGGCGGGTAAAGACCCTCTATCTTTCGCTTCGGAAATAGTCGGCATCGTAAAAACACTAAACAAAACAACTGCGGTTATAACGGGAAAAACCTTTCTGAAATCAATCCATTCTTGCATTTTCATATTTCCACCTCCATGTGTCTTATGAAGTCTACTCGAAAACTTGTTTTTTCGAAAATATAAATGTTTAACTTAAATTTAGTAAATTAAGGACTAAAAAATCATACTTTCGCTGAATTTTCCATTCTAGCCCGATGAAATGGTCTGTAAAAGATTATGCTCCCCTTTATTTGCCTTGAAGACGAAAGGCTATCTGGCGTAGAATGTGAAGTATTTTTTATCAACCCTACTGTTATTTACAGGCCTAACTAAGTAGTTACACTTTAACTTTGATTGATTTTTATGACTGACAACAAGCAAACAAAATTTACATCTTCCAATATTTCAACTTTACTTGTTCAACTGCTCGCTGTGGCTTATCAGCCTGTTGGTATTACAGTATTGGTGCGCATTGTTAGACAATTGGGGATCAAGAATGCGGACGGCAAAGAATATAATATACAGACATTAAAACCTTTCCTGCATGAACTCGTAAAAAACAAGATCATAAACAAGAAAGACAGTAGTTTTTGCTGCCCTTCCCTAACAGTAGAAACACAGACCAGGCAGGTTGTGAATGAGGGCACATTTTCACAAATTGCAGAGGTCATTCAAGATATAATTCCTCTGCAAAATAACTGGAACAGTGCGAAAGAACTTCGCTGTCAGCAGGCTATTCGCGAAATTCGTATTGCTCTCTATTCAGGGCAGGAAACGCAAACTTTAGTCGCGCTTAATGAATACGAAACATACTTTCGCGAATACGATAACCCCCATCCATTAATTGCAATTTGCTTTAACCCTTTTGACCTGGAATGGTTTATCCGTTTACCCTCGGAAATTTCAGCCGCTGCAATATCTGCCGCTGTTCACAGCTTAACGTTGGTTATGGAGAATATCGACGAATTGCTGGACTGGCTTATTAATGCACAGAATAATCAAACTTACCAACTTACACCCGAACTCATTTATAAAGTATCAAAATTTCTATTACTCAGAGGTGACCTGAAAAGAACAAAAATATTACTGTGCCACGCAGATGATTATCACAAATCCGTATTACAAGGTGCCGTATTTTTTCTGGAAGGAAGTAACGACAAGGCAATAGAAAAATTTGAGCAAGCCTTTATAGTTTTGAAAAAAATAACAAAAAAACGTAAGGTCTGTTTTGAGAATCTATGTAGCGTGTTTTTTCTTCTCGCACTTTTTCGACGTGGTACGTCGTCCGATCTTCTAAAAATTAATGAGTATCAGAAAATCACGCTAACTTCAAATGAGCTTGCACCTAACTTTCCAATTTATCGTCTGTTTGCGCTCCTTTTTAAATTTATTTCGGGTCGAGATTCTCAGCTCCACATGTTGAATACCGATAATCAATGGCCAAACAGTAACAGCGCCCTGGAATATTATATTCAAGTTTTAGTTCTTTTTTGGACTGATAAAGAGAATGCAAAAACACATTCTGAAAGTTTAAAAAAATGCATTACAGAGTTGAAAAAATCAGGGTACTTGTGGTTGCTGGCCGAATGTTATGAATTACTGTCTCGCCTTGACACCAAATATTCGAAAAAAAATGCACAACAAGCCGCCCAGCTACGTCAGTCTTGTGGCTTTGAAACCACGGTTGATATTATCAAAACAAAAGAACCTTGGGAACGTGCATTAGATGCCATATCTAATTTAAGCTTGGATAAGAAAAAAGTAAGCCATAAGAAAAAATCTCGGCTTATCTGGATTTTATCATTACAGAATTCATATTTAAGTGGTGTGACTATCAAGGAACAAAAACAAAATGCAAAAGGAGGATGGTCTGCAGGTCGCAAAGTGGCATTCAAACGTTTGACCGAAGACAAACACAGCTTTGATTGTTTGACAGAACAAGACATTCAGGCAAGTAAATCGATTGTAGCATCCAGAGATTACTGGGGAGTTTCATATCAAATTGATGGTGAAATTTTATTACCGTCTTTGATCGGGCACCCTTTGCTCTTTTCAGCGGATAAAAATGAAACCCATATGGAATTAATCAAAGGCTCTCCTGAAATTAAAATAACAAAAAAAGGAGACCATTTAACAATTACAATGACTCCTCAGTTTAATGAACATACGGACATCTCTGTAATAGAACATACAGCAACACAATGGAAAGTCATTCAGTCCACCGCCGAGCAAAGAGACCTCGCCTCGCTCATTGGCGACAGCTTGAAAATACCCGTAGAGGCAAAAGAAAAAGTATTATCTTCAATGAGTGCGATCGCTCCTTTTGTTGATATTCACTCAGATATTGGCGGTGGCGCAAGTGCGGCAGAAAGCGTAGACGCTGACGATACATTACACATGCTGCTCTCTCCTTTGGATGAAGGCTTGAAAATTGAAGCGAGGACTCAGATATTTGGTGAAAAAGGCCCTTATTATCATCCTGGCGCGGGGGGTAAAACAATTATTGCAGAGGTTGATGGGAAACGATTGCAAACCACCAGAGATTTAAAACTTGAACAAAAAAATATTCACGCCCTTATAGACCAATGTCCTGAGCTTAACAACATCGAAATGATTCATGACGCATGGACTATCATGGATCCGGAAACCTGTCTTGAAATAATATTAGAACTTAAGGAACAACAAGGAGCCATTGTTTCCTGGCCAGAAGGTGAAAAACTCAAGATCCATCAAACTGTCGGGTTGTCCGATTTCAAAATGGTAATCAAGAAAGAAAATAACTGGTTTTCTGCTGATGGCGAAATAAAACTCGATGATGGCCAGGTCTTGAACATGCAACGTTTAATGAATTTGACACGAAGTGCTAAAGGCCGATTTATCTCTCTTGCTGACGGTCAGTTTATCGCATTAACTGATACGTTTAAAAGTCGAATTTCTGAACTGCATGCTTTTGGTGAAGAGCAAGATGACAAAATAATGTTGCACCCACTAGCCGCTCTGGCTCTGGACGATATGGCAAATGAAGTTGGAAAACTTAAATCAGACAAAGCCTGGAAGTCGTATATTTCACGTTTCCATGAAGCCATGAAACTTGACCCCAAAGTACCGTCAACATTACAAGCCGAATTACGTGATTATCAAAAAGAAGGATTTCAATGGCTGGTTCGCCTGGCGCATTGGGGTGTAGGTGCCTGTTTAGCGGATGATATGGGCCTGGGGAAAACCGTACAAGCGATTGCTCTGTTGCTGCATCGTGCCGCTGATGGCCCCGCCTTAGTGGTTGCACCGACATCGGTTGCGATGAACTGGATGGATGAGATTCAACGGTTTTCTCCAACTTTAAATATCATTGACTATCGAGAGTCCAAACGAGATGAAGTCTTAACAAACCTGGATGCTTTCGATATTGTGATATGTAGTTATGGTTTGATACAAAATAATATCCAGCAGCTTGAAAACGTAGAATGGTCAACCATCATTCTTGATGAAGCGCAAGCTATAAAAAATGCAACAACAAAACGCTCACAAGCCATTATGCGCCTCAAGGCCGAAGTCAAAATAGTCATGACAGGAACACCCATTGAAAACCATCTGGGTGAACTCTGGAATCTATTTCGCTTTATTAACCCGGGGCTACTGGGTTCGATGGAAAACTTCAACGCTCGTTATGCTAACCCCATCGTTCGAGATGAATCTATTGATACTCGTCAAAAACTGAAAAAATTGATTCGTCCCTATATATTGCGGCGTACCAAAACACAAGTATTAAAAGAACTACCCCCTCGCACTGAAATTGCTTTACAAGTTGAAATGAGCAAAGACGAGGCTGCATTATATGAAGCGTTACGACGTGAAGCCGTGGATAAGTTCACGGACAGTGACCTTCCTCAAGGCCATAGGCAATTGCAAATTCTCGCTGAAATTACCCGTTTGCGCAGAATGTGCTGTAACCCCGCTCTGGTGCTTAAAGTGGGTGCTCCCGCCAGCTCCAAATTATCACTTTTTGTTAATGTTGTGGAAGAGCTACTGGATAACAATCACAAGGCTCTGGTTTTTAGCCAGTTTGTCGACCACCTGACCATCCTTAGAGAAAAACTGGATAGCATGGGCGTTAAATATCAATATCTCGATGGCAGCACCCCGGCTAAAGAACGAAGAAAACGAGTTACCGCATTCCAATCCGGAGAGGGCGATATTTTTCTTATCAGCTTAAAAGCAGGAGGGGTTGGCTTAAACCTCACTGCCGCAGACTACGTGATCCATATGGATCCGTGGTGGAACCCTGCGGTGGAAGACCAAGCCTCTGACCGAGCACACCGAATTGGCCAAAAACGCCCTGTAACGGTATACCGCATGATTACCAAAAACACCATTGAAGAAAAAATTGTGGCTTTACATCAAGGGAAAAGAGCCTTGGCAGATAACTTGTTATCGGGGGCTGAAGTCGCAGGTAAAGTTAAGATCGAAGAGCTATTGAGCTTGCTGCAAGAGGACTAATATACTCGTCGCGTTTGGGACTTAGGAAAGGGTTCCAACGCTTTACCGCGTTGCAGGTGAGCAAATATTTGTTTAAAAGGTCGTCTCAATTGTCGCGGATCAACTTGATCCAGCCGCTCTCTCATACAGGTATCGCTGGGGGCTTTCTTTACGCCGTAAAGCGTTCGCAGATTGCGGGAAATCATGGGTTCTGAATCCAGGCTTTTCTCAAATTGCAAAAGCGAAGGGAATTTAAAACCAAAAACCGCCAGCCCCGACATAA
>UOFO01000087.1_pt1 | contig 20737 bp, 21 predicted proteins | sample 1988801 | NCBI WGS metagenome assembly UOFO01 (sample SAMEA4712195, study PRJEB27164) | hydrothermal vent metagenome | biome: marine basaltic hydrothermal vent biome; feature: marine hydrothermal vent; material: mineral | place: Pacific Ocean | collected 2011-06-14/2011-07-23 | depth 1719 m
TTGTTAAAGAGGTGACAGGTTTTGATGATCGAACCTGGATGGCAACATTTGGTGATGGCAGTAATGACATTGCATTTGATCCGGATCAAGGTACGGAATACTACCTGAATGCCAATGGTTCTAATTATATCGTTAAGCGTAAAGCAAAGTCCGACCCTTCTGTAGCAAGTGATTATGAAGTTATGCTTGAATTACAAACGGCTGCAAATCCGGTAAATGTAGACAATATTTTACCAGAAGGTACCAGTTACCTGGCAGCACCATGGGCATCAAATATTCACTATTCTTTCGTGACGGACTCCAATGATGATAATTACATGGCCTTGATTTATAAAACCGATGATCCCAATACACAGGGGGTTGATGAGTCGTCGACACCTACGGTGCGTACTAATGGCGAATGGGGTTTGCAAGCCTATAACGACAATGATCAGCCATTGGGCCTGGATTCAAACAATAACGTGGTTGCTGTAATCGTAGACGAATGGGGATACCCCACGGGTGACCAACGACCTACTGAGTTTAACTGGGAATATTCTGCAGAAACAGGCGGATGGGGTTCGCAACAGTATCTGGTTGCTGCCTCAGATATTACCGATTACATGATCTTGTCTGATCCTATCAGTCTGGTAAACGTGGGTTTGTACGATAATCTAAGTGAAAAAGTAACAAGCGATGGCTTGGATCTGGCTTCCGATGAGGCGAATTGGAAAAAAGTCAGTTTGCAATATGATGGTTGGATGCAAGGTTTGCCTGATCTCTATTTCGAACTGGAAAAAGCGGATTGGGACATCACGGGCATGGGCGATAAAGTGCGTCTTTTGGTTGAAGGCCAGGAAGTTCTTGATGCCGCGGGGGTACGCTACTTCGTCAAGCCTATGGATATCAGTCTGTTCTTAGCCACCGTCACGACTTTTCCAAATGGAGAGCAGCCTAATATGACCTTAGCAGATGCCGCTGATCTGGACACAGTACCTGATTACACACCACATAGCATGGATGCAGCACCAACAACCAATCTGGATGGCGGAGCACTTGTCGTCAAATATTCAGAAGGCCAGCCTATAGAATAAATATTGAGAGGGAGAAAAGAGAGCGGTTATAACGCTCACAGAGAGAAACCAATGGGGTGCTAAGCACCCCTTTTTTATATGTGTATATACTATGTCACCACAAACGATTGGTCATCAAATAGCACGACCTGTCCTTGACGAATTTTGCAGCGTTTACGCAGCTCCACTTTACCGTCAACTTTTACCTGCCCATCAGCAATCAACAGTTTTGCGATGCCACCACTGTGACATTGACCTGTAAGTTGCAATAGATCACACAAGGCTACGTAATCATGTCCTTCCAGATCAAATGTCTCCATTAAAAACCCCTGCTCATGAAAATATAGCTAAAAAATTTACCCTCCCCCCTCACCTTCGGAGGCTTTCAAGAGAGTTGTCGCCTAAAGTTTAAATTTATGCCACCTTGCTTTTATCCACCTCGAACCAGCCTTTCCCAGGGTTAAGATAAACCTCATCGATTCGATCCCAGTTCCTGATTTTACCTGTCCAACAACCCGGGTTTTGAGATCTCGCCTGTTCATAGACCTAAACTTCAATCGCTACGGGCGCGGTTCATGGTACTTTTCGTACCACACGGAAACCAATTATCGGGGTACGGCTGTTCACACTTGCCGCGAGCCGATCAGTGGCGCGAGAGGCTGCTGCAGCTTCGTTCCACGAACCACCGCGTACAACGCGTTTTCTGGAGACGCAATCGCGGGTCCATTCTCTACCGCTGGAGGGAGCGGTTTCATAGTTTATATGATAGCAATCCTTTACCCACTCGCGTACATTGCCACTCATGTCATATAAACCAAAGGCATTTCCCTTTTTTTGTGCTACGGGTTGTTGGTAGGCTAGGGTTTTCGATAAATACCAAGCCACGGTACTTGCTTTTTCACTTCCACAATAGCTCTCATTTCCTCCTGCGCGACAGGCGTATTCCCATTCGGCTTCGGTAGGCAGCATGTATTCTCCTGAGTCACTGTCTGGTTTGTTTTCATTTAGCCAATATAAAAAGTAGGTGACATCCGTCAGAGAGATGAAAACAACCGGTGCATTGTTGTCATAGCTATTGGCCTTCATGAATGGATCGGTAAGAATATTGACTCTACTTGATTTGATGAGATAGCGTTTGAACTGTGTAAGGGTTACTTCCGTTGACATAATTTGAAAAGCTTGAACATCTACGGTGCGTTGCGGTAACTCATCAAGCCTTACGTCAAACGTTTTTGAGGCTGCTCCCATCTTGAAGCTTCCCGATGGAATCGATACAAACTCCATCCCCAAAAAGTTGCTGTACTCTTCGGCATTCGCGGTTGGAGTGAATGCATAAGTGAGAAACATAAGTGTGGCAGCTAAGAAATTAGTGAGGCGAACCCGCCTTAATAGTAACAAAGGGTAGAATCCCATTACTGTAAAGATGCGGCGACACGAAAACCGTTACCGTAGTACCAATTCCCGGGTTCACCCGCCAGGCGATAGGTAGAACGCGCGAAACTTTCGCTGAAGCGCCAAGATCCGCCGCGTAAGACGCGTGTTGCGACGTTTTCACTCTTAATTTGGGTGCCGTGCTGTTCTTTAATACCGGCATCATATCTAAGTCGTTCAATCGTCAATGCCGTTTCGACTCGCTCTTTTTGTTCGTTGTCCGCAGTTTGAACGACAGTCTTTATTTTTTGTTGTAAGATGTCATCGTCATTCATGCTTAGCGTCTTCCATGCACTGCCATCGGTGGGTGCACCGAAGTAATTGTCATGATAAACATCTTCCACCCACTGCCAAATACTACCGGACATGCCATACAAGCCCCAAGCATTTGGACTCTTACTCGTTACTTCGCGCTGACTCTCCGTCTCATTACGATTAACCCAACCAACATCAAATACATTGTCGCTGCCGCAATAACGCTGTTTATTCCCAGCCTGACAGGCATATTCCCATTCAGCCTCTGAAGGCATGCGGTAGATGTAAGGGTCGTCTTGAGGTTTGTTCTCGTTCAACCAACGGATAAAATCTTGTGCTTCGTGCCATGAAACCTGTACTACGGGCATATTGTCGCCAAAAGAGTTAAGACGTTTGAATTCTTCAGTATAAAGTCCCCAATCGTCTTTACTGTTTATCTCACCAATAGCATCGAGATATTTCTTATACTGGCCGACAGTCACTGGCATGATCGCCATTTTAAATGTTTGAATATTTACCGTATGACGAGGTGTTTCATTGTCATTGATATTTTTCTCCACCGTACCGCAACCAGGATCCACCTTTGGTAAGCCAAGAAAGATACGCTTGCGGTTTTCCTTGTGCATGCCGTCGGTCATTTTACACGAACCCATTTCAAAACTGCCCGCAGGGATATCTACTAGTTTGATACCAAGAAAATTTGTGTTTTGACTGGCAACAGTGAAGCTAGTCAATCCCAATAACAAAAATACACTTAATAGCCCTCTATATTTTGAACAACGCATACTCCCCTTCCTCATGCAAACCACCGCAAAAAGGCCGCTGCTGCTAACGCCGTTGCTCCAAATCCCGTTAACCCGTACAAGGCAAGATGACGTCTCTTATTATTCCACGTCTTTGCGTTTTTTATATAAAACAACGCCAATGAAATACCTGATGCAGCGCATGCTAGTTTTATATAAAAAGCGATCTGCGCTGTTGAGTGCAAATCGGGTGTTTCACCATAAAAATAGAAACTAACCGCACCAAACATTAAGCCACTGAAAGCTTGTGTGCCCCATCCAATAAGTACCAACCAAGTCAGTTTTCTTTTGAGATCCAGATTATCAACCTGCACCTTAAGCGCAACCAATGCTCCGCCAACAACCGCCATAGCGCCAAAGTTATGAACCAGCTGAGTCAGCGCGTAGAAAAGATTTTCCCATTGCATAATTTACTGACGAACGACTGTAATGCAGGTTTCCTGGCCAATGGGGGTATGTGCCTTATTGACAACTTTCATGCAAATTGAGTGTTCACCAGCAGGTAAAGGGTCCAGCGTAAAAGTAGCCTTTTTACGGCGCAAAATACCTGCTTCCTTATGATTGATATAAATATGAGAATGATCACCACCGGGATTGGGTTTGATTTCATATTTAACTGGAATAGACTCACCTTCCTTAAAAACCGCACCGTCGGCAGGAAAAAGAATCTTTAAATTAGGGTCTGCTACTGCACTTGCCCCTATGATTCCTAAGAAAATTATTAAAATACAACATGCATTTGTTAAGCTTTTGGGCCCCATGCTTCTCTCCATAAACGTGGTCTAATTTTATAACATGAGGATTTAGCGCGCGCAAGGAGCAGACCCCGTAATTTTAACCGTTCAGGGAGCCTCTGAACGGTTACTCGTGATTTTGTCTTTTCTTTGCTTCATGCTTTATGTTTCCTGTTGGGATAAGATACCCGGTGAGGCACAAAAAAACATACTACAAGAAGTCAAATAAACTCAAACCTTGCAGTTGTATATAAGTCTGTTGCGCGGCTTCTAATGCCGTTTGTTGTATTTTGAATTGAGTCACCGCTGTAACAAAATCCAGATCTTCTATTCTGGATTTTGTGGCTTGTACCGTCAGTTTGAAATCCGCATTCAGTTCTGATTGGGTATCTATGGCATTAATGCGCGCACCCACACGAGAGCGAACATCTTCAACTTTGCCCATCGCTCGGTCAAGATCCGTCAAACCACGAACCAGAGCATTGTTGATGGCTGCGCGCCCTGCTTCGTTGCTGCCATCGACATTTTCTAATGTTATCGCTATATTTCGTAGCGTGGTGAACATATCCTGATTAACACTCGGTGTTACATTAAAACGATCACCTAAATCCGGCGTCCCTTTAACCGATGTTGTAATGCCATTAAAGGCAATAGCAGCCTCTTCTTGATAGACCCCTGCAACCTCAATATTGTTTTGGCTGTCCAGAACAACATAACTGTCAACATCAGCATCATCATAAGTAATGACAGAACTTGTTGGGCCGCTGTCGCTATTCAACACCGAACCAAAATAACCGACAATGCGATCATCATCACCGGCTGTCGCACCGCTAATGGATTCCGTAAGCGTAATGGTTCCCGCACCCGGTACCGTATTGGAAAGATACAGCACCCCTCCGTCAACATACGCTTGTACCCCGGTTGTACCCGAATCCAGATTAATTTCCGCAGCCAGTCCCGGTATCGTGTTAACAGGTGGTGTACTTTCGCTTGCTGTATAAACAGCAATGCCATTGATCGTCAGCGTATAACCCAAATTATCGTTCGTGCCGTTGTCCGTAAATGCTAATGCAGCATTCGCACCCGAATTAACGGCAAACTGAATATTGTACGCATCACCATCATAATTTGCAGGATTAATCACCGAACCCGGGTCAACAACACCCGATCCGGTATTCGCCGTATTTTCTGCAACACTGAAAGTAGCATTACCATTTCTTATCGATTGAAACAAATCACTACCGGAATCACTGGTTGCAATTTGTCGCGTTGCTCCAATTTGTACAAAACGCTGGCCATCATCGCCATTGTAAGTAAAGCTACCATCAGGATTACTGGTAAAGGGTTGAGTCTGCTCCTGAAAGCCCGCAAACATATAATTATTGCTGGAGTCTTTTGAATTAGCCAATGCAACCAGCTGGGATAAAGCCTGGCTGATATCCAAAGCAATACTCCCGCGAGTGCTGTTGCTCTGCGAGGCGTTATTAGCTTGCAAGGCCTGCTCTCTTACTCGTTGCAAAATATTTTGTATGCCAATCAACGCATTTTCTTCTTGACCCAAACGCGTTTTTGCAACATCAGAATTACGTTGATATTGATCGGTGACCGCTAAGCTTTGATTCAAGGCCAGCACCTGGGATGCGCCTCGCGGATCATCTGCTGGTGTGACCATACGTTTGCCGGTAGAAAGTTGAAGTTGTGTTTTTGCCAATTTAGCCTGGGCCGCCAGAATACTGTTCGTACCCTGTTGATTCATTTGACTGGTCGATATACGCATCCGATTACCTTACTGCATCAAGTAAAGATTGAAACAACGTGTCAGCAACGGATATCACGCGTGCTGCAGCCTGGTACGCCTGTTGAAAACGAAGAATATTAGCGGCTTCTTCATCAAGATTGACACCGGATAAGCCATCGCGAGCCGCTGTTGCGCTGATTAATCGTGCATCCTGAGCGCTGTAATTAACTTCAGCTTGGCGAGTGGTCGCGCCGACTTGGGAAACCATTTGGCTATAAGCAGACTGGTATGTAGTCACTCCACCATCAAGCTTGGGCGTATCACGCAAAGAAGCCAAAATTAAAGCATTCGTATTATCGCCCACACCGCTGGTATTCGGATCGATGGCAAACTGATCCCCTGTATTTGGCGTGCCACTCACGGCTGCTTGTATACCATTAAAACTGATATTCGCCCCTTCGGTATACGTCCCTGCGGCAATGGAGTTACCTGCACCGTCTAGCACCACATAACGATCAGCTTCGGAATTATAATCGGCTAAAGCGACGGAAGGTGTACCACTACTCAACACGGAACCGAAATATCCAGTAACGGTATCACCTGTCTCTATAGCTCCTGCTGTCGCTTGCAGCGTTTCCGTCACCGTAATCGGCACCGCACTGGCCGGATCCCGAGCAAGGTAAAGCGTGGTAGGCGTTGCGCTATTATCCAGGTAGGCTCGAACACCGGTTTGTGCAACAGAACCGTTAATGGCACTGGCCAAGGCGGTTAAATTCGTAATAGTACCCGTCCCCCCTGCTCCCTCACCTTCGGTAATGACATTAACACCATTAATATTCAGAACATATTGCAGAGTATCACTGGTCGCCCCGCCTCCATTTTCTACAGGCGCTCCAATGCCCCCGCCAACAGCAGCAACGGTGACATCAGCAAAAACAACATCATAATTGTCCGATGCAAACGTTGTCGCATTCGTGACTCTGGCCGAAGAAACCATACCGTCTCCTGTATTATTTAACGAGACTGAAGAACGTACAGGGGATGCCGCAGCTACTCGCGTTGCATCACGAATGATTAAAGCCACGGTTTCCGCGCCACGAACAGTAGGCTGAAGCAAGAAGGTGTCATTGGTTGCTGGTGCGGTAGTAATAGAGAGGGTAAAACCATCCACCTCTGTACTCGTACCTCCCGGTGCTATGGTCAAGTTTGTAGATTGATCATCAGACAAACGACGCAGTGTATAATTATTACTACCATTGTAAATTAAACGATAGTCACTCGTCGTCAAATTATCAGAATTCGTAAGATTTATCCCTAAATTTCCGATTCCGGTATTACTGCCACTCGCATTAACAACGCCTGATGCAACCTGAAAAAAATCAGTTCCCATATTGCCTTGAAGATCCATCCCCAGCCGATTCTGCGCATTAAAATCTGAACTCAAAGCAATCGCAACACGACCTAACGCATTCTGCGCCGACCCTAAAACACGATCCCGATAATCCAGAGAGCCACCTATAATCCCTCCCGAGAGTTGAGCTGATATCTCTATGGTATTACTGCCCGTCAACACAGATATTTCAGTACGTGTCGGATCAAATACATTAGGTGAAGCGACCAATTGCTGACTACTGAAACGATTGACGATCAGTTGTCCTTTGCCAATAAATACATTAATGGCACCATCGTCCTCTTCAAAAACACTCACAGCAACATTCTTAGCAAGATTATTTAATACTTGATCACGACGATCTAACAAATCATTAGGCAAGCTGCCCGCCCCCGCCCCGATTGCAGAAACAATATCTTCATTCAGTTGAGCCAGTTCTGAGGTTAAACCGTTAACCTCATCAATAGAACTGCTGATTTGCTGATTGACATTCGATGTCATATTAGAGAAACGTTCACTAAAATAGGAAAACCTATCCATCAACGCTTCACTTTGACTCAACAAAACCTGACGAGCCGGCAAAGAAGAAGGTTCATCTGCTACATCATTTACCGCATCAAAAAAACTTTGTAAAACTGGAGAAATTCCTGCATCAGGATCGGCAACCAGGCTATCTAATTGCCCTGCCAAATTAAGCAGCGACAACTCACTATTGAGTGATGCTGTGGTATTACGTATATCAGAGACAAGTGCACTATTGTAAATACGTTCAATACTATTAATATCAACGCCACGGCCAATGTAACCTACACCGCTAAACTGAGGAGATTTTGTGCCAAACTCAACACGTTGCCGACTGTAGCCCTCAGTATTAACATTCGCTATATTATTACTGGTTACGGCAAGTGAACGTTGATTCGCTAATAGCGCTGAAACACCGCTGCCGAGTATGCCTCCGGCCATGTCACCAATACCTTTTTTGAGTTGTCGTTAACATAGAAAAACCCTTAACTCGCTTTTAATTGATCGATGGCTGCAACGAAGCTGTCACGAGACATTATGGATTGAATTTTGTTAGCATATTCAGGATCGGTTGCATAGCCTGATGCGGCCAGCGCATTAAGATAGGCTTCCGAGTCATGAGTATTATTCATTGCTCCTTGATAGCGTGGGTTACTTTGGACAAGATCAACATAATCCGTAAAACTTTGAGCGAGAGACTCATAGGCACGAAAAGGCTCGGTACGTTGTACTTTTTGTCCTTGTTCATACTCATGGGTCAAATTGCTCACCTGACCACCCTGCCAGGTTGAATTCGCTTTGATGCCAAATAAATTAAAACTGTTACGACCATCGTCATGCCGAAGCATATCTTGCCCCCAACCGGTTTCCAGAGCCGCCTGTGCGACTAATACTTTTGCATCCAGACCCATTTTTTTGGCTGCATTTTGCGCATGTGGCCACAGTTCTCGAATAAAGGCGTCTGGGTTTTTGGGCGAAAATTCAAGTCTATTTGAATTTTCAGCCGTCGGTTGAATAGCAGCAATACTCGCCTGAAAACGCTCCATAGAAAGTGAATTTGTTTTTTCTGCTGCCACCTCTCCACCCAGTTGGCGCACCAAAATATCGGCCAGACCAATTCCTTGGTGTTTTGTTAAATCCAGGGCTAATTGTTGATCAAACATTTCCATATATTGCTTACTTTGATCGCTGTCTAACAAGCCCTCTTCGCCACCCATAGACGCGGTAGCATCACGCATACTCTTCAACATCATTTGGACAAAAATCGTTTCAAACTGGCGTGCTGTTTCACGTAACGCCTCCGGTGAATTCGCTCTGGCATCCGCCTTGAGCTGGGCCAAGCCTTGAAAGTCGGTATAAGTATTGATTGAAGAAGTCGTCATAACAATCTAAATCACAATAAGGTCTGCACGTAACGCACCGGCCGCGCGTAACGCTTCTAATATAGCAACGAGATCACTCGGTGATGTACCTACCTGATTGACACCACGAACAATTTCACCCAGTGAAACCCCTCCTTTAAACAAAAACATTCGATTCGCCTGCTGTTCCACTTTTATATCTGAAGCCGGAACGACAACAGTATCTCCTTCGGAAAAAGGTCTGGGTTGACTCACTGACGTTTTCTCAGTAATCGTTACGGTCAAACTGCCGTGGGTAATCGCCGCTGCCGTCACTCGCACATGACTGCCGATCACCACGGTGCCTGAACGCGAGTTGACAATAACTCTCGCCGCCGCCATTCCCGGCTCCAGCGTCAAATTTTCTACCATCGACACATAGGCAACGCGTTGCGCCTCGTTTTTTGGTGCAAATACTTGCACGGAAGAACCGTCTAACGGATGAGCGGTACCCGGGCCAATCGCCGCATTAATCGCTTCGGCGACGCGGTGAGTCGTCGTAAAATCAGGCGTTTTCATGTTCAAAATAAAATTGTCAACCCCACCCAAAATGGTGGGACTCATACGCTCAACCATGGCGCCATTGGGAATGCGACCTACACTGGGAATATTTACTGTTATTCTGGAACCATCTGCACCGGAAACACCCAGACCACCCACAATTAAACTACCCTGAGCCACAGCATAAATACGACCATCCGCACCTTTCAAAGGAGCCATTAACAAGCTTCCTCCGCGTAAACTTTTAGCGTTGCCAATTGAAGATACGGTGATATCTATCGTCTGACCCGGTTTAGCAAAAGGCGGTAATTCGGCATGAATGGTCACCGCTGCAACATTCTTTAATTGAGGATTAACATTGGAAGGTAAAGAAATACCGAATTGCGCCAGCATACTTTTCAGGCTTTGCACGGTGAAAGGAGCTTGACTGGTTTGATCACCCGAACCCGATAAGCCGACGACCAACCCATAGCCGACGAGCTGGTTCGCCCGCACCCCGGCAATAAAACTGATATCTTTAATTCGTTCAGCAAAAACTGAGGATGAAAACAGCGATCCGATCAACAGCCACAGAAACCATTTTGTTTTTTTCAGTTTAATCATAACGGCCACCATTTACTTAAGAAGCGAGTGACGAAACCCATTTTATTTGCTTCAGAAAGCACACCGTCACCGACATAACTAATGCGTGCATCTGCAACCAGAGTGGATAACACGGTATTATCCGGCTGAATATCCATGGGCCGAATAATGCCTGAAATTCTGACATATTCATCGCCTTGATTAATGGTCAATCGTTTTTGACCTCGTACAATGAGATAGCCGTTGGACAACACTCGCGACACGGTTACTGTCACTCGCCCGCTCAAAGTATTGCTCAGACTGCTGTCGCCTTCTCCCGTGAAATTTTTTGATGAGGCTAATGAAGCACTAAGATCAAAGCTTGCTTTACCGCCGGTCAACTTGCCCAGGTGCAATGCCTGGCCACCAATGCTCGGTGCCGCTATGGTTACACCGCTGTCTTGCTTTGCCGCAGTGGATGCTTTCTTAGATGCGTTGGTACTTTCCGTTAAGATGATGGTCAGAATATCGCCAACCCGACGGGCTTTGGTATCTTCAAATAAAACGACGGAGATGTTTTCCTGGAATAAAGAACCATTACGTTGTTCGGCAGGCATTTGAGGTAACGGCATAGTCGGTTGATACGCACCAACGTCATCTATTTTATGAATTGTGGAGCAACCACTAAGTAACAAAGCAGATAAAGCAACAAACATTAAAATAAGACTGCGTTTAGAGCTCAACATTTAAATAGCCTTTACAGGTTGTTCGCTACATAACGCAGCATACCGTCCGTCGCTTGTATTGCTTTGGAATTCATTTCATAGGCACCGTTGGGCTTCAATCATATTGACTAATTCTTCTACCACATTGACATTAGACGATTCTAAAAATCCCTGTGTTAATTGACCCAGGCCATCTTGTCCTGGAGTACCCACCTGAGGCGACCCGCTGGCGGCAGATTCTACAAATAAGTTTTTACCTATGGGTTGCAAGCCTTGCGGATTAACAAAATCCGCCAATTGAATATTGCCAACATTAGTGGGCGCGGATGATCCTGCCGTCGTTACCGACACGGTTCCATCCTGACCGATGCTGATACTGCTTGCACCGCTGGGAATCGTCACCGAAGATTGCAATTGATAACCACTGGACGTCACTAACAGACCATCGGCGTTCACTTTAAAACTACCATCCCGAGTATAAGCCACAGAACCATCTGGCTGGGTCACTTCAATAAAACCTTTGCCTTCTATCGCCACATCCAAAGCGCTGTCTGTTTTAATCAGGTTACCCTGTGTAAAGAGCTTCGCTGTACCCACCGTTTTCACTCCGGTACCCAGGTTGAGACCTGTTGGATATTGTGTATCCTGAGTAGATTGAGCACCTACTTGCCCAAGATTTTGATATAACAAATCTTCAAAAATGGCGCTGCTTCGTTTAAATCCCGTGGTATTCACGTTCGCCAGGTTATTTGAAATCACGGCAATTCGGGTTTGCTGTGCATCCAAACCGGTTTTAGCTACCCATAAAGCTCGTTCCATAGTTTTGCTCCTAACTCTATATTTATGCTGTTAAGTCACACGCATTAATGATTGTGCGGACTGCGCTGTTTCATTTGCCGTAGTCATAATTTTAATTTGCATCTCGAATGAACGAGAAAGATCGATCATCGTCACCATCGATTCAATCGCACTCACATTACTGCTCTCCAAAGCACCGGACACCACTTTGACTGCCGCATCCGGGCTCGCCTCTATTCCAGAGCGCGTACGCAACAAGCCATGCTGATCTTTGATTAGCTCTTGCGGTGAAATATTAACCAGTTTGATTCGATCTACCACCGCCAAGGTGGCAGCAGACTGGCCTATGGGGCGAATCGACAAGGTCCCATCGGTGCCAATTTCCAGTTTTTCAAAAGGAGGTAAAGAAACAGGGCCACCATTACCCATAACCAAATTACCTGAACCGGTCATAAGCTGGCCTGAAGAATTAAAGCTGAAGTTACCAGCACGAGTATAGGCTTCCGTACCGTCTGCGGCCTGAACTGCAATATAGCCTTCGCCACTAATCGCAATATCCAGTTCGCGCCCCGTTTGTTTTATCGAGCCCGGAGACAAGTCAATGCCATTACCGCCATTGACGCCGTATACTCGGCTGCCAAAACCGGGACCGTTGATCTCCACACTGCTAAACGCATTCAAATCCGCTTTAAATGCCGTGGTGCTGACATTAGCCAGATTATTGGTATTGACCGCTTGTGCCTTCATAATCTGCTGGGCACCACTCATGGCGATATAAAGCATTTTATCCATCGTAATTCTCCGGTCTATTTATTAGCGGATGTTAATGATGGTTTGAGTGACGGTATCGGCCGTGGTAATGACCTGAGCATTGGCCTGGAAATTACGTTGCGCTGTAATCATGCCCACCAGTTGTTCTGTTAAATCAACGTTAGAGCCTTCCAAAGCACCCGACTCGATCAAACCCAAGCTGCCTGTGCCCGGTTGACTGATGACTGCCGAACCCGATTCAAAAGTCTCACCCCAAGAGGTATCTCCCAATTGACGCAGACCTTGAGTATTCGGAAAACTGGCTAAAGCGACTTGCCCCAAGGTACGTGATTGACCATTAGTAAAGCGCGCGGTCACGACACCCGTATCGGCAATATCCACGCCGCGTAAACGGCCAGTTGCAAAGCCATCCTGGCTTAAGGTGTTCACGGAAAAAGCACTGCCATATTGAGTCAGACCCGTTAATGTATTGACAATATTCATCGTGCTGGGTGCTGTCGTACCCGTTGGTACAAAGCCTGGAATGGTTTGGGTAAAGGGTGCACCATTACCATTGATTGCGGATATCGTACCGTTGGTAGCAAACGTTACCGTATCAGGGCCATCTACTTGCGTGCTATTCACAAAACTGTACATTTCCCAGTTGTTGGGCGTGCCTGTCTTTCTAAAATAATACGTGGCTAAATGTGCTGTACCTTGAGAATCGTATACCGTCAATGCGGTGGAACTGTTAAAGGTTGAGGCATCAGAGGAGCTGAAGGGGGCTTGCAATGAACCATTGTTTGAACCTGTTAATGTTGTTCCCGTACCACTAACCTCGGTCAATGATGTTGTATCCATAGTAATCGTTTGCGAAGGTTGTGCACCACCACCATCAGGATCCCATGCAAAGCTTACAGTGGCCGTTGTACCTATTGTCACGGGCACAGCCGCGCCTTGATCCGCCCCACCTACTCTAAATTGCGCATTCCAAACACCGCCGCCAGCATCTGTCCAAACAATTTCTGATGCTGATGGTGTGGAACCATAACTGTCAAGTATATTGCCAAGGTTAGTGGTTACGGGTGAAACCGTAGTATCCAGTGCTTGCCCTGCACCCGCCAACGTAACAACCGATGTTGGTACAGGCGGGACGGGCACTGCATCAGAGGCATCAAGATTAAGCCCCATAGTCACTGCCGATGTAGGTTGGGGGGCAATGTCGGTGGTATCTAATTGTAATGGACCCGAGTTTCCATTTGAAATATTCCCGCTACTGTCCGCGAGAAAAGCCGTTAACTGTTGGCCTTGGTTGTTTACTACAAACCCTGCATTGTCTACGCTCATGGAACCCGCTCGGGTATAAACTTGTACGCCATTATCATTCAGTACAAAAAAACCCGAACCACTAACCGCCAAATCAAGATTATTATCTGTGAAACCCACATTCCCTTGGGTGAACTGCTGCGAAACTGATGAAATACGCACACCAGCACCAATGGCATTCGCGGCAGTACCTAATGATGATGATGCAAAAATGTCGGCAAACTCAGCCCGTGATTTCTTATAACCTGTGGTACTGGCATTGGCGACGTTATTACCTATAACTCGTAGATCCGCTGATGCTGCGTTCAATCCACTCAGTGCAATACGAAATGGCATACTATGTAACTCCTAATTAATAATAAAGTAACTACTATGTTTAACGAATCTCTTTAATTTCTGAAAAATCACGGCTGCCCAATCCCAGTAGGTTTACGGTAATTCCACCTCCGTCTTTACCTATGGATACACTTTGCACTGGCACATTTGAAAAAGTAGATACGCCAACTTCCTCTCCTGATATTAAAGCCGAAGCTTCAAAGGTATAGATTCCTGGCGACATGGTCTCACCTTCATCATTGAGCCCATCCCATGAAAAATCGAGCTTTCCTTGGGGCTGCCCCCCTAAATCAACTTGCCGTACTAATTGTCCGCTGGTATCCATAACGCGTAGTGTCACGCTCTCCGCACGCCCGTCTAATTCCAGAGCGCCAGTGAGTGGAATATCTTCTTGTAACACCCCGGCATCTCCACCAATCACAACATTTCGACCAATAATAGAAGAGGCTTGCAAGGCTTGACTAGACACCAAAGAATCGGCAAGCCCAGTAAATGTTTTCTCCAGCTTTTGTATACCATCCACCGCAGCAAACTGTGCAATTTGTCCTAAGAATTCGCCGCTCTCCATAGGCTTGGTGGGGTCTTGATTCTGTAATTGAGTTGTCATCAGTCTCAAAAATTGCTCCTGCCCCACTTCAGATTTTTCAACTTTAGGTCTCTTTACCAAACCCAAGTCATCTAACCGAGCAATATCTACATTTGCAACCACATGCGTCTTCCTTCTATTGACCAATCTGCAAGGTACGCAGTATCAGTTGTTTGGTGGTATTCATTATTTCCACATTAGATTGATAAGAGCGCGACGCGGAAATCATATTCGCCATTTCTTCAATCGCATTTACGTCAGGCATATAAACATAGCCTTCTGCATCGGCCAACGGATTATCCGGCTGATGCATCTTGCGCGGTGCAGCATTGCTTTCTTGTATTTCCGAAACCGTAACACCGACGCTGCTGCGATCTGCAGAAAAATCATTCATAATGGCCTGAAAGACAGGATTACGAGCTTTATACACGCCATCTGCTGTACCACTGACACTATCCGCGTTGGCTAAATTACTCGCCGTCGTATTCAGCCGCACAGATTGAGCACTCATGCCACTTCCTGCAATATCAAAAACTTTCATTAGCGACATGATTATTCTCCTCTGAGTGCTGAAATAATGCCTTTAAAGCGTCGATCCAAAAAATGCAATGAGGCTTGGTAACGCAATGCATTTTCACCAAATTCGGCCTGTTCAACCTGAGCGTCAACGGTATTACCATCCAAGGAAGGTTGGCTGGGTTCACGATAAAGCAGTTCCGCATTAGGTAAACCCGGCATACCATTACTCAGATGACGAGCATGCGTCTTCTTCATAAAAGCACCCTGCTGATTAGAGTTGGCTTCGGACAGCGCCGCTTTAAAATCAATATCGCGTGCTTTATATCCTGGTGTATCCACATTAGCTAAATTAGAGGCCAGCAGCTCGTTGCGCTTGGTTCTAATACTTAAAGCCTGTTCGTGTATACCTACCAACTTGTCGAAACTAAAAACCATATTGATGCTCCATAATTCGTTATTTACAGAAATGCAATTGATATGCCATAGCGAAAAAGGTATAAATATATGGGGTTTCACTCAAAAAATCGGCAAGTTACTGCCGCTATCCGGCAAGTTTAGTAGTTACTAATGAATGGAATATACGGACATTTAAAAATGGAGCGGTATACATGGAGGATTACAACCTTAATATACCCGTAGCGTTATAGATTTAAGTGTTAGTGCGTGTAGATGTACGTGAAAACGCCTAAATTTATAACGCTACGGGTATAAGGCTGCATACTGAGAATGATGATGTTGCGGACAATCTATTCAACCAAAATTTTAGTTCCATTGTCTTTCAGATATGGACGGGGGGATATGCCCGTAGCATTTGTAATTAAGAAATAAAGAGGGTGTGCAGTGATACCTAAGCCATCTCATTTTCTACAACTTCCTTAGCTTCCCTTTTTTTCAATTGACCCAATACAGCCTGGCCCAACTCGTCAGCATGGAATTTAGGAATAAATAGATCAGCACCCACTTTCTCGATCAAAGTCTGGTTAAACACACCACTGAGTGACGTATGTAATATGATATAGGTCTCAGATAAGCCATCCAGCTTTCTCACTGCTGAAGTAAAAGCATAGCCATCCATTACCGGCATTTCTACGTCTGAGATCACCATTAATAAACGATCGAGAATCTCTGACTCTTCTTTTTTCCATTGTTTTAAGATGCCCAATGCCTCTTTACCATCAGCCGCAAGAGTCACTTCAAAACCCAACTGTGCTACCGTTGTCTGTACTTGATGACGAGCCACTGACGAATCATCAGAAATCAGAATATGCCATTGCTTTTTCGTGCATTCTTTTACTTCTTCTCGCAGCTCATCTGAAACTTCGACAGGCATACCCACCACTTCCGATAACACTTTTTCTACATCAATAATTTCAATCAACTCTTCGTCAACTTTACATACTGCGGTAAGATAACTCTCTGTTCCAGCGATACGCGGAGGGGTCTCGATATCACTCCAGGCCAAGTTAATAATACGCTCAACTGAATTCACTAAAAACCCTTGAATTGAACGATTGTATTCAGTAATAACGATAAACGTATTTTCAATACTGTTAACCGGTGTTAAACCTACAGCCATACTAAGATCCATAACGGGTATAGTGCTGCCTCTGATCGTCACCACACCACGAATAACAGGATTAGAATGTGGAATGTGTGATAAAGATGGACACTGGATCACTTCTCGAACTTTAAACACATTTATTCCATAACACTGCTTAGCGACTAAACGAAAGAGCAATAACTCTAAACGATTGTGTCCAGCCAGTTGTGTACGCTGATCCACACCATCCAAGATGTTTGACATATCAATCCCCACAAGGTAGTTAAAAAACGGATCACTAAATAGTCCCCATCCTCATGATAGCGGCTAAACATCGCCATACTTCAATATATAAATTTCACCCCGATGGAAAAAACAAAACAGGCATCTTATTTGCAATAGAACCTCAATAAAATACTAGAAAACAAAGGATCAAACACATGGTTTCCTTTTCTACTTACAGCAATAAAACCATTAGAACTATATTCGCACTATTTTTGTTTTTTTACGCAAGCCAAGCACTCTCCAGCTCACAGTATCAAAACCTTACGGTTCTTGAGTCTCATGTTCATGATTTTCTCGATACACAATTAAACAACAGCGAACATACAAAAATTGTCGTTAACAAATTAGACAAACGGCTGCGTCTTGCCGCTTGCCAACAAAAACTTGAATCATTTTTGCCCCCCGGCAGACCCTTATCCGGACGCACGACTGTCCGCATAAAGTGTAATGATGACAAGAAACCTTGGACTCTTTATGTCAATGTAACAATTCATCACTTTGAATTTATAGTAATCGCAAAACGATCTATACCACGAGGGAGCATTATAAAAAAATCGGACTTAATACTCGTAGAACAAGATACCTCTCGATTAAACGGTGCTTATCTACGAGAAACTACACTTGCCGTTGGTAAAAAAGCCAAACAAACCATACGCGCCAATGCGCCGTTGACACAACGTCTACTCATCGAGCCCCAAATTATTAAACGGGGTGACCCCATAACCATCATTGCTCAAAGCTCATTACTCGAAATCCGCGCTCCAGGAAATGCCCTTGCGTCAGGAAAAATAGGCGAGATCATTCGTGTAAAAAATACCAAAAGTCAAAAAATTGTCGAAGCAAGGATTACGAGCAACAATACAGTTACGGTACAAATATAAGTACTATCCAGCTTAATCAAGAAAATAATAGATATACCTAACAATAATTACATTTTCATTTAAAGAAATCAGGCTTTACACCGTTAACTAAAGTGTAGAGTTAGGAGGTCTAAATATTATGGCTATCGACATCGCCGGTAAAATGGCAACATCACTGCCAACACCACACTCGGAAAATGTTCAAGTTGCACAAAATGAACCGACTGCCGCTCAGGATGAAACCGGTACTCCTTCGACGTTGGATACAGTGAGTATCACAGATAATGCACATACAATGCAGCAGCTTCACAGTGAAATAAAATCTCTTCCCGTTATTGATGTACAACGTGTTGAAGGTATTCGCAAAGAATTATCTGAAGGCAACTTTAATGTTGATCCACAACGAGTGGCTGAAAAATTGGTTACTTTTGAAACAGCCCTGAAATAATTCTAAAAAATACGGAGTAAAAAATGGATAACATGAGTAAGCACAATATACTCACGACACTGCTGACACGCCAAATCCAACAGGTCAATGAATTATTTGTGCTGCTGCGGCAGGAGTATCAGGAATTGCGCGGCGGACATGCCGAAAAAATAGAGCAAATTTCACTAGAAAAAAGTATTTTACTTAATGAGCTAAAAAACCTGGAGCAAGAACAACAACAATTTATCCAATCCACCTTGCTTAAGCATGAAAAACCAAGCATAGCCCAGGTTATTATCTGTATAGCACCTCAGAACCCTGAGGCACTCACCGCACTTAACGAAGAATTAACACAACAAGCCAAAGAATGTCATAAACAAAACCAAATTAACGGTATTGTGATTAGCATGAACCAGCAGTTTACCGATAAAGCCCTGGCAATATTACATGGCCAAGACCCGACTGCGGTAACCCAACTTATCTATGGCCCAAACGGCCAGACTGAAACCAAAATAAGGCATAACAGCCTGACAAAAGTCTGAAACACATTAAGGTTTTTGTAAACAAACCCTTGCGCGATATTCGCACGTCCTTGTTAGAAATCTGCGAAGACGGAGGACGGAGGACGGGGGAGGACGGGGACACCCACCAAAAATAATAATGAATCAAACATTGCTGACACACTTGCCATTATTCGATTATTAATGATCATGCATAGAACCACCACTTTGCACATGTTGTTTAATCTGCGCCTTAAACCCAGGTGGTAACTTTAAGCCATAAGCATCTACCAAGCGATTATAGTAGTTGAATAAACTACAGATGCTAACAGCATAATAATATGCTTCTATGCTCCATCCTGCAGCAAGTACGTCATCGACATCTTTCTGAACGATTTTGTGTGACTCGAGAGTCACTTTTTTTAAATATTTGAGTAAAACTTTAAGTTTATTATCAAGCTTAACCGAATCAATATCCTCGACTAGCGCATCCAACAAACCTTCTTTTATACCAAATGCCTCTGCAAATGCACTATGCCCTTCATAACAAAAGTGACACGCATTTAGACCAGAAGTGTAAGCTGCAATTAACTCGCATATATCCTTGGATAATTCAGCATTTCCATTAAGCATGACCTGAGTCGCCTGCAATATTGGATTTCCGGTTTCGGGGAATTGTTGCAATATACCTTCAGGGCCAGAATTTTCTGGAATACCGGGTATGTAAGACATTTTATTTTTCCTCTGTATGATTTTGTTTCAGGACGAGTACACCGATTAGTGAGAAAGGCCCATCGCCTTATTAAGGTTTTCGTGCGCAGCATTTAATTGCGTTAAGATATACTGATTCATAATGTAATTTAGAATCGATGTACGAGATTATTTTCTTGGGTGCTGTTCGTGGATGTCCCCGATACTTCCCGATACTTTACTCGCCATAAATACCGCAAAAACAGCTCTAAACTAAACCTTCCAGAAAAAAAGTTACTGCAACGGTGACTAAAAACTTGAACTCAAGGCCTGAGCTACAATTTAGGCCTTGAGGAATAGTGACCCCAAAAAAGATATCTTCATAGGCATTCAATACGATTGAGTTCAAACCGGGCTTGTCCAACAAACGGGGCAGATCGTGGTTCGTTCGTGCCTCACTCTCACAATCTAACCTTATTCGTTAGAAGATTTTATATTCATTTAACAAACTCATTAATATGATATTGTGTATACACGAAAATTATTATTATGGGTATACCAATTGCCTGGTACCCATAAAAACCAATGTTTGCTCTGCCAAAGATTTCTGAATTAACTAAAGCATATAATATTGCCACTAATGTGATGCTGATAACCTCGTTGATAACTACAACTTCACTAATACTAAATAAGACGCATGAAAATATGATATAGAACACATAGAAGAATATGTATTCAGATTTATACTCACCAGATTTCCTGTTTATCTTCTTTAATTCCATTTTTCTTCTAACGTTAAGTTCACCGGCAATTAAAAGCTAGGAATGGGCACGAAATAACTTCCGGTTTTACATAGCAGGGCTGACAACATAGTTCCATTTTCCCAATTTTTTATCCGCTTTAATATTGGCCCATTGATAAAAATCACTTGCGACTTTTTTTCCTGTCTTATAAACTTTTTTAGTGATGCGCGCAAAAACCTTTAGCCCAGTCGTCGTAGTCGTTTTC
>UOFO01000053.1_pt1 | contig 19967 bp, 19 predicted proteins | sample 1988801 | NCBI WGS metagenome assembly UOFO01 (sample SAMEA4712195, study PRJEB27164) | hydrothermal vent metagenome | biome: marine basaltic hydrothermal vent biome; feature: marine hydrothermal vent; material: mineral | place: Pacific Ocean | collected 2011-06-14/2011-07-23 | depth 1719 m
CTCTCATACAGGTATCACTGGGGGCTTTCTTTACGCCGTAAAGCGTTCGCAGATTGCGGGAAATCATGGGTTCTGAATCCAGGCTTTTCTCAAATTGCAAAAGCGAAGGGAATTTAAAACCAAAAACCGCCAGCCCCGACATAATACAATCCGCCCAGCTGTAGGGTGACGAACAAGCTCTGAAGGTTTCACGATGCAAACCCCGCCGAACGGAGGATAATAATCCATCCCCGGATAAAAATTTACGTGATAAGCCCAAACGACAACTCCGTTTTATGTACATTGTAAAGAATAGAGTTTACGAAATTTTTATTTTGAATGCACCTAAAATACTGTATTTATATGGGTTTCAGCGAGAGGCGGGAATGGCTGCACATTTACCTTTATGCTCTAAGTGGTTATACTGGGAAGTTTATCTGCGGAATAATTTGGAAGGGCGACCTATGCGTATTGTCGAAGAAGCATTAACGTTTGATGATGTTCTTTTAGTGCCGGCCCATTCGCTTGTCTTACCTAAACAAGTCAGCTTAAAAACCAGGCTGACGCGAGAAATCGCACTAAACATCCCTATTGTTTCAGCGGCAATGGATACGGTGACGGAAAGTCGCCTGGCCATTTGCCTTGCTCAAGAAGGGGGTATGGGGATTATCCATAAAAATATGACGGTAGAGGAGCAGGCTGCGCAGGTTCGCTCCGTCAAAAAATTCGAGAGCGGGGTGATTAAAGAACCCATTGTGGTGTCGCCTACTACGACGATACGTGAAGTGTTAGACATTACCTCAACGGAAAAAATCTCTGGTGTACCTGTGGTTGAGGGTGAAAACCTGGTGGGTATTGTGACGAATCGAGATCTGCGTTTTGAGACGGGCTATGATAATCCGGTGTCTACGGTAATGACACCGAAAAATCGTTTGGTTACGGTACATGAAGGTGAAAGCCATAAACGTGTTTTGTCCTTGCTGCATAAACATCGTCTGGAAAGAGTGCTGGTGGTTAATGAAAAATTTCAATTGCGGGGATTGATTACTGTTAAAGATATTCAAAAGGCCAAAGATAATCCCAATGCTTGTAAAGATGAACGCGAACAATTACGAGTGGGTGCGGCAGTGGGTACAGGGCAAGACACAGAAGAACGCATTACTGCATTAGTTGCCGCGGGAGTGGATGTAGTGGTAATTGATACGGCTCATGGGCATTCTCAAGGTGTACTGGATCGTGTTCGCTGGACAAAAAAACACTTTCCTGATTTACAAATTATTGGTGGCAATGTTGCGACGGCAGCCGGTGCGTTGGCGTTGGTTGATGCGGGTGCCGATTGCATTAAAGTCGGTATTGGTCCGGGTTCAATTTGTACTACACGAATCGTAACTGGTGTGGGTATACCGCAGATTACAGCGATTCACAATGTGGCTGAGGCCTTGAAAGAAACCGATGTGCCGCTCATTGCCGATGGCGGGTTGCGCTTTTCTGGCGATCTTGCCAAGGCAATTTGTGCGGGAGCGCATGTGACGATGATTGGCAGTATGTTTGCCGGTACTGAAGAGTCACCCGGTAAGGTAGAGCTTTACCAGGGTCGCTCTTATAAAGCTTATCGTGGCATGGGGTCTATTGGTGCGATGGAAAAAGGGTCAAGTGATCGCTATTTTCAGGAAGGTACCTCCGAGATGGAAAAATTAGTACCGGAAGGGATAGAAGGGCGAGTGCCCTACAAGGGAACGATTGTGGCCATCATTCACCAACTACTGGGTGGTGTGCGAGCCAGCATGGGCTATACGGGTTGCGCTGATATGCATGAAATGCGTACCCAGCCAGAATTTGTGCGTATCACCGGAGCGGGGATTAAAGAAAGCCACGTCCATGATGTTGCGATTACTCGCGAGCCACCCAACTATCGTGTCGATTAGGATTCAAGAACTATGTCAGATCTTCATTCACAACGTATTCTTATTTTAGATTTTGGTTCTCAGTATAGTCAGCTCATTGCGCGACGAGTACGGGAGGTCGGCGTCTATTGCGAGCTTCATCCCTACGACTGGCCCGCTGACAAGATTAAATCTTTCGCACCACAGGGCATTATCTTATCTGGCGGCCCCGAGTCCGTTATTTCTACCTCAACGCCTCGTGCACCGCAATGTGTTTTTCAATTAGGTATACCGGTACTCGGTATTTGTTATGGTATGCAGACCATGGCAGAACAGTTGGGTGGTAAAGTTGCGTCTTCCAGTCATCGCGAGTTTGGCTTTGCACAAGTGCGAGCTCGTGGTCATTCGCAGTTGTTGAAAGATATCGATGACCATGTGACACCGGAAGGCTATGGCATGCTGGATGTCTGGATGAGCCATGGCGATAAAGTGACCGAATTACCGAATGGCTTTAAATTGATTGCCAGTTCGGACAACGCTCCGTTTGCCGGAATGGCTGATGAAAAAAGACGCTTTTATGGATTGCAGTTTCATCCGGAAGTAACGCACACTCAACAAGGGCATCGTATTTTACAGCGATTTGTGCATGACATTTGTGCTTGTGAATCGTTATGGACAGCGTCAAATATTATTGACGACAGCATTGCTAGTGTACGTGCTGATGTTGGTAAAGATGAAGTGATTTTGGGCCTTTCTGGCGGTGTTGACTCCTCTGTTGTTGCGGCACTGTTACACCGGGCCATTGGTGATCAATTAACTTGCGTATTTGTTGATAACGGTTTGCTGAGGTTGCACGAAGGTGATCAGGTTATGGCCACCTTTGCGGAACATATGGGTCTTAAAGTGATTCGGGTTAATGCCGAAGAACGATTTTTGACAGCGCTTGCAGGTGAAGCGGATCCAGAAAAAAAACGCAAAATCATTGGTAACCTTTTTGTTGAAATATTCGAAGAAGAATCGAACAAATTGAACAATGCTAAATGGTTAGCACAAGGTACGATTTATCCTGACGTCATTGAATCGGCCGCAGTAAAATCAGGTAAAGCACACGTCATCAAGTCACATCATAATGTGGGTGGTTTGCCAGAAAATATGAATCTAAAGCTGATTGAACCTTTGCGCGAACTTTTTAAAGATGAAGTTCGTCGTTTGGGCGTAGAGTTGGGCTTACCCTACGATATGGTTCATCGTCATCCCTTCCCGGGTCCGGGTCTGGGAGTGCGTATTCTCGGTGAAGTGAAAAAAGAGTACGCTGATTTATTGCGCCGCGCTGATACCATTTTTATCGAGGAATTGCGTAAATTTGATTACTACAACAAAACCAGCCAGGCCTTTGTCGTCTTCCTGCCCGTGCGCTCTGTTGGCGTGATGGGAGACGCTCGTAAATATGACTATGTTGTTGCCTTGCGTGCGGTAGAAACCATTGATTTCATGACGGCCCGATGGGCTCATCTGCCTTATGAATTATTAGAGGTTGTGTCTAATCGTATTATTAATGAAGTCGATGGAATTTCTCGCGTAACCTATGATGTCTCCAGCAAACCGCCTGCAACAATAGAGTGGGAATGAATTAATACTCAGCCTTAGAAACAGAAAGGAGCCTGAAGTTTTGATGGTTTTTCTCTGTTTTTTTTTGATTATAACAATCAGATTTAAATGAAACAGCCTATGGATCCGGATGGCTTATCTACACAGCACGTACATTGGATGCAAATGGCACTTGATTTGGCCATTGAGGCGGCAGAGGCGGATGAAGTACCCGTAGGTGCGGTTCTAGTCAAAGACAATGTTCTTGTCAGTCGTGGCAGAAACCAGCCTATCGCAACACAGGATCCCAGTGCCCATGCTGAGATTGTTGCACTGAGAAATGGTGGCCATCATCTTGCTAATTATCGCTTGCCAGGAACAACGCTCTACGTAACTCTGGAGCCTTGTGCTATGTGTTTAGGTGCAATAGTACATGCACGTGTACAGGACTTGGTATTTGGTGCTTATGACTTGAAATCGGGAATGGTGTGCAGCACTTTAAAATTGCTGGATGTGGGAAAATTTAATCACCAACTGAATTGGACCGGAGGCATTATGCAAGAAGAATGCAGTCAATTGCTGAAGTCTTTTTTTCGCTCTCGGCGCAACTGATTTCCCCAGCGATGATGACTGAGTTTATACTCTTTATTATCTTAGGGTGTTTCGCCGGTTTTACCGGTGGTTTATTGGGCCTGGGTGGTGGTTTGATTCTGGTGCCCGCGTTCATCTTTATTTTTGTCTATTTAGGCGAGAGTATGGATGTCGCTCCGCATCTTGCTATTGGCACCTCGCTGGCTATTATCACCATCAGTTCTCTTTCTTCGGCTTACGGGCATACTCGTTATGGCCATGTGCTGTGGCCTGTCGTGTTTATCCTGACACCGGGTTTGATTGTCGGTGTTTTAATCGGCGTCGTAATTGCTGATCAGTTGCCTGGATCTGTGTTGAAAATTTTGTTTGGCGTGTTTGCAATTACAATAGCGATTTATATGTGGCTAGGTAATCCTCAGCCAGCAGTCTGTCGTGCTTTGACTCGAAAAGCCAGCCTCATAGCAGGAATGATCATCGGCACACTCTCCGCAATTATAGGCATTGGTGGTGGCTCCATGGTTACTCCATTTTTGATGTGGAACGGTTATCAGATACAACAAGCCGTAGCGGTTGCTGCGGCAACAGGTTTCCCTATTGCAGTGAGTGGCGCAATAGGTTTTATATGGATGGGTTCAGATGCCATTATCACGCTTGACGATACTTGGGGTTATGTTTATTGGCCTGCCTTTATTGTTGTTGCAGCAGTAGCGGCAGCAGTGGCTCCTTTAGGTGCCCGCATGGCACATCTTTGGTCAAAAGAAAAATTGAAACGATTTTTTTCACTATTTCTTATGTTGCTTGGCTTATTAATGGTTTTTCAGTAAGGTTAGAACGAATTCACATGACAACAAATAAAATACCTAAGGTAGGGTTCATTAGTTTGGGTTGTCCCAAGGCTCTGGTTGACTCGGAAAATATTATTACGCAACTGCGTACGGAAGGATATGAAATTAGCGCAAGCTACGAAGACGCTAATCTTGTTGTGGTGAATACCTGTGGATTTATTGATTCTGCTATTGAAGAGTCCCTGGATACCATTGGTGAAGCTTTGGCGGAGAATGGCAAAGTCATCGTTACCGGCTGCCTGGGCACGCAGGGCAGCCTGGTTCAAGATAAATATCCTCAAGTGCTGGCCATCTCCGGCCCCCATGCCAAGCAAGAAGTCATGGTCGCGGTGAGGGAGCATCTGCCACCCTTGCATAATCAGGATGATACAAAGGTTCCGCCGCAAGGTATAAAGTTAACTCCGTCACATTATGCTTATTTGAAAATATCCGAAGGCTGTAATCATCGTTGTACCTTTTGTATTATTCCTTCATTAAGGGGTGATCTGGACAGTCGCCCCATTGGTGAAGTGATGCAGGAAGCAGAAAACCTCGTTAATGCGGGAGTAAAAGAATTATTAGTTATTTCTCAAGATACCAGTGCCTATGGTGTAGACAAGAAATTTCGTACCGGGTTTTGGAATGGCAGGCCCATCAAAACACAATTTAAAGCCCTGGTGGAAGCGCTGGGCGAGCTGGATGTCTGGACGCGGCTTCACTATGTTTATCCGTATCCTCATGTTGATGGCGTGTTGCCACTGATGGCAGAAGGTAAAGTGTTACCTTACTTGGACATTCCATTTCAGCATGCAAGCCACTCGGTTCTTAAAGCGATGAAACGACCAGCACACAGCGAGAATACGTTGCAACGTATTCGCAAGTGGCGTGAAACGTGTTCTGATCTGGTATTGCGGAGCACGTTTATTGTTGGTTTTCCTGGCGAAACTGCCGATGACTTTAAGAAATTGCTGGATTTCATACAGGAAGCGGAGCTGGATCGCGTGGGCTGTTTTACTTACTCTCCTGTAGAAGGCGCGGTCGCCAATGAATTGCCTGACCCTGTTCCTGAGGAAGTTAAACAAGAACGGCTTGAGATTTTTATGGAAGCCCAGGCAGAAATAAGTACATCTAAATTAAAACGAAGAATAGGTCAGAGAATGACCGTGCTGGTGGATGAAGTTGAAGAAGATGCTTTTATTGCACGTAGCTATGCCGATGCCCCTGAAGTCGACGGTGTCGTTGTAGTAGAAAAAGGAAATCTGGAGGCCAGGCCAGGTGATTTTATCGAAGTCGAAATTGTAAATTCTGATACCCATGATTTGTATGCGAAAGGTATAAATCTACGTCGTTAAGTTTTTTTCTAATAGCATTAAAGCTTTTTCAATTTCTCTTTCAAGGTGCTTATATTCTGTTCCGATTTTTGAGATAAGACGGTCTCTTTTGCCGAGTTGTATTTTTTCCTGAGTATTTTGACACAGTTCTTCGCAGAGGTTGGATAATGTGAGGGCACCAATATTGCCAGAACTGCTTTTTAGGTTATGCCCAATAAAGTAAATTTTATCGGGGCTATTTTTTGTCGCTGTCGATTGTAAACTTGAAATACGATTCGATGTCGATTTTATAAAAGTATCAATAAACTCAGAAAACTTTTCATAACCCATTAAGCTGTGTAGCGTATCGAACGTTTCCATTTTTAATCGGCAGGATTGTATTTTCTGTTCTGGCTTTGTTTTCTTGGCAGTGTTTCCTGAAAGTAATTTGTGTGGCAGCCACTTGGCTAAATTCGCTTTTAATTCGGGAATACAAATGGGTTTGGCGATGTAATCGTTCATGCCCGCTTGAAAGCATTTGTTGCGAATGTTATCAAGTACATCAGCCGTCATTGCAACAATAATTGTACTTTCCCCTTTTTCTCGCTGTACTCTGGTGGCTTCAAAGCCGTCCATTTTTGGCATGTGACAGTCCATATAGACAAGATCATATTGTTTTTTTGACATGGCTTCTATGGCTTCGATGCCGTTGTTGGCAAGGTTTATTTGTGCGCCAAAAGAAGAAATTAAGGTTTTGGCTACGATTTGATTGGTTTTGTTATCATCAACAATTAAAATCTGCGTTGATGAATCTAATTTTAAATCCAGCGCATCAAGGTTAATATGACGGGTTTCTTCACTTATCTTATAGTCAAGTCCGCACATTTTAGACAATGCGATGAAAAATGATTCTCGGTGTATCGGTTTTGTTATTGTAGTAATGTCGGAGTTGGGTCGGGTATCACCAAACTTGGCCAATTTGATAATTCCAGGAGGGTTAGTGTTAGAAGAAGATGCGATTTTGTTTTGTAAAGATTTTACTGTGGCATCGTCCAGTCGTTCTCCCAGAATAACGATATCAAATTTTTCGTTTATATTTTCGGGTTCAATTGTTTTCCATGCGATATTTGTTTTTTCAGGTAAGCAGTTTTTAATATATTGATAGTTCCAGGGTTGATCATCAATCAATAGAATACTGAATCTTTGAATTTGATTCATCTCAACCGCTTGTGATAGCGTAGCTTGAGTGGGAGCAAACAGACAATCAAAATAAAAAATGCTGCCTATATTGGGTTTGCTTTCTATACCGATATTTCCACCCATGGCTTCAATTAAACGTTTGGAAATAGCAAGCCCCAGCCCGGTTCCCCCATATTTTCTTGTTGTTGAACCATCGACTTGAGAGAAATGTTCAAAAATACGTTGTTGTGCTTCGATGGGAATGCCAATGCCCGTATCTTTGACGCGAAATGAAAGGCTAAGTGTGTTTGCATGTGATTGTTTGGGTTCAACAATAATTGCGACGCTGCCTTTCTGAGTAAACTTAACCGCGTTACCGACAAGATTAATTAATACTTGTTTGAGCCGTGTGGGATCCCCTTTTATCAAGTAAGGCGTGTTTGGTGAGACAAGAGGTATTATTTCAATGTTTTTTTCATTAGCTTTCTGAGAAAGAAGTTCGGCGACATCTTCTATCAATGTGTAGATATTGAATTTAATTTCTTCAAGTTGTAAGTTTCCAGACTCGATTTTAGAGAAGTCTAAAATATCATTAATGATAACTAGTAAAGTTTCGGAAGAATTATCTGCAGTTTGTAAAAATTGTTGTTGAGAGGCATTGAGAGGTGTTTCTTTTAAAAGCTTAAGCATGCCAAGAATACCATTGAGCGGCGTTCTTATTTCATGGCTCATACTCGATAGAAATTCGCTTTTAGCTTTCAAAGAGGCTTCGGCTTGCTCCTTAGCCTCTACTAATTCGTGTGTACGCACTCGAATTAGTTCTTCTAATGAAGCATTATGCTGCTCTATGCTTTTTTTCAGTCGGCTACTTTCTAACATGTAAGCACAAGTCATCATGATGACGGACAGTAAAGTAAGAGAAGTTTCGTCGAGATTGTCTACATCTTTTTCTAATGAACCAACGAACATACCGATAACACGATCACGAGTTGCAATACTATGTAATACTTTAGCATCAGTATTATTAGTGCCTTTTAGCACAATACCTCTATTGTGATTGAGCACCCATGCGAAGGTACCTTCTTCAATAAAGTAATTAATATCTTGCTCTAATTGTGCATTGCTGGATTTAGGTTCACAGAAAGTCAAAGGGAAATCCAGGCCATCATCATCGACCATAAAAAATCCATATTCCTTCATTGATACATATTGCATCAAACGCTGGAGAGTGATTTGTAATATTTGATTCTGATCAGAAGTTTTTCCATTACTAATATGAAAGTAATCAAAGTTAGAAACTATATTAAGTGAATCCAATAGTTTGTAGTATGATTGCTCATAATAATCCAGACGTTCTACTTGTTGCTGAGTAGATGCTGTCCTTTGAGAGCGATCTTTGACGTCAGTCATTGTGGTTGCCCGATAAAATAAAATTGACGGCGTCGTTATATTGAATAAACAGGCGCTCCTTTAAGGTAAAAAGGACATCTTCTTCCAGATTAAGTTGTTTCCAGGCATTGTTATTTAAAGGAGGAACCAAATGTTCGCCTGCTGTTCCCAATTGCAATGCGTTAACAATAATGTCGGCCAGATGTATAGTTGATGCTTCGATGGGGTAGGTTTTGCTTCTCATGGGTGCGTGGTGATACTGTACGGCATCGATGAGTCGATCAGGTAATTGCCATGTCTTTAACAATAACCCTCCCAGTTTGGCATGGTCAAAGCCCAGGACTTCTTTTTCAACCTTGAATAATATTTGTTGCGTTTCTTGGGCTTCTTTTACAACATATTGCATTTGCTTCGTCATTTCAGTAAACAGAATCAAACGCCCGATGTCATGCAGTAGTCCGGCGATAAGAAATCGCTCCACATTGTTTTCACGCCTCATGCCAGCAAGAATACGTGCCGTTACGCCGACCGCAATACTATGTCGCCAAAACAGCTCCATTGAAACTTCTTCTTCGGGGATGTTCTCAAACATTTTTATGACAGAGCAGGCTAATACAAGATCTCTTAGCTGTTGGGTTCCTATAATAGTGATGGCATGAGAGATCGTTTCGATTTTTGCAGGGAAATTGTACAAAGCACTATTGGCAATACGTAAGAGGCGCGCCGTCATGGCTGTATCTTCGTTAATAATTGCCGCGTAATTTTTGTTCGTTGAGCGAGGGTTTCCCATCGCTTCATCCAACTTTACAAAGATAGTAGGCAAAGAGGCAACTTTAGTGATGCCTCGAATGACCCGTCCAGGGTCTCTTTTTATGAACGGTTCAGCTGTTTTCTGCATGGTGTAGCGTCGCTATTTTAAGCAGCGTGCGTATTGCTGGGTGTTTGAGGTCGGTATGCGTAAAACGCTTCGCCATTTCTAGTGATGCTAGTTTGATTTTCTCAGGACTGATGTTTTGTATTTTGTCATTACTTGACTTGTCATCCGCATCAATTCGAATGCTGATATCTTGTATACCCCACATTTTCATCGCTCTGATGTGTTTTTCAACGATTTTAGTATCGCTAGGGAGAAGTACTGTCCCCGTGCTGTTTTTTATTTCTTCATCCAGTACCATGCCGATTTGAATATCATCGATAGAGAGTCGTGTCATATACGTTTTATTCCTAAATAGATTGTAACTACTAAGCGTATTCATCTTTTGCTCCATATCTATGTTGTTTTCGTACTCAATCGGTTACATATTTCTATATGTGCCCTCTTTTCGTGCGAAAACGCCTTGGTCTGAAACAAAATATAAACACGCTGAGTAGTTACAATAGATTAAAGATTATGTGCTAATTTTCGTTATCGGCTTCGAAATGAAAAGTTTAATTGCTAAAAAGCACTAGAATTTTCAGGTAAATTTGTTTAGGTAAAAGTTAAGAATGCTTATTTGGAATGGTTTACGGCGCTAGATGTAAACGTGTTTTTGATGTAGAATCATGCGCCTTGTTCGCCTGGGCTATTTGTTTTGGGTGAAAAGACTATAGGCGCGTAGCTCAGTGGTAGAGCACCACCTTGACATGGTGGTGGTCGGTGGTTCGATCCCACTCGCGCCTACCAATTCGGAATTTTAGGATAATCCATGCCTGTTGTAGTGACTCTGCCTGACGGAAGTCAACGAAAATTTGAACAATCCGTCACCGTGATGGATGTTGCGGCAGCTATTGGCCCGGGTTTAGCGAAAGCGACGCTTGCGGGCAATGTAGATGGTGTATTGGTTGATGCTGCCTATTTGATAGAAAAAGACGTTCAACTTTCCATTATAACGAACAAGAGTGCAGAAGCACTGGAGATTGTTCGTCATTCCACAGCTCATTTATTGGCGCATGCGGTAAAACAACTTTTTCCCGCAGCGCAAGTGACGATTGGTCCGGTTATCGAAAATGGGTTTTATTACGACTTCTCATATGAACACAGCTTTACCCTTGATGATTTGGAACGTATAGAAAAAAAAATGGCCGAACTTGCTGCGGAAAACCATCCTATTGAGCGATTGGTGATGTCACGCGATGAAGCCGTTGCTTTTTTCAGAGCAAATAAAGAAGAGTACAAAGCAGAAATTATTGAGAGTATTCCCAGCGATGAACCGCTATCACTTTATAAACAAGGTGATTTCATTGATTTGTGTCGCGGGCCTCATGTGCCTTCAACCGGAAAATTAAAAGTATTTAAGTTGATGAAGCTCGCCGGTGCGTATTGGCGAGGAGATTCAAACAATGAAATGTTACAACGTATTTACGGCACAGCCTGGACTGATAAAAAAGAACTCAAGGCTTACCTGACACGTTTAGAAGAAGCAGAAAAGCGGGATCACCGCAAATTAGCTAAGCAGTTGGATCTTTTTCATACGCAAGAAGAAGCGCCGGGTATGATTTTTTGGCATGCCAATGGTTGGGCAATCTACCAACAAATAGAACAGTATATTCGTGAGGTTTTTCAAAACCATGGTTACCAAGAGGTGCGTACGCCTCTCATTGTGGATCGCAGCTTATGGGAAAAATCAGGGCACTGGGAAAAATTTTCTGATGATATGTTTACTACTCATGTAGAAAATCGAGATTATGCCGTTAAGCCCATGAATTGCCCGTGTCATGTCCAAATCTATAACAACTCTCTTAAGAGCTATCGTGATTTGCCTTTACGTATGGCTGAATTTGGCTCATGCCATCGTAACGAACCCTCTGGAACGCTGCATGGATTGATGCGGTTGCGTAATTTTGTACAAGATGATGCTCATATTTTTTGTACAGAAGGTCAAATTCAAGATGAAGTATCTGACTTTATAGATCTTTTATATAAAGTATATGCTGATTTTGGTTTTGAAGAGGTTATTATCAAACTATCAACCCGTCCAGAAAACAGGGTCGGCAGCGATGAAAGCTGGGATAAGTCTGAAAAAGCTTTGGAACAAGCCCTGGATGCAAAGGGTATAGAATGGGAGCTTCAACCTGGCGAAGGTGCTTTTTATGGGCCAAAAATTGAATTTTCACTGAAAGACTGTCTGGAGCGTATTTGGCAATGCGGCACAATTCAAGTGGATTTTTCAATGCCGGATCGGTTGGGTGCAACCTACATAAGTGATGATGGCAGTAAACAAGTTCCAGTCATGTTGCATCGCGCTATTTTGGGTTCATTGGAGCGATTTATTGGTATTTTGATCGAGCACCATGCGGGTAAAATGCCACTCTGGCTGGCGCCAGAACAGGTGGTTGTCGCCAACATTAGCGAAAAACAGACCGATTATGTGACAAAAGTGACAGAATCTTTGAAAAAACATGGATTTCGTGTCAAATCGGACTTGAGAAATGAGAAGATCGGCTTTAAAATTCGCGAGCATACCTTACAAAAGATTCCGTTCATCCTTGTAGTGGGTGATAGAGAGATGATTAATAATACCGTGGCCGTTCGTACTCGAGGTGGAAAAGATCTTGGAAGCTTGTCTCTGGACAGTTTTTTCGAGCTTCTCAATACTGAGATAACGAAGCGCGGCCGCTCTGTTTTGGAGGAATAACATATCGCTGCAGAAAAGCGTACTCGACTTAATGAGGAAATTACTGCCCGCCAGGTAAGGCTGATTGGGGACGATGGATCACAGCTTGGTGTGATGTCGATCATGGACGCGAGGCAGCGTGCTGAAGAGGTGGAACTTGATATCGTAGAAATCTCTCCGGATGCGGCCCCCCCTGTATGTCGTATAATGGATTACGGTAAATTTTTGTTTGAGCAGAACAAAAAACGTCATGCTGCGAAGAAAAAGCAGAAACAAATTCAGGTTAAAGAAATTAAGTTTCGGCCTGGGACGGGCGAAGGAGATTATCAAGTTAAGTTGAGAAATTTGACACGCTTTCTTGGTGACGGTGATAAAACCAAAGTAACGCTGCGGTTTCGTGGACGAGAAATGGCACACCAAGAGCTGGGTATGAAGTTGTTGAAGCGGATAGAACAAGATTTAGCCGAGTTGGGAACGGTAGAGCAATTTCCTAAAATGGAAGGTCGGCAACTGGTTATGGTCATCGCGCCCAAGCGAACATAACGTAAGCTACCCAGTAATATTTAGTTAATGAGTGACTATATCTCTGTCTCTGATGCGCCAGTTCGAAACAAAAAATGGCGGATTATGTAAGAGATAAGGTAGTTATAGATTGAGTGGAGACGAGCAATAATGCCAAAAATGAAAACAAACCGAGGTGCGGCGAAGCGATTCAAGCGCACTGCAAAAGGCGGTTTTAAGAGAGCGCAAGCTTTTAAAAATCACATATTGACCAAGAAGAGTACCAAACGTAAGCGTAAGTTACGGGGTACTGAAGCAGTGCATGATGGAGATCATAAGTCCATTACTCGTCTGTTGCCGTATATTTAATTCTTTGTAAGGGGTAAACAATGCCTAGAGTAAAACGTGGTGTAACGGCAAGAGCCCGCCATAAAAAAGTATTAGCACAAGCAAAAGGTTATCGTGGACGTCGTAAAAACGTTTATCGGGTTGCCGTTCAAGCTGTAACAAAAGCAGGTCAATATGCTTATCGTGACCGTAGACAGAGAAAACGTCAATTTCGTGCGTTGTGGATTGCACGAATTAATGCGGCTGCACGCGAATGTGGTTTATCGTATAGTCGTATGATTAATGGCTTGTCTAAAGCATCCATTATCCTGGATCGTAAGGTATTGGCAGATATTGCTGTATACGATAAAGCGGCCTTTGCGGTGATAGCGGAACGTGCTAAAACGGCTCTCGCAGCTTAAATAACAGCATTGCACATTGCAGGTAATGATGATATATACCTGCAGTAAAAAAGGGGAGGCCAGTTGGCTTCCCCTTTTCTCGTTTAATTTAAGAAATATACACAAAATAAGTTGATCTTAGCCCGTTTTTGATGGCTGGTACTATGTAGATAACGCACGCGGAAGCTGTGAGCCTAGAAAAATCAGTTAGCCTTGGATCAAGAGCTTGTGCTATGGGTCGTGAATTAACTGTGTTTTCTAGGTTAAATATTTCGTGGCACTTTAAATGTTTGTGAGAGGGAGCGGTCGGTGGACTTGGTGAAAATGCAGCAACAGGCCGAACAGGATGTTGCTCAAGCAGAAAATATAGCAGACTTAGAGCAGGTTAGGGTTACTTTTTTGGGGAAAAAAGGCCAGTTAACCAGTCAGTTGAGAGCTTTGGGGAGCTTGCCGTCTGAAGAGCGCTCTAAAGCAGGTCAAGAAGTTAATCGAATCAAAGCCAGATTACAAGGACTCATCGAAGCGCGTCGCAAGCAGATCAGCGATGAGGTGCTGGCTAACAAGCTGGCCTCAGAAAGCATAGATGTCACCCTTCCTGGTCGAGGGATAGAAAGTGGTGGGATTCATCCTATTTCACGTACCATGGCACGCATCGAACAAATATTTGCTAAGGCAGGGTTTGATGTTGCGGAAGGGCCTGAAATAGAAAGTGACTACTATAATTTCGAAGCACTTAATATTCCGGCGGATCATCCTGCACGTGCAATGCACGATACTTTTTATGTTAACGAAAATACGGTATTGAGAACACATACCTCGCCTGTACAGATTCGCGTTATGACTTCCCAAGAGCCGCCGCTGAGAGTGATTGCACCCGGTCGAGTTTATCGATGTGATTCGGATGTGACACACACGCCTATGTTTCATCAGGTTGAAGGTTTTTTGGTTGACAAAAATACCAGTTTTGCAGAGCTTAAAGGTTTAATTCACGATTTTCTTCGCGAGTTCTTTGAGGAAGATCTCAAGGTTCGCTTCCGTCCCTCGTATTTTCCATTTACTGAACCCTCTGCAGAAGTCGATATGGAGTGTGTCATTTGTGTCGGTAAGGGATGTCGGGTTTGTAGTCATACGGGTTGGTTAGAAGTGTTGGGCTGCGGCATGATTCAACCCAAAGTTTTTGACAATGTGGGTATTGATAATGAAAAGTACACCGGCTTTGCTTTTGGTATGGGGGTGGAGCGACTGACTATGTTGCGTTACGGCGTGAATGATTTACGCCTGTTTTTTGATAATGACTTGCGTTTCTTACGACAGTTTTCGTGAACTAAAAGGGACGCATCAATGAAATTTAATGAACAATGGTTACGTGAATGGGTTAACCCGAATATTTCACGACAGGCTTTGCTTGAACAATTGACTATGGCGGGTCTTGAGGTTGATGCAGTCGAGCCGGTTGCTACGGAGTTAGTGGGTATAGTTGTAGGTTTAGTGACTCAAGTTGATCCGCATCCCGATGCTGAGCGTTTGCAAGTTTGTCGGGTTGATGTCGGAGCGGAACTGCTTACCATAGTTTGTGGTGCCAAGAATGTAGCAGTAGGAATAAAGGTGCCCACCGCATTAGTTGGAGCTGTGTTGCCTAACGGCACTAAAATCAAAAAAGCGAAACTACGTGGCGTCAGCTCCTTTGGTATGTTGTGTTCCGCAGCAGAGCTGGGTTTGGCTGAGTCAGCAGCAGGACTGATGGCTTTACCTAACGAGGGCAAGCCGGGACAGTCGGTTGTTGAATTGCTGCAGCTTGATGACGTATCTATAGAAATTGGTTTAACTCCGAACCGCGGCGACTGCCTTAGTCTGCTGGGTATTTCACGTGAAGTTTCGGCGTTAAATCGCTGTAAAATAAAGGAACCCTCGGCTTCTATAATTGTGGCTCAAACAGACGAAACCTTTCCCGTCGAGATATTGGAACCTAAAGCCTGCCCACGTTATGTAGGGCGTGTGTTACGCGGTATTAACTCAGCGGCAACGACTCCTTTATGGATGACAGAAAAACTTCGCCGTTGTGGCTTGCGCAGCATTCACCCTGTTGTTGATGTCACTAATTTTGTTTTGCTTGAATTAGGCCAGCCTATGCACGCCTTTGATATCAGTAAGTTATCAGGTGAAATTAAAGTAAGATATGCAGGTGAAGGTGAGAAATTAACGCTGCTTGATGGCAAAGAAGTCAAACTGGATCAAAAAACGTTAGTCATTGCCGATCAGCAACAAGCTTTGGCGTTAGCAGGCGTGATGGGAGGAGAGGATTCTGCGGTAAGCGATGAAACCGATGCGCTCTTTCTTGAATGTGCATTTTTTTCACCCACTGAAATGGCCGGTGTGGCGCGTCGCTATGGTTTACATACCGACTCTTCTCATCGCTTCGAACGTGGCGTAGATGCACATTTAGCAAAGCGCGCTATGGAACGCGCTACCGTTTTGTTACAAGACATTGTGGGTGGTGAAGTGGGTCCCATCATTGAAATGATTGCAGAAAATGAGTTACCTAGAAACGAGCCGATAACCGTTCGCGCATCACGAATCGAGCGAGTGTTAGGCCAGGCTATTCCAGCAAGCGAGGTTGTTGAGATACTCATAGCATTAAGCATGGTAGTGAAACCAGTAAGTGATGCAGCACAATCTGACGTATGGGAAGTCCAAGCGCCCAGCCATCGTTTTGATATTAAAACTGAGGCTGATTTGATCGAGGAAGTTGCGCGGTTATACGGCTATGATCGAATAGAGACGGCGAGACCTCGGGTCCATGCTGTTTTAGGTGGGCAACCTGAGAGTCGTATAGAAGCGAATCGGCAACGCGATGTTTTGGTCGACCGAGGCTACCAGGAAGCAATTACTTATAGTTTTGTTGATGCTGAGTATCAACAGCATTTTTGTGAAGATATTGATCCAATAAAGCTTACTAACCCTATTTCCAGCGATATGGCAGTAATGCGTTTGTCGATTTGGCCTGGCCTCATGAAAGCCCTGCTTGCGAACCAACATCGCCAACAATCACGAGTCCGTTTGTTCGAAATAGGGTCGGTTTATGAAAAAACGCCAGCAGAGATTCAAGAGAGCACGATTCTGGGTGGCGTGGTTGTCGGTGACATGTTACCTCTGCAGTGGGGTGAGTCGGCAAGAAAAGTCGATTTTTTTGACGTTAAGTCCGATGTAGAAGCTATTTTAGGATTGACAGGACATGGCCAGGAATTTATCTTTACTCAAGGACAACATCCTGCCTTGCACCCTGGGCAAACAGCTGAGATTAAAACACCACAAGGCGGACATGCAGGTTGGTTGGGGTTACTCCATCCGCAATTAAAACAAGTTTTGGGCGTGACGGGCGACGTTATCTTATTTGAATTAAACAGTGATGCTATTGCGACGCGATTACGACCGGCTTTTCAAGCATCTTCAAAGTTTCCAACTATTGGTCGGGATCTTGCTTTAGTTGTTGATGTTGAGCTTCCTGCTGATGCCGTAATTATGGCGATCAAAGAGGTGGCTGGAGAGCGTTTAAAACAGCTCCAGCTATTTGATGTATATCAAGGCGAAGGCATTGATTCGGGAAGAAAAAGTCTTGCTTTAGGGTTAACCTTGCAGGATACTGTACAGACTTTAACTGATGAGCAGGTTGATAGGCTTATCAAACGAATACTGGATCATTTGGATCAAAAACTAGGGGCTAAACTGAGAGATTAAGTATGGCACTAACAAAAGCGGATATGGCTGAGCGTCTTTTTCAAGAATTAGGCATCAATAAACGAGAAGCAAAAGAGTTTGTTGAAATGTTTTTTGAAGAGGTACGAGGGGCGCTTGAACGGGGTAGTCAGGTTAAACTCTCTGGTTTTGGTAACTTTAATCTTAGGGATAAGAGACAACGTCCAGGACGAAACCCTAAAACAGGCGAGGAAATTCCAATCAGTGCTCGCCGCGTTGTTACATTTAATCCAGGGCAAAAACTAAAGGCGAGGGTAGAAGCCTATGCTGGAAGCGATAAGCAAGAGTAGTCATGAGTTACCCATTTTACCCACCAAACGTTATTTTACTATTGGTGAGGTCAGTGAGCTTTGCGCGGTAAAACCACATGTATTACGTTATTGGGAACAGGAATTTCCAGACTTAAAGCCGCATAAAAGACGGGGTAATCGTCGTTATTATCAGCGTCATGATGTGATGTTGGTGAGACAAATTCGCAGCTTGCTCTATGAAGAAGGGTTTACCATTGGCGGTGCACGCCAAAGACTTTCGGGTGATGAGGCGAAAACCGATGCGCAACATAGCCACCAGCTTGTTCGTCAGATGCGTATGGAATTAGAAGAATTACTGGCTATTCTTAACCGATAATGGGTTTGGGCTGAGTAGTTACGTTCTTTAGAGCCTACTGGAATAACAAATTTCTATACCCAGAATCAGTGGTGCACGTTTACTTCAGGCTCTTCTTGTGGTTGGCAGGGATAACAATACTCGCCATATAATTCACAGCACTCAACTTCATCTTTAGCCTCTGGTACTTCTTTGTGGGTATTTTTGTCATCAATCATGATGTATCTCCCTTTAGTGTGGCTAATAAATTTAGACCACAGGTTTTATCTAATGTTTCTTAAATCTAGAAAATGCAGTTGAGAGTGCTTTCAAAAAAATTTAGCTTCACCCGAAGGTTCGCGAAGTGTATCCCGTGGATAAATAGGTATTCTTTGGAAGTACTATGGAAACAATTCCCTAATTGATATTATCGACAGAAAAAAATAAAACTTTAGTCACAACGTCTGTATTTTTTCCAAATGATTATTAATAGGGTTACAGATACCGCAAAAGTTCAAAAGGCGATTGTGTGAGTTTTACAAGTGGCCGTTTCCGCACATTTTTGTGTTACACGGCAGTTTGAACAGCCTGTTTGGTAAAACGGCGGATTTGATGAGTAAGCTGAATAGCTATGGATAATCTTCTACTTGAAGGTGGTTTGTGTTTGCAAAATTAGTTAGAAATGAATAAAGCATAGGTGATTCTTCTTCCAGGTCTTTGGTTACTACGACACAATTTATACCTTCTATTAATGCGATCTGTACTTTCGGGTGGTATTTGATACGTCTTCCTGGTCCTGACGATCCGACAGCCGTTGCTAACCGCTGGGCCCAATCACTAGGGCGGAATTTAGCGCCACTGGTTGTGATTCCCTTTATCAAGATTTTTTCCGCTGCCATGATTGTTGTTTGGTATCCGCTCTTTCTGTAATTCATGCCGTAATTATTATGAACGGTCTTAACCGCCCATTCTATCACTTGACATTAAAGTCTGCTACGGGCATAGATGTTTTAATTCCGGATGTGTTTTTAATCGTTCATAGTCTTCAGGGCGGTCTATATCCCAAAGCGTCTCTAATTCATAATGATGAAGTTTTGCTTGCTTTATTATTTGGCGCGTTTGAGAAAGTACGTTGTTATGTCCCCAGTTTATCCCATCAAAAAGCGCAGGGTATGGTGCCTTCAGCCCTAATAAAGCATACCCACCGTCTTCTGCGGGTGAGATGACGACATCATAATCTTGCTGAAGTTTCTTAAATGCTTGCTCTATAGTTGAAATATTCAAAATAGGGCAGTCGGTTCCCAGAATAATAGAAAAATGACTGTGCTGCAGCGTCTCATCAAAAGCATGAGCGATGCGTTCGCCTAATGTTGTGCCTTGTTGATTCTTTAGGGCGACATTATATTTTTGTTTGCACTCCTTGAAAAAGGGATGATGAAAATCCGGTGCGCACCACAGCACAACATTTTTTTTGTTGCTTCGTGTGACGGTTAATAATGTGTGTTCGACCAGTTGACGATGTAAAACGGCGGCTTGTTCTGCTTTAAGGTAAGGGGTCAATCGAGTTTTTACCTTGCCGGCTTCTGGCGCTTTGGTAAAAATAATGATGGAAAGCGTGTGTTCTTTCACTCGTTTAATGCGCCGCCACAACTGCTTCCCTGGCCTGCTGTACAGCCATAACAATGATCTCTGATGACAATAGAATTATTTTCTAACTGAGTTTGAGAAAGCACGCTGATATGGTTGCGTGCTTGACCTTGGGTGTGTAAGTCAAGATCAAGCATTTGATTGAAGTCGCAGTCATAGGTATAGCCTTGCCAATCTATACTAAGCAGGTTGCGACACATGACGGAATCCAGATTGCTTTCTTGATAAGCGGTTTTCAGGGTACGCATATAGCTATTAAAGGTACCTTTTGATATCAAGGTACTGCCAAAACGTTGTATGGGCATGTTGGTAATAGTAAACAGATGGTTAAATTCAACATCGAATTCGTCTCGCAAATGTTCTTTATAAGCGTGTTCTAATTCTTCTTGAGGTGGGGGGAGGCTCGAACCTTGGGGGT
>UOFO01000023.1_pt1 | contig 19500 bp, 15 predicted proteins | sample 1988801 | NCBI WGS metagenome assembly UOFO01 (sample SAMEA4712195, study PRJEB27164) | hydrothermal vent metagenome | biome: marine basaltic hydrothermal vent biome; feature: marine hydrothermal vent; material: mineral | place: Pacific Ocean | collected 2011-06-14/2011-07-23 | depth 1719 m
TCCCCTTCATCGTAGTGAACCAAGGCTTGTTTTAACCAATGTTGGAACACCGGTTTTAGCCTGTCACTCTGTTCCGCATTTAAAAGTTGCTCGGGTGTTAAGCGCACAGCAGACAATTCATCAAGAGTAGGGGTCAAGTATCCTATTGACTGTTTATTTATTTAATTTGTAACTACTCAACGTATTCATCTTTTGCTCCAGATCGGTGTTGTTTTCGTACTCAATCGGTTGCATATTTCTATATGCGCCCTCTTTCCGTGCGAAAACGCCTTGATCTGAAGCAAAATCTAAACACGCTGAATAGTTACTTTAATTTTTTATTAATCAGTCAATCAGAGTGGGTGGTGAATTTCACCTTGTGCAGCTAACAACGTATTAATGTACCGATGCCTGCGTCGGTAAATAACTCAAGCAACACCGCATGATCTACGCGTCCGTCAATAATGTGCGCTGCACCCACTCCGCTATTAACAGCATCCAGTGCGCATCGTACTTTGGGCAGCATGCCACCATAAATAATTCCGTCATCAATAAGTTTATCAACATCGGAGCTTTCCAGGCCGGTCATCGTTTTATTGTCGCGATCCAGCAGGCCCGGAGTATTGGTTAACAATATTAGTTTTTCCGCTCCCATCACGGCAGCTAAACGACCCGCAACCAGGTCTGCATTTATATTATAAGCTTGGCCATTAGCTCCCACACCTATAGGAGCCACGACGGGAATGAAGTTACCGCCAATCAACATATTCACCACTCCCACATGAATACTCTCCACCTCACCAACACGGCCAATATCGATAGGCTCCACGTCCTCGCTTTGCTTGACAGTCAGTTTCTTGGCTCGAATCAAGCCACCATCCTTGCCGGTCAGACCTATGGCACTACCGCCATGCTGGCTTATCAGGCTGACAATTTCTTTATTGACCAGACCGCCTAAAACCATTTCCACTACATCCATGGTTTCATCGTCGGTGACGCGCATTCCTTCCACAAAGCGGCTTTCTTTCCCCAGTTTAGTTAGCATATTAGCAATCTGAGGTCCGCCACCATGCACCACGACAGGGTTCATACCAACCTGTTTCATTAATACGATATCGCGAGCAAAGCTACTCTTTAGTTGATCGTCTATCATCGCATTGCCACCGTATTTGATCACGATGGTTTTCCCCGAAAAGCGTTGAATATACGGTAAGGCTTCTGTTAATACATGGGCTATGTTCATGGCATTACTTGAATCAATCGTCATAAAGTTATTACCTGATATATTCAATCAATGCTGACCCGAATGACCAAACCCACCTTCAGCTCGCTCACTTTGATTGAACTCAGTAACAATTTCGAGTTCAGCAACGATAATAGGTACGAATACCATTTGCGCAATACGTTCCCACGGCTGAATGGTGTACTCGGTATCGCCACGATTCCAGCAAGAGACAAATACTTGACCTTGATAGTCTGAATCAATTAAACCAACCAGATTACCCAGGACGATTCCGTGTTTGTGACCCAAGCCTGAACGAGGCAATAACATAGCGGCCATGGTTGGATCAGCGATATGAATAGCAATGCCGGTAGGTATCAGGTGTGTTTCGCCTGGTTTAATTTCCAGTGGCGCATCCAGACAGGCTCGAAGATCCATTCCCGCTGAACCTTGTGTTGCATAATCAGGTAAGAGAAACTCGTTGCTGACACGGGGATCAAGAATTTTTACTTCTACTTTTTTCATTATATTTCTCTATTATTAACGCTACAAATTGTCGTGCCAAGTCATGCTTGGTCATCACTGGGAATACTTTTTCACCGTCACGCCAAATAACCGTTAACGCATTACGATCACTATCAAAGCCTTGTCCGGCAATACTCACATCATTGGCGGCAATCATATCCAGTTTCTTTTTTTCCAGCTTTAGTTTGGCATATTCTTTAACTCGTTCTGTTTCAGCTGCAAAACCAACGCTGAATATTGAATTTGCCGTGCCTACCCCTTCAGCCAATACATCGGGGTTCAAAACCAGGGGGATAAGCAATTCTGCTTGTTCTTTTTTTGTTTTGTTGCTTGCCTGATCACGGGGGCGATAATCAGTCACTGCGGCGGCGGCGATAAAAATATCACAATCATTTATTTTTTGCTGGACAACATCATGCATGTCCTGTGCAGTCTCAACATTAATACGAGTAATTCCAAAAGAGGCTTCAATAGTAACAGGGCCGCTCACTAACAGCACCTCAGCACCATAGTCATAAAGCGCCGCAGCAAGTTCGTAGCCCATTTTCCCAGAGCTGCGATTACTAATATAACGCACCGGATCTATAGGTTCTCGGGTTGGCCCGGCGGTAACCAGAGCGCGCACACCGGCCAAAGGGCGACTGGCGCGATCATCGTCAACAACGCGCAGGGCAATGTCTTGTGCCTCCAGCATGCGACCGTGCCCGATGTCGCCACAAGCTTGCACACCCTCAGCAGGACCCAATATATTCACACCCCGTTTGAGCAGCACAGCACAGTTTTCTTGAGTTGCAACGTTGGACCACATAAATTGATTCATTGTCGGCGCAATATACAAAGGAGCCGAGCTTGCCAGGCAAACCGTTGTCACCACATCATTAGCCTGCCCCGTTGCCAGCCTCGCTATAAAGTCCGCCGTTGCCGGTGCAATCAACACAATATCCGCCCAACGTGCTAATTCGATGTGATCCATCCCCGCCGTACTTTCAGCTTCAAATAAATCGGTATGAACAGCATGGCCAGATAAGGCCTGAAAGGTCAGTGGCGTAATAAATTGTGTTGCCGCCTGACTCATTACCACTCTGACTTCAGCACCTGATCGCTGCAAGCACCTTAATAATTCAGCACTTTTGTATGCAGCAATGCCACCAGTGATGCCTAATAATATCTTATTCATTATGAGTTAACCTACAAATAAAGACTAAAAATGCCTACACAAATCATCACGTTTATTGGCAGTGGCCAAAATTATTTCCGAGTATTGTACCCTTTTTAATAATAGAGAGTCCCTATGAAGAGGTGAATTATATGGCTATAAACGATTGGCCTATGGCCGAACGGCCACGAGAAAAGCTATTAGAAAAAGGAGCTAAATTTCTATCTGATGCCGAATTGCTCGCGATTTTCTTACGCACGGGCACAAAGGGCAAAACCGCCGTTGATATGGCAAGGGAGCTCATCCAACAGTTTGGTGGCCTGCGCCCCTTGTTAAAAGCCAGGCAAGAGCAGTTTTGCGCGATGCATGGGCTTGGCCCAGCCAAGTACGCACAGTTACAGGCCGTCCTTGAAATGAGTCGTCGACACTTATTGGAACAACTTATAGCAGGCGATTGCATCTCCCAACCCAGTGATACGCAGCAGTTTCTTATTGCTCATTTACGCGACTACCCGCATGAGGTTTTTGCTTGTTTGTTCCTCGACAGTAAAAACCAAGTAATTAATTTTTCAGAACTTTCTCATGGAACAATAAACGGAGCGGCCGTGTACCCTCGAGAAGTGGTCAAAAAAGCCTTGCAGCACAATGCAGCGGCCGTCATCTTTGCACATAATCATCCTTCAGGAATAACAGAACCCAGCGAGGCAGACATTAGCCTTACACAACGCTTGGTTAAGGCTCTTGCCCTCATTGATATACGTGTTTTAGATCATTTTATTGTCGGCAACGGTAAAACTACATCCTTGGCAGAAAGAGGGTTATTGTGAGCAAACTTGATTTCAAGCTGAAGCTCTGGTATAAAGTTCGGCTACGTTTGTTGGTACGCTGCTGGCGGCCGAAGTAAAGAATTTTTTGGAGGTTTTTCATGTCACGAGTTTGTCAGGTCACAGGTAAGCGGCCTATGGTGGGAAATAATGTTTCTCACGCTAAAAACAGAACGCGACGTCGTTTTTTGCCTAATCTTCAAGCCCATCGCTTCTGGGTTGAAAGTGAAAATCGCTGGATTCGTCTACGTCTTTCTGCAAAAGGAATACGTATTATTGATAAACTAGGCATCGACTCGGTACTGAAAAAAATCCGCGGTCAAGGCGAGAAAATATAAGGAATTAAGTCATGCGCGAAAAAATTAAACTTGTTTCTTCTGCGGGAACTGGCCACTATTACACCACGACCAAGAACAAAAGAACCATGCCGGAAAAAATAGAGATCAAAAAGTTTGATCCTGTTGTTCGTAAACATGTTTCTTACAAAGAAGCAAAAATAAAATAAAAAAACCCGCTTTAAGCGGGTTTTTTATTTCTATCCGGTTTTCCCTGGCAGATCCATTACAACAACCAAAGTAGTTACTTATCAAGTTCGATATTCAGCATTGATTCGCACATAATCGTACGAGAAATCACAGGTCCACACCCGTTCAAAACCATCGCCTCGCGCCAAGTCTATGGAGATAACGATATCCTGTTTATCCATTTCTTGTTGCCCCAGCTCTTCACGATAATCCGCTGCTCGCTCACCGTTTCTAACGATACAAACGCTGCCTAAATGTATATTTATCGCTTGAATGTCCAGGTTTTCAATGCCCGCATAACCCACCGCAGCGAGAATTCGCCCCCAGTTGGGATCAGAGGCAAATAAGGCGGTTTTGACTAATGGTGAATGGGCAACCGTTTTGGCAACGGTCAAGCTTTCAGCCTGAGTCCGGCCACCGCTTACTTCAATGGTGACGAACTTGGAAGCACCTTCACCATCCCGTACGAGGCCTTGGGCTAGTTCTTCAGCAACCGCTGTTAATGCAGCTTGAAATTGTTGCAGCTCTGCGTGATTACTTTCCTTTAATACAACACCACTTTTTCCTGTAGCCGAAAGCACACAAGCGTCATTGGTAGAGGTATCACCATCAACAGAAATACGGTTAAATGAAGTTTCTACAGATTGGTGCAGGCAATGATGTAACAGCGGCTGATCACTAACAAGATCGGTCGCGATGAACGCCAGCAGGGTTGCCATATCGGGATTAATCATGCCCGAACCCTTCGCAATACCGGTGATGGTCACCTGTTTTCCCTGGAGCTGCAACGTTCGAGAGACACCTTTAGGTACGGTGTCGGTGGTAAGAATGCCGGTGGCAGCTTGATCCCACGCATTTTCTGAACAACTGGAGAGGGCACTGTCCAGTGCAGGGATAATTTTATCAATTTGCAACGGTTCGCCAATTACACCTGTGGAAAAGGGCAGCACGTCTTCTTTAGCAACTCCTGCACGTTCGGCTAAAGCAGTGCAACACGTCAGAGCATCATCAATGCCTTGGCTACCGGTTCCTGCATTGGCATTGCCCGTATTGATAATGAAGTATTTTGGCATGGCTACTTGCAAATGCTGGCGAGCAACAGTGACCGGCGCCGCACAAAAAGCATTTTGGGTAAATACCGCTGTCGTTACCGTACCTTCATCCAGCGCCAAGATCACAAGATCTAAACGTCCAGGCGTTTTAATACCTGCGGAGGTTACTCCCAAACGTATACCGCGAACAGGCAAAAGCTCCAACGACACTAAGCCACCTTGCCATGACATTGTTTATATTTTTTACCCGAACCACAAGGGCAAGGCTCATTTCGACCTACTTTGCGTCCTTGTCGAACAAAGGGTTCCACTTTTTCAGCGCGAGTATCGCCCGCTTCATCTTCATTCCGTTCAGGTTCGGCAGCGGCCACGGCTGAGCTTTCTGCATGTTCAAATTGCATTGGCGGGGCAGTACGCCGCTGCTCCTCTACGGCTTGAACATCTTCCGCTTTAACAACTACTTTAGATAAAACTCCGATCACATCACGTTTAATGTTTTCAAGTAGCTCAGTAAACATCTCGAAAGATTCACGCTTATATTCTTGTTTCGGATTTTTTTGAGCATAACCACGTAAATGTATACCTTGACGAAGATGATCCATCGCGGCTAAATGCTCTTTCCATTGGCTGTCCAATATTTGCAGCATCACTGCTTTTTCGAAGTGTCGGATCACATCAGCACCCGCAGTCTCTTCTTTTTCCTTATAAGCTGCTACTATGCCATCAAAAATTTTCTCGCGTAATGTTTCTTCGTGCAACGAATGATCGGCCTCCAGCCAACCCGAGACATTCATTTTAATCGCAAACCGTTTTTCCAATGCTTCTTCCAGGGCTGGAATATCCCACTGCTCATCCAGACTCTGCGGAGCAATAAATTCGCTAATTAATGAACTGACTACATCTTCTCGCATCACGTCGATGGAACCAGAAATGTCATTTCCCGCCATTAAGTCATTGCGCTGCTCATAAATTACATTCCGCTGATCATTCGCCACGTCGTCGTATTCCAACAACTGCTTACGAGTATCAAAATTATGTCCTTCTACTTTACGTTGTGCATTTTCTATCGCTTTGTTCACCCAGGGATGTTCAATGGCTTCGCCGTCTTCCATGCCCAGCTTTTGCATTAAATTACCCACTTTTTCAGAGGCAAAAATACGCATCAAGTTGTCTTCCAGAGACAGATAGAAACGAGAAGAACCCACATCGCCCTGTCTACCGGAACGACCTCGTAATTGATTATCGATGCGTCGTGATTCATGTCGCTCCGTACCTACAATATGCAATCCACCAGATTGCAATACTTGCTGATGACGTTCTTTCCAATCTGCTTTTATCTTATCTAATTCGCTGTCTTTTTTTCCGGCTGCTGCTGCAAGCTCCACAGCCAGGTTGCCACCAAGAACAATATCGGTGCCGCGACCGGCCATATTAGTTGCGATGGTTACGGCACTCGGGCTGCCTGCTTGCGCAACAATATCGGCTTCTCTTTCGTGCTGCTTAGCGTTCAGTACTTCATGTTTGATTTTTTCTTTTTTCAGTAGCTGAGATAATTTTTCTGAAGTTTCAATCGTCGAAGTTCCGACCAACACAGGCTGCCCGCGTGACTGGCAATCTCTAATATCCTCTGCAATAGCATTGAATTTGTCTTCGGTGTTCAAATAGACCAAGTCGGTACGATCATCACGAGCCATTGTTTTATTGGTAGGAATCACTACCACTTCCAGGTTGTAAATGGAATTAAACTCGAAGGCTTCGGTATCCGCCGTTCCAGTCATACCGGAAAGTTTGCCGTATAACCGGAAATAATTTTGAAAAGTGATTGCAGCCAGAGTTTGGTTTTCTTGCTGAATGGTCACCCCTTCTTTCGCTTCTACTGCTTGATGCAAACCATCCGACCATCGTCTGCCCGGCATCGTTCGTCCTGTAAACTCATCAACAATAATAATTTCGTCATCTTTAACAATGTAGTGGTCATCAATCTTGAACAAAGCATTGGCACGTAAAGCATTGTTAAGAAGATGGAGTAGTGTGATATTCGATGAATCGTAAAGATTTGTTCCTTCGCTAATGAGTCCTGCTTTTTCAAACAATATTTCGACATGCTCGTGCCCAGACTCCGTCAAGTACACTTGACGCGACTTTTCTTCCAAAGAATAGTCACCTGGCCCGTCTTCCTCTTCTTGCACAACGAGTTCTGGAATGAGTGTGTTGATTTTCGCATAGAGGTTAGAGCTTGTATCTGTTGGGCCTGAAATAATCAGCGGCGTTCTTGCCTCATCAATGAGGATGGAATCTACTTCATCAATTACCGCAAAAGCGAGATCTCGCTGCACTTTGTCTTCGGTGCTAAAGGCCATGTTATCGCGTAGATAATCAAAACCAAATTCGTTATTGGTTCCATAGGTGATATCTGCCGCATAGGCCGCTCGTTTTTCTTCCGGAGACTGTTGGCTCACAACTACGCCAGTAGTCATACCTAAAAACCCGTACAATTTGCCCATCCACTCCGCATCACGGCTTGCCAAATAATCATTAACGGTCACAACATGAACGCCCTTGCCCGGTAAGGCATTCAGATATACGGGCAGTGTCGCAACCAGGGTTTTACCTTCACCGGTGCGCATTTCAGCAATTTTCCCATCATTTAACACCATGCCGCCAATGAGCTGAACATCAAAATGCCGCATTCCCATCACACGCTTACCCGCTTCTCTAACCGTAGCAAAGGCCTCCGGCAACAGCGCATCCAGTGTTTCACCTGCTTTGAGGCGTTGGCGAAATTCTGCTGTTTTGCCACTTAAGGCGGCATCATCCAACTCGACCATTTTTGCTTCAAGCGCAGTAATGTCATCAACATTGCTGCCCAGTTTTTTAATCAGCCGATCATTGCGACTGCCAAACATGCGATTCAGGAAATTACCCATAGCTTTTTATAAATTTCTTATTTGTTGACCCTGTCGAGGCATAAAAAATCAGTGAAACGGTTCTGATTCACAATTTATGCAACTATTCAGGGTTAAGTGAGTATTATTTAATTCAGGAGAAAGGAGGGGGTATGTGAAAACTAACGTTTTACCCATACATATTTTTCTGGATTAACAGGAAGCCCATGACGCAGCACTTCAAAATGCACATGTGGCCCCGTGGAGCGTCCACTGCTTCCCATCAATGCGATAATCTGCCCTTTTTTTACAGTAGCCCCAGCTCCCACCAAATTCTCTTCATTGTGTCCGTAACGAGTAACGTAACCGTTTCCGTGATCGACTTCAACCATTTTCCCATATCCGTAACGTTCTCCGGACCAAGTGACAATTCCACCCGCCACAACGAGGATATCTGATCCCCTTTTACCAGCAAAGTCGACACCTTGATGTTTTGCTTGTTTCCCCGTAAAAGGATCGCTTCGATTACCAAAAGGAGAGGACAGCCAACCGGAGCGAACGGGCCGACCGGCAGGAATCGCTTCATTTTTGAGTAGTGCGTTTATATTTAACGTTTCAAGTACCGACAACTGATCTACCCTGTCGTCAAGATGTACGGAAAGACGCTCCAGGCTTTTGATAAAATCTGCTAATTCCACGTCTTCAGCAAGCATAGGCCCTGGGGGGCCTCCTTGTGCGGGTACATTATCAAAATCAAATTCACCTTTATCCAGACGAGCTAACGCCACTAAACGTTTACCCAGAGCATCCACACGGATTGCTTTTGCCTGGATTTCAGCAACTTTGCTGTTAAGCGCATTAATTGCATTGCGCGATTGACGCACGGCTTCCTTTACTTGGCTTTGTTGCTCAACAGCGACATCGTGTTCGCTGCTGCTCAGCGATACCGCAGTCACTTGCGCCTGATACCCAGCAACATAATAACCTGCGAAACCACACGCCAACGCCCCCGCTATAACCACACTTACAATGAACAACTTCACTCCGTTGTGAAAATTAAAAGTATGTGTTCGCCTGTTTGACTTTGAAAGTAGAATAATATTCATATATAGTGTTATTTCGCCTATCTTTAAAAAAGACACGGTCACTTGCACGACAATCAGAATGTATTAAAAAATATGATAACTCGGTAAAATAATGCCCCGTCGCCCTAGACCCAAACATATCGGCTTGTTACTGCAAAAGAAAAGCTCCGCTGCTCATGGGCTAATCCAACACTCCATAAAACTTCAACATCTGGAGCAGCTTGTTCAAAATAGCTTGCCAAAAAATTTGTCTCCGCACTGTAAAATGGCTAATTATAGAGACAATAGATTGGTTTTACACGTTGATTCTGCAATTTGGTCCAGCAAATTACGTTTCCATATACCGACGATGGAATATGAATTGAAAGAACATCACGAATTCTCTCAATTGAAACAAATCACCATCAAAACCAAACCAAATTACAACAGACATGAACCTGCAGTGCTACAAAAAGCAAGCATGACTAAGAATACGGCAGATTTACTAAATAACTTAGCGGATTATGTCACAAACGAATCCCTGGCTGCGGCATTACGCAAACTTTCCAGACATGGGAGAGGAAAAATGCTGTAATAAAAGAAATTTTTCACAAAAAAATTAAGAGTTAGAGGTGAATCTTGACTTAACATGTAAACTCATCCACAACCTCCATCTTCATCCATTAATAACTCCTGTGCAATATCGCGTGCCCCTGTGAGCAACCTACAGGCTAGTTGCTATTATGTATATAATCCTACAATAATAGTAGACTTAATAAATGGTATGTTATTCAAAAAGCTTTAATAACAGCCTCCATTCCACCAAAATAAAGCGATGAGGTTTTAGTGACAGCGAATTGCCAGAAACAGCAAAATGTGTTCTGGAATCGTGAACCAGTCACAGTCCAAAGCAATAAAACTTTAGCGAATGAGTGATCAGTGCTATGAACAGTAAAATAACTTATCAATCTAAAATCATTTGTCCCAATACAGCAAAGATAATTCATCGAGAGCGACTGTTTAATGAGCTGGATAAAGCTAGACAACAAGCAAAAATAATTTGGATCGCAGCACCCTGCGGCTCGGGAAAAACGACATTGGTTTCTAGCTATTTAGAAAAACAACAGATTTCGCATTGTTGGTATCAAATTGACGAAGAAGATGGCGATCTTGCTACTTTTTTTCACTATCTCGGATTAGCTGGAAAACTGGCTGCGCCGCGTAGAAAAAAAGCTGTGCTTAAGCTGCCCCCAGAGCACCAGCAAGGGGTTTTAGCTTTTACTCGTCACTTTTTTAGAGACCTGTCATCAAGGTTAAAGAATAATGGACTAATCGTTCTGGATAACTATCAATTATTGCCTGAAACAGCTCCAATTTCGGTCCTATTACCAAATATCGTTGAATCGCTAGCCCCTGGTGTTTCATTACTTATCATCAGCAGGCATCGGCCACCACCGTCAACGATTTCGTTTGTCGTTAAACGCCAGGTTTTTGTTATAGATACCAAGAAAATACGGTTTACTGAGGACGAATGGGTAGCCGCTAGTCAATTATTTAATTCAAAACACTCTAAAAACACCTTGTTATCGATGTGCAAGAAATTAGATGGCTGGATTGCCGGGCTGGTGCTTTTGCCTAATACGATAAATGGACTTGATAATACAGATATTTCAAATTTAGGCATTGAAACATTAGATGCCTATGTTGCTGAACAATTTTTATCCTCTTTGGATGAAGAGACCAGCGAGTTATTAATGAAAATATGCTACATGTCGCACATCACTGCATCCTCAGCGACGTTTGTCAGCAATATTGAACATTCAAAAAAATTACTGGTTACACTGGCACAAAAAAATCTGTTTGTACTTCGCCATGGTGGCAAGGGTTACACCTTACATCCCCTCGTTAAAAAATATCTACAGCAACGAACTGCCGAAAAACTATCAAAGCAACAACTATATGATTTGCGTTACAAGACAGCCAAAGCATTACTCAAAGAAGGTGGATATGAAGCCGCAGCAGATTTATTTCTTGAACTAAAATTATGGCAGGCGCTGATCGATATCATTTCAAAACATGCAGCTGAGCTGTATAACTCAGGTCGAATGGAACCTCTACAACATTACATCAATTCTTTACCAGAAAAATATGCCCGTAGTGAATCATGGATTAATTATTGGAATGGTAAATTAGCAACTTCCAAAAATGTAATTTCGGCACTTGATTTTTATGAAATAGCATATACTGGTTTTATGAAAATTGCAGATGCTCGGGGTGCTTACCTAACATGGTATGCAGTGGTATCTACTATTTGTAATACACTGCTGGGTGCTGATCGCCTTGCAGTTTGGGTGAGCCGTTATAATGAATTAAATACTCGTTATCCTATGCCGCCACCAGAGTTGCCAAAGGATGTTGTTGATGCTGTGTTATTGCACGCTTATTTTTGTTCCGGCTTGGATTCAAATAAGCGAAAGTTTCTGCAAACACGTTTAGCATTGGCGATCAATAAAGTGACAGATTCTCATCAACGCCTAAAAATGATGTCAAGCTATATTGTTGTCGCATGTGTCTCTGGTGTTAAGGATCAGGACAAAAATATTATTGAAAATTTTGATCGAACTCTCGCTGGTTTAAAAGAGGACACTATTTTATATCTTGGCACAACGATTTATGGGGCGTTATCTGCATGGTCATTCAATGATTTTAACAAGTTGTTAGATTTAGAGTTGCAAGCATTAGAAATTGCAAAAGAGAGTGCTATAAGTGTTTTTGATAGCCACATCCATTCTCAAATTATCATAGCTGCATTAGGATTAAAAAAATTTCACCTAGCCGAAAAACATATTAACTTTCTAAAACTCAACTTAGTTGAAAAAGATTTAATTTATCAATCATTATATATGACCAGCATTATCACAGCAGGAACAGTGATGGATAAATATAAAAATCTAGATAGCATGACAAAGCGATATTTGAATAACCTCGAAAATACTCATTTACCGCCATTTATTCTGCATACTAAACTGTTATATCTCTATTATTTGTGTGTGCGAGAAAAAACAGAAGAAGCGCTATCATTACACGATGAGCTTCTTGAACAGGCCATAAAACTGGCATTTCCTGCGCAGTTATCCCGTTTTTATCTAATTTACGCCAAAATATTTTTCGATACTGGCGAGCCTGGTCGTGCGGATAAATATTTAATTAAAAGCTTTTTTATTATAAGCAGTGAAGAAATTATTACCTATTTGTGCTGGCAACCAGCGTTAATGGCATGGGCATGCCAACGTGCTTTAACATTAGGTATCGAGACAGGTTACATCAACCAATTTGTAAAAAGCCACTACTCTAGCTTCCCAAAACCAAATTCTAAATGTCACATGTGGCCTTGGGCTTTTCGTGTTTTTACATTTGGATGTTTTCGAGTGGACGCAGAAAACCATCTCGAACAGAACAAACAACGTGCTGGCAAACCGTATGCTTTACTGAAAATGCTCGTCGCAGCACAAGGCGAAAGCCTGTCATGCGATGCGATTAAAGAAAAACTATATATCGATACTATACATGATAAAACATCTCAATTATTCGACACACAAGTTTATCGCTTAAGAAAATACTTTGGCGATGAACGAATAATTTTACGGCATGGAGATCAAATTAAACTTAATTTGCAATTTTTTTGGATTGATACACTCGAATTTGAAGCGCTTGGAAAACAAAAAATCACCTCAGGTAACACACTTAAGGTAGCCGCCCGGTTACAGCAACTTTATAGAGGCGAATATTTGCCAGGCGATGATGCGTTAGATGTTGTAGCCATTCGAGAACGCTATCGAAACATATACTTAGAAACTCTGTTCAAATGTATAGATCAAATGCAGGGAAATCCAGAGATCGCAATCGATATCTGCCGTAACGCATTGATGGTTGAACCTTTATCGGAACCACTGTATCGAAAATTAATTTCCATTTATCTGTTACGGAAGAACAGGGATATGGCTGAAGCAACACTCTCTCAATGCCGCATGATAATTAAGCGCCACCTTGATAGTAACCTGTCAAATGAAACTTTATCGCTATTAAATACAGAAGCCTCTTAGAGCAAGCCAGCTTGACTTCAGACTAAGATCTAAAAGCTCTCGTTTTATTTTGAAACAAGCTGCAACAGAAGCATGATTATGCTTCTGTTGTGTTGTGGAATTTATAATGAACTGTGAAATTGGAAATGTTTTTGGTCAATGCATCGATACTGTTTTTATCAAGTATCAGATTCACTTTCAGGCTGAAGCAAAAAATGTTTTTTATCATTCACAATGAGTGGCTTGGCGACCTCGTCGTGTAAGACAAAATAGAAAGGCAGGTCCGAGCGTTTCAAGACATATTCGCCTTCGCTGGATCTGGACAACCGGTATTCCCATTTTTCTGTTTTACTTTCCACGGTGAGTAATAATAACGGATCCGCTTGATTAAAGGCGATTCTCGTCTCTGTGCCAAGTACGGTCACGGTGTTCAGAGCGATCACTTTTTGTACATAGCGAGCAACGGTTGACTGCACAATAGGCAGACTCTCATCAACCCCGTCCAAAACAAACAGGTCGCCCTCTTTTATCAAACTAAAATCAGGAGAACTGATTTTGATGATTGCTGTTTGCTCAAGTCTTAACAATGAAGAATCACGCCAGTCTGCGGTCTTGATCGAAGCATCAAAGGCGCTGAATGAGACATCGTAAATATTGTTTGTATTTGCTTTGCGGACGTGAACTTTACGAAAGCCAGGAGAACTGCCAACGTACAGCGTATCAAGCAAGCTCTCTCCTTGATACAGCTCGATTTTTCGTTCAAAGTCATCATCGCTCACTTTGAAACGCTTCGCTGCCGCTTTTGTTGTCGCAACGGGCCATCCTTGTTTGAAGTCTGATAATTTTTGAATAAACTCCGGAACTCGATTTTTGGCCACAGGAAAACCATAATATTCAGGCAAATTCCATTCTGTATTTTCAGACTCCAGTATCAGGGCTTTATCGCCACCAGAGATAATAATTTTATTTACTTGATTTGGCGAAAACGTCAATAAATTTTGCTTGTTTATGCTTCCTACTGAGTCTTCCGTTGGCAGCAATAAAGCCGTAACAATTATTAATTGTGCAATGAATATCACGCCAAGAATGCGAATTGTTTTTTTCATAACGACGACTCCTTCGTCAATCGTAAAACACGTTGACAATGTGCTTGTGCTTTACGTTTTAACAATTGCCGTCCTACCCATAACAACAACAATGCAATACTACCTAATGCATAATTGAGGTACTCCCAGAATAACTGCTCTTTTTTATCGATAGGGTTTAATGTGCGCGAAAAATGATCTCGACTGCGTATACTTAACAAACCGCCATCTTCTAAAGCCCAGTCCACTGTATTTTCCATTAAAACGAGTGGATTGCTATAGAGGTTACCGGCGACACTTGAAGCCAGCTCAATAACGCTGTCAGCAAGAAATGTTTCTGAGCTATACAGAATTATTTGTGCTGACTCCGGTGATTTATCAACCACTCGATTAAATGTCGCTTTATTCTCTGTGTCGATATCAACTTCACTTTCCGTATCTTCGTCATTACTTTTTTCAACATGGCTCAGAGGTGAGGTTTTGTCTTTAAAATAAGAAACAAACTCTCCTTTTATCGCAACCGCCAAAAGACTACGCTCTTTATTGTCTTTTTCTGGAAAGCCTAATGATTCGTAACTCTGAAAGTCAGGTTGTACCAAAGTACTGTCTGAAGTCCAGGATTGTTCCGAGCTCTCCAATAGTCGTGTCACTTTACGTTGACTGTTTTTGCTCGCATCAACAACAATGGGCGAGGCCCAGTTCAACGTTACCTGCGGAATACCGGCAATTAACCCCGCTTCTGCATTCATCCCGCTGTCGCGTATATCTATAAAATAAGGGTAGTCAATAAGTTGGATTTCTTGCACCATAAACCCACCTAGGTCGCGTTGTATCGGCACAGGAAAAGCAGCGTTTTGTAAATCTACAACCATCTTTTTTTCCAAGCTGATACCATGATGTTGCAACCAATCATCCAAACCGCTTTGCTTTGGAGTGACTGCAAACTGGCCTTGCAGGTCAACATCAAAGGCCGAGGATGCCATCACCACCGTACCTCCTTGCATTAAAAACTGATCCAACGCAAACAACTGCTTTTCATCAAAATTGTCAGGCGCCACAATCATTAATAAATCAGCATCCCCTGGTACAATACCTTGCTTAAGATTACTGGGGTTGATGATGACACTTTGCTTAAGTTGTTCTTGCAAAATAGAAAAGTCCATGCCTCCACCAGCAAGACCAAACTGTGGCATAGACGGAGTCCGTTTAGGAGCCGAAAACACAACGTTTTTAAGAAAACCAGAAGAAAATCGTTTTAATGCCGCTTCCACTCCTCTTTTCACTCCTCCGGCAGATAAGTCTTCAGGTAAAGGCACTTGTATAATTTGCTCACCATCGCTGAGTACCATATAAAACCAAAAGGTATTTTCATCTAAAAGGCTGGCTCTCATCGGACGAAAACCATATTCAGTTTTTAATTGTTGTGCCACACTGCCATCATCCGCATCGGGATCTATTGTTTCGACACGAAAGACTCCCTCCGATTGAATCGCTATATCTTGCACCGTATCATTTACGGCGGCATGCAACTCTTGTAACTGCTCAGGAAGCTTATTTTGTGCTGAAATGAACGCGGTAAAAGTAACGGGGTTTCGAATATTCAAAAACAAATCCCCCGAACCCTGATAGGCATATAATACTTTTTTGATTGCACTGGTGATGTCGTATTCGGGATTGCGTAATTGCACTTCAACGTCGGTTTCACTCATGGATTTAATATCGATTAAATCCCGAAAACCCAGTACTTCATACTGATCACCATACTGAATTAAAATATCGAAATAAGAATTTACCAATGCAGATTGATATTTGTCGGCCGTTTGAAAAGGAATGGGCTGAATACCAAATTTTTCACCTGCTTCTTTTTCCAGTTCTGGGTTATCCAGCGGATCGACAAACTCAACTCGAATTTTTCCTTGTGCTGCAACTTCATATTCTTTAATCAAGTCTCGTATTTGTGGGCCCAACGGTGCCAATAAAGGATGTGTTTGCGGACTAAAATAACCACGAATGAGCAAAGGTTCTTGAAGTTGTGCCAGATAATTGTTAGTCGCTTCGGATATGGAATAAATTCGTCCTTCTGTGATGTCGGCACGAAACGTATTAAACTGCTGCACCCAGATATTGCTGACAATAAAGTTAGCAACAAACAAACTGGTTAATAAGCCCCAGCGACGTTGCGCTCCACGCTTCTTTTTTCTTGCCCAGCGTAATTTTTCAACGGCATAAATATTCAAACTTAAAAATATACCTACTACGCTGAGATAGTAATAGACATCTCGCAGATCAAGCACGCCGCGGGTAATCGACTCAAAGCGACTGCCACTGCCCAACAATTTTAAGTATTCGGCCAGAGTAGGCGTTAAAAAATTGGTTAAACCGTCGGAACCCAGCAAATAGAACACACCACAAATGAGTACCGCCAGCATTAAACTTACAATCTGGTTATCACTACGAGCACTGACATACAAACCAATAGCAATATAAGCCGCAGCCAGGCATAAGGTCGCCAGATAGGCACCCCATACTGGCCCCCAATCTAACGGACCTAACAAGGCAACACTGAAAGGCAAAGGCAAGGTCAGCAGCAATGCCAACACCACCAGGCTCAGGCACGCAAAAAACTTACCGAGAACGAAACGGAATGTCGCCACCGGTGAGGTTAATATAAATTCCAGAGTTCCAGCGCGACGCTCTTCGCTCCACATGCGCATGGTAATTGCCGAGCAAAGAAAAATAAGCAGTATAGGCATCCAGTTAAAGAGCGGGCGAACATCCGCTATATTCCGTGCAAAAAAGGCCTCTACCCAAAAAAATATAAATAACGTCGCTAACATAAACAGACCCAGAAATATGAACGCAGCAGGTGATGAAAAATAGCTGGCCAATTCTTTTCTGGTGACAGGCATAACATTAATCATTGTTCTGCCCTCCTTCTTGTGCATTAATCTCTCTAAAGAGAATTTCTAAATCGCGTTGCTCTTGATGTAAAGTGTAGAGTTGATAGCCATTATCCATAATTTGTTTCGCAACCTGTGGCGCAACACTATTATTTTTACAGCCGTCATCGAGTTGCAACGCATAATAATGCAAGTTCTCTTGCTGACGAAGATAATTTATTGAGGAAATACCAGCAACACTTTTTATTGCTGCTGAAAAATGAACCGGCTTGGCATCAACAGTTACGAGTAATTGTTGTGCACTTTGTAATTCATCCAACTTGGCATCAAGTACTTTTTGACCACGACGCATGATGATAGCCCGATCACATACAGCTTGTACTTCTTGCATGATATGGGTTGAAATGATTACAGTCGCTTTTTTTGCTAACTCTTTAATCAAATCACGCATATGCTGAATCTGCGAGGGATCCAGACCATTGGTGGGTTCATCCAAAATAAGAATTTCAGGTTCATGCAAAATAGCTTGCGCTACACCTACACGTTGACGAAAACCGCGTGATAACGTTGAAATTTTTTCACTGGCTTTTTCTTGTAGCGCCGTACGCACAATAGCACGATAAACAACCTGATCTCGCTCGTATTTTTTTATGTTATGCAGCTCAGCCACATAACTCAAAAAACCGATAATCGTCATTTCAGGATACACAGGACAGTTTTCTGGTAAATAACCGATTTTTTTCTGAATAGCCGGACGGTTTGTCTCCATATCCAGGCCATTGATAATAATTTTTCCGCCATTGGGTTCCAGGTAACCGGTCAACATTTTCAATAAAGTTGTTTTACCCGCGCCATTGTGGCCGAGCAAACCAACAATTTCTCCATGTTTTATTTCAAATGAAAGCTGATCAACCGCTATGAAATCATCATAACTGCGAACTAAGTCACTCACAATTATCATGTTAGAATTCCTGCGTTCCAATAAATCGCACTCCTTTAAAAACATACGAAAGTAAAGCTATGAAAAAATCATGCCAGACAAACCAAACTTGCATGTTTCTAGCGCTGACACTTTGAACAATAGTATGTCGCGCGCGCGCCTTGCCGACAAGATTTAATGTCACTTCCACACTGTAAACAAGGTTCTCCTGCGCGTCCATAGACACGCAATGCAAACTTAAAATAACCCGGCTTACCATCCCCTCCAACAAAATCACGCAATGTTGTCCCACCAGCAGCAATGGCTTCATTAAGTACTTTTTTAATCTCTTCAACCAAAATAGAGTAACGTTGCTTTGAGATACGATTAGCAGCACGAAGAGGGTGAAGCCCAGCACGAAATAAAGACTCACTGGCGTAGATATTACCCACACCCAATACAATCTGATTATTCATAATAAACTGTTTGACAGCCAGGGAACGGCGACGCGATTGTGCATAAAGATAGGCGGCATCAAACTGTTCAGATAATGGCTCTACGCCCATACGAGAAAATAATTTGTGTTGATCTATCGGTTCATCGACCCACATAAACAAACCGAAACGACGGGGGTCACAATAACGTAGAAGCTGACCATTCGCGAGCAAAACATCAATATGATCATGCGCACCGGGTGCTTCGTGCAATGATGAAAGCCGCAGTGACCCGGACATACCAAGATGAATAATGACCGCGCCACCCGAGCACAGTAAAACAATATATTTACCTTTGCGACTGACTTTTTGTATTATTAAACCAGTTAAAATTTTCTTTATTGTTTTATCTACCAGATAACGCAAGCGAGTATTTCTAACAATAACATCCGTAATTTTCTGACCAATTAAATGAGGCTCTATACCTCGACAGGTTGTCTCTACTTCAGGCAATTCGGGCACTATCTTTCCCTATACGATTTTTGGTGGTGTCCCTTATTGACTGTTTATCAACATCGGGTACATAATCCACTCCTCTATCGACCAAATATGATCCGCTAATCCTGCTGCCATAGCGGGTGTTCGTTTCATTTTTTTTGATCCATTTTGTACCACTAGCGTTCGCACCGGCCAACAAAAATTGTAACTATATAGCGTAAAATAAGTCATGGCGTGATGGACATCTAAATTTTTTGAAAACCCATATGTCATACGTCTTTTTCTTGAATTCTGACCTCGATCTGTACCATTTTGTCTTTCAACAAATGAAGTGTTAATGGTGTTGCTTAC
>UOFO01000111.1_pt1 | contig 19132 bp, 17 predicted proteins | sample 1988801 | NCBI WGS metagenome assembly UOFO01 (sample SAMEA4712195, study PRJEB27164) | hydrothermal vent metagenome | biome: marine basaltic hydrothermal vent biome; feature: marine hydrothermal vent; material: mineral | place: Pacific Ocean | collected 2011-06-14/2011-07-23 | depth 1719 m
CGATAGCAATTTTTGATTGAATAATATGGTAACCCGAGCCTAGCGGATCATTTTCAGGGTTCAAAAAGGTTAATACCCGGTTACGTTGATAGGTATGCATGCCGAATTCCCACACCGCCCAGGCTAAAGGGATTGCGAGAACAACAACAGAGCTGATAATTCGCCAGCTTAATCCGGCGAGTAAAAGCACAAAAACGCCGGATGCACAAATCAAGAGCGAGGTACCTAAATCAGGTTGTTTGGCGATGAGCCAAGTGGGTACCAATATCACTATTGTTGAAATAATAACTTGTTTAAGTCGTGGTGGCAGGGTGTGCTCCGCCAAGTACCAGGCAACCATTAAAGGCACCGCAAGCTTCATAAATTCCGAGGGTTGAAAACGAAAAAACCCGAAATTGAGCCATCGCTGAGCGCCCTTTCCTGATTCGCCAACAAGCAATACTGCGATAAGCAAAATCATGCCAATGCCAAAAGACAGAGGTGCCCAATAACGAATAATGTGAGGTGGAATTTGTGCAATGGCGAACATTGCAACAAAGGCGATGGCAAGACGCACCAGTTGTTTGATTATACTGTCCACATCTTGACCGCTGGAGCTGTACAAAATGGCCAACCCCACTAAGGACAGCAAAACCAGTGCGCAAAAAAGTGGCACATCGATGTGAAACCCACTCGATGAAAAAATACGATTAGGTTGGTGTTGGCCTCCTATTTTAGTCGTGTCGTATTGATTATTTAGCATTTGTCGGGGTTTCTTGGAGGAGGTATTGATCCATGATTGTGCGGGCAATAGGCGCTGCTGTTGCTGATCCACTGCCGCCATTTTCTACGATGACTGCAATTGCAATCTCCGGCTTATCTGCAGGAGCAAAGGCGATAAATAAGGCGTGGTCTCGCAGGATGAGTGCAACGTCCTCTTCAACATATTGTTCATCTTGTTTAATGCTAAACACTTGCGCTGTCCCTGTTTTTCCAGCGATGATGTACGAGGCATCTTCGCCAATTTTGCGAGCGGTTCCTCGTCTGCCATGAACAACGTCAATCATGGCCGCAGTCATCATACTCCAGTGGTTTGGGTTCGCAAAATGTATGGTGCCGGGTGACTCTGGTGCAATGTGTGTCGTTGTATTATTTTTTAGGTTGTGAATGCTTTGTACAATTCGGGGTTTAATTCTTTTGCCTTGATTTGCCAGCGCGGCGCTGGCCACAGCCAATTGCAGTGGTGTTGCCAAAGTGTAGCCTTGGCCGATACCGGAGATCAAAGTTTCTCCTGGGTACCATACTTGATTATGCACGCGTCTTTTCCATTCTCTTGAAGGCAATAATGCGGATTGTTCACCTGTAATATCAATGCCGGTTGTTTCACCAAAACCGAATTTACCCAAGAACGTATGAATTAAGTCGATGCCTAAAGTCAGTGATAAATCATAAAAAAAGACATCGCAGGATTCTACAATAGCTTCATTTAAGTGAACATGACCATGCCCGGTTTTTTTCCAGTCTCTATATCTATGAGGATCACCACGCAATGTAAACCACCCGGGGCAAAATATCTTGGTATTTTCATCTGCTTTATTGTATTCCAACCCAGCCAGGCCCATGAAGGGTTTTATTGTGGAACCCGGCGGATATTGTCCGCGTAAAGCGCGATTAAATAAAGGTCGATCAGGCCCCTGCAGTTTTTCATAAGCGGCTTTATCAATGCCCATGACAAATAAATTAGGATCATAAGTTGGGGTGCTGACGAAAGCAAGAACATCACCATTGTTGGGGTTAAGTGCAACAATCGCCCCTCGGTTTTCCCCCAGGGCTTGTTCTGCCAACTGTTGCAAGCGGCTGTCTATGGTTAATATTAAATCTTGGCCGGGTTGTGGGTTGTGTTGTTTTAAAATGCGTAGCACACGACCTGTGGCATTAACCTCAACATGTTTAATACCAACGGTGCCATGAAGTGTATCTTCGTAGGCCTTTTCTATGCCAATTTTTCCAATATGAGTGGTGCCACTGTAGTTCGAGGAATCAAGTTTGCGGACTTCCTCGGCGTTAATACGCCCGACGTAACCGAGGGTATGTACGGTGGTGTTTTTCAATGGATAATTGCGCATGAGTCTGGCAACAACATCAAAGCCAGGAAAACGATGTCGATTAACTGCAAATAGAGCCACTTCTTTATCACTTAAGCGAAAGCGCAGGGGAACACTGCTAAACGCGGGTTTTTGTTTTCGTAATCGGTGGAAGCGGTCGATATCGTCCTGTTCTACTTTAATAATTGAGGCGAGTTCTTTCAAGCTCATGTCGATATCGTGTACCTGTTCTGGAATCACTTCAATACCAAATGCAGGTAAATTCTGTGCTAATAAAACACCATTTCGATCATAGATAAGCCCTCGTGTCGGTGGCAGTGAGACAAGGTTTACTCTGTTTTCTTGAGATAAAGTTGAAAAGTGTTCATGGTCAAATACTTGTAAATAGATTAAGCGTCCAATCAAGACAAAGGTAAGCAGCGTGGTTAACACTAATGCCAGGCTCGAGCGGTTATTGAAAAGTTGGGTTTCTCGAAAATGGTCTTTGATAGCAAAACGATTCAACATTACTGGATTCCAAAACCACGACGAATAGATCGTAATACAGAGTCAATCACAGGCCAAAGTAGCATGCTGGATAGTGATGGTAGCCAATATAACCAATTCCCTGTACTAATACCGGCAATACCACTGACCCAAAGTAATAATAATTGGTAGAGCATGACCAATACAAATATAGACAATGACTGTTGCCAAAGAGGATAGACGCGCAGCCTTTGATGTAATTTCAAAGCAATAAAAGCGACGATGGTAAGCGCCAATGCGTGCTGACCTAAAAGTGCACCTTGTAATACGTCCAGGAACATTCCTGTAATCCACGCGGTACCCATGCCTACTCTATGTGGAAGGTTGATGCACCAAAAAATAAGCACGATAGGGATCCATTCCGGTCGCCATGAAACGAGCCAGTCTGGCAATGGCATGGCTGTGAGAAAAAAAGCAATGGCAAACGTAGCATAGAGGGCAAGTCGACCATGAGGTGCTGAAAACTTGCTCATGGGTTCGGCTCTGATGGGGTTTGCGCGTTATGGTTGATGTTTTCGTCATCCACAAACTCATCACAAACACCTTCAGCTTGTTCGACAGTGGTGCAGGGTTCGGTTTGGTCTTCCTTTTCCGCTGTTTGTATCGGGTCGTTGCGCCAGACCAGCAATACCTCCTGGTTATGATCAAGCTTGGCAATGGCTAATGCGGTGACTTTGGCAAAGGGTGCGCTGGGCTGTGGTATTACGTTCGTTATTCTGGCAACGGGGTAGCCGGGCGGAAAGCGTCCGCCCAAACCTGACGTGACTAATAAGTCACCTTGCATAATATCTGCGTTATTTGGAAGATGAGGCAGATTAAGTTCGGCCGAGGTTCCTGTGCCAATGGCTATGGCACGTAAACCGTTGCGATTTACCGTAACCGGGACAGCATGATCCGGATCAGAAATAATCATGGCAATACTGGAGAATGGGCTGGTTTTGATGATCTGGCCCATAACTCCACCCGCATCAATAATAGGCTGCCCTGTGTATACACCATGCTGACTGCCTTTGCTTAGTACAATTTGCCTGCTGAACGGATTGAGATCTACTGACATAATTTCTGCGATTAAAACACGTTCGCCTATGCGTCGTGCTGAGTCGAGTAATTGTCGTAAGCGGATGTTTTCAATTTGCAGTGTATCCAGTTTTTGCAGTTGCACTCGTAATAATAATTCTTGTTCTTTGAGTCTTGTATTATCTTCTTGTAATTGTTGTCGTGTCATCAACTTTTCAGATAGCCATTGTTGACTGCTGCTGGGTGCGTTGATCAATTGTTGCAGAGGGAAAAGGAGTGTTGAAATTGCAGCGCGGAAAGTTTGTAAATGTTGTTGATGATGATCCATCGCCATGAACAGTGTTGATAACACGATGAACATAACAAGTCTAACATTTAGAGATTGGGACTGAATGAACAGAAGTTTGATGATTTTACCTCATTGATGCAGTAATCTTTGCTGTTCACTGCATCTTTCTACAATTGTTAACTATATTGGATAGTTAACATATGATTTGCATCGGGATACAATGCAGTACAGGGTGTATTGCATCAAGTCGTCGAAAAATTCTAGGACAGCCCGACCTAATACTGCGAAATGGCTTGCTCTCGCTACGATCGCTGTTCTCGGACAGGCTCCTAGTCTAAAGCAAAGAGATCGGCACCGCCTTCGTCAATCATTTCAAGTGCACGCCCCCCACCTCGGGCAACGCAAGTCAGGGGTTCTTCAGCAACGAAGACCGGTAAGCCGGTTTCTTCCATAAGTAAACGATCCAGATCGCGTAATAAACCACCGCCGCCTGTAATAACCATGCCTCTTTCCGCGATGTCTGAACCCAGGTCGGGCGGGGTTTGTTCCAATGCTGTTTTGACGGCACCGACAATGCCTGCCAGGGGTTCTTGTAGTGCTTCCAGAATTTCGTTACTGTTCAAAGTAAAACTACGTGGGATACCCTCAGACAGATTGCGCCCTCTTACTTCTATTTCACGTACTTCTTTACCGGGATAAGCAGAGCCAATTTCATGTTTAATTTTTTCTGCGGTTGATTCCCCAATCAAGGTACCGTAGTTTCGTCTTACGTAATTGACCACAGCCTCATCAAAACGGTCACCGCCAATGCGTACGGAAGCAGAATACACGATGCCATTCAAGGACAGAATGGCGACTTCAGTCGTGCCACCGCCGATATCAAGTACCATAGAACCGCTGGCTTCGCCTACGGGCATCCCCGCGCCAATGGCCGCAGCCATTGGCTCTTCTATCAAATAGACTTCTCTAGCGCCCGCGCCCGCTGCCGATTCCTTGATTGCGCGTCGTTCCACCTGAGTTGAACCACAAGGCACACAAATAAGCACTCGAGGACTTGGGCGTAAAAAACGGGATTCATGAACTTTATGGATAAAATACTGTAACATTTTTTCAGTCACCGTAAAATCTGCGATGACGCCGTCTTTTAAGGGGCGGATTGCGGTAATATTGCCGGGGGTTCGTCCTATCATAGCTTTTGCTTCGGCGCCAACGGCCGCAATGCTTTTGGGGCCGCCGGGGCCACGATCCTGGCGAATGGCGACCACGGAAGGTTCATTCAGTACAATGCCTTGCCCTCTTACATAGATAAGGGTATTTGCTGTACCTAAATCGATGGATAGGTCACTGGAAAAAATACCGCGCAGGCGTTTAAAAAGCATTCGTGTGATAATCCTTTTGAAAATGTGTGCTTTGTGAGTCCAATAGTATGAAGCATAAACGGGTAATTTAACAACATGAAGGGGGTTTGGGCAAGCACGTTTATATGTTACTTTTTTGCCCATGCTCGAAAATGTTCAAACAAGACGGAGAAGTGCTCATGGCGCTCGACAGTGACAAGGTTAAAAAAATAGCCCATCTGGCAAGATTAGCGGTTACAGAGGAAGAAATTCCGAAATATGCTGAGGATTTAAACAAAGTTCTTTCTTTGGTAGAAAAAATGAGTGAAGTTGAAACTGATGATGTCGCACCACTCGCTCATCCTGTGGATATTTGCCAGCGGCTAAGAGCGGATACGGTGACAGAAACAGATCAGCGAGAACATTTTCAGGAACTTGCGCCCGCAGTTGAAGAGGGTTTGTATCTGGTGCCGAAAGTAATTGAATAGTAACTACTCAGCGCATTCATCTTTTGCTCCCTATCTGCGTTGTTTTCGTACTCAATCGGTTGCATATTTGTATATGCGCCCTCTTTCCGTGCGAAAACGCCTTAATATGAAGTAAAATATAAACACGCTGAGCAGTTACATTGAATAATATCTAAGAAGTATTTTCTTGTGCGTTAATCATGGAAATTATATTTTTTTATCCTGAAGTTGTGGAGCAGCTCAACCCCAATGTATACCAAAACCCTTGCTGAAATATCGGCAGCATTACACGCTAAAAAGGTTTCTAGTGAAGAATTGACGCGTGATTACTTAAATAGAATTTCGTCTCTTAATGGAGATATCAATGCTTATATTACTGTTACGAAGGAGCGCGCCATGGCCGATGCGCAGCGAGCAGACGTATTGCTGGCTAAGGGCGAGGCCGGGCCTTTAACGGGAATTCCCATTGCACATAAAGATATATTTTGCACCCGAGGTGTCCGTACCAGCTGTGCTTCCAGGATGTTAGATAATTTTATTGCGCCTTATGATGCTACTTGTGTGACCAAGCTTGCCGAGGCTGGCGTGGTGAGTCTGGGCAAAACCAATATGGATGAATTCGCGATGGGTTCATCCAACGAAACGAGTTTTTACGGCGCCGTGAAAAACCCTTGGGCCCTGGAAGCGGTTCCTGGCGGTTCCTCGGGTGGCTCGGCCGCCGCAGTCGCAGCAGGTTTGGCCGCCGCAGCGACAGGCACCGATACTGGGGGTTCCATTCGCCAGCCCGCCGCGTTGACCGGGATCACTGGTTTGAAGCCGACCTATGGCCGTGTCTCGCGCTATGGCATGATCGCCTTTGCTTCAAGTCTGGATCAAGGCGGCCCTTTGACACGTTCAGCGCAGGATGCAGCGATGATGTTGCAAGCAATGGCGGGGTTTGACACAAAGGACTCGACCAGCATCGATAAACCGGTTCCCGACTACAATAAAGATCTGAATAATTCACTGCAAGGTTTACGCATTGGCTTACCGAAAGAATATTTTGGCGAGGGTTTGGCCGCTGAAGTTGAGCAGTGTGTACAGGAAGCCATCACACACTATCGTAAAATGGGTGCAGAAATAGTTGAAGTCAGTTTGCCGCATACGGATTTGGCCATTCCTACCTATTACGTTATTGCGCCAGCGGAGTGCTCTGCCAATCTTTCCCGATTTGACGGGGTGCGTTTTGGTTATCGCTGCAAGGAACCCGTAGATCTGGAAGATTTGTATAAGCGTTCCCGTGGTGAGGGCTTTGGCACCGAAGTGAAGCGACGAATTATGATGGGCGCTTATGTGCTTTCAGCAGGCTACTATGATGCTTATTATCTTAAAGCGCAGCGTATTCGCCGTTTAATTCGTGATGATTTTTTACAGGCCTTTGAGAAAGTAGATGTTATTTTGGGCCCGACAACACCCACCCCCGCGTTTAATTTGGCAGAAAAAAAAGCGGATCCGATCACGATGTATTTGTCTGACATTTATACGACGGCCGTGAACCTGGCAGGACTGCCAGCAATTTCTGTACCCGCCGGTTTTGTTCGGGGTCGACCCGTAGGTATGCAATTGATCGGCGGCTTGTTTGAAGAAGCACGACTGTTGAATGTCGCGCATAAATATCAAATGGAAACAGACTGGCATCTCAAAACACCTCAGATGAGTGTTTAAAATTATAGCGTTTAGAGAGAATAATTATGAAATGGGACGTTGTTATTGGGTTGGAGATTCACGCCCAGTTGAAAACAAAAAGTAAAATATTTTCAGGTGCATCAACAGCGTATGGCGCTGCACCTAATACGCAAGCCTGCGAAGTTGACCTTGGTTTTCCGGGTGTTCTTCCTGTTTTGAATGAAGAAGCAGTGCGTATGGCGGCATTGTTTGGCTTGGCGATTGGCGCAAATGTTTCGCGGCATTCGGTTTTTGCACGCAAGAATTACTTTTATCCAGACTTGCCAAAAGGCTACCAGATTAGCCAATTCGAACTGCCTATCGTTGAGACCGGGGATATCGAGATAGAACTAGAAGATGGGACGCGTAAAGTTGTTGGCATCACCCGTGCTCACTTGGAAGAAGATGCCGGAAAATCATTGCATGAAGACTTTCATGGTATGACGGGAATTGATTTGAATCGCGCCGGCACGCCATTATTAGAGATCGTTTCAGAGCCTGATATGCGTTCTGCTAAGGAAGCGGTTGCCTACATGAAAAAAATGCATAGCCTGGTGCAATACTTAGGCATTTGTGATGGCAATATGGCAGAAGGCTCCTTCCGCTGTGATGCCAATGTTTCGATACGACCACAAGGACAAAAGGAGCTGGGTACGCGCACCGAGTTGAAAAACATCAACTCATTTCGTTTTGTCGAACGAGCGATAAACTATGAAGTTCAACGCCAAATTGATGTGATTGAAGAGGGCGGAAAAATAACACAAGAGACTCGCCTCTATGATGCTGATGCACACGAAACGCGTTCCATGCGATCCAAAGAAGAAGCGATGGACTATCGCTACTTTCCGGATCCCGATTTATTGCCGGTGGTTATTGACGATGCCTATCTTGATGCTTGCCGTGCAACTTTGCCGGAGCTTCCTGATATAAAACGCCAGCGTTTTATTAAAGATTATGGCTTAAGTATTTATGATGCGGGCGTACTCACAGCCAGCCGTGATTTGGCTGACTATTTTGAAGCCACAACCGTAGCAGCGGGAGGGGAGGCCAAGCTTGCCGCAAATTGGATTATGGGCGATGTCATTGGCGGACTCAATAAATCGGATTTAGACATTATTGACTCACCATTGAGTGCCGAACGCCTGGGCGGTATGTTAAAACGAATTGCCGATAATACAATTTCCGGAAAAATCGCCAAACAAGTGTTTGAAGCCATGTGGGAAAGCGATGAAGACGCAGATACTATCATCGAAAGCTGCGGACTGAAACAAGTAACAGACAGTGGCGCAATCGAAAAAGTCATCACTGAAATCATTAACAATAACCCCGCTCAGGTAGAGCAGTACCGTGCAGGCAAAGATAAACTATTTGGTTTTTTTGTCGGGCAAGTGATGAAAGCGATGCAAGGTAAAGCGAACCCCGCTCAAGTTAATGAGATTCTAAAGAAAAAGCTAATGGATTAATGCGGTTCTGTCGAAATAAATTTTTCTATAAATTATTTTTTCTCTTTGTGCTCTCAACGGTACCTTAGAAGTAAACCTTACGAAATATGATATTCAATTCTGTTCAATTTATAATTTTCTTTCTCGTGATTTTGTCTATCTATTATTGCGTTAATCGTAATCGTCAAAATACACTGTTATTGATTGCCAGTTATTTCTTTTATGCATGTTGGGATTGGCGATTTTTGTCCTTAATTCTAATTAGTACATTGATTGATTTCCAATGCGGGAAGAGAATTCATCGCGCAAAGACACAGGCGATCAGAAAGCGATACCTCATAATAAGTCTGTGTGTCAATTTGGGTATGTTAGGGTTCTTTAAGTATTTTAACTTTTTTGCAGAAAGTCTTGAAACTCTCGGCACATCCATCGGCTGGCAATTTGATGATGTGACGCTCAATATCATTTTGCCTATGGGGATTTCGTTTTATACTTTTCAAACGATGAGTTACACCATAGATATTTATCGTGACAAAATGCGTCCCACCTTTCGTCTACGTGATTTTGCTTTATTCGTGGCATTTTTTCCTCAACTTGTTGCGGGCCCAATAGAGCGTGCTTCGCGATTCATTCCGCAAATCACAGCGGATAGAAAAATAACCCGAAGGATGATTGAAGAAGGGTTATGGCTCGTGTTATTTGGCTTTTTTCTTAAAGTTTTTGTAGCCGACAATTTGGCGAAGATAACTAATATCGCGTTTTCTATCGACGTGCCAGTGTCGGGAGATGTCGCATTAGTTGGTGTCTATGCCTTTGCATTTCAAATATTTGGTGATTTTGCCGGATACTCTTGCATTGCGATAGGGATTTCTAAATTGCTGGGCTTTAACCTTATGACCAACTTTCGTTTCCCCTACTTTGTGACAAACCCGTCGGAGTTTTGGCGGCATTGGCATATCAGCTTGTCTTCGTGGTTGCGCGATTACCTCTACATTCCATTAGGTGGAAATCGTGGTTCAACATTCGCTATTTACCGGAATTTGTTTTTAACGATGTTAATAGGAGGTTTATGGCACGGAGCGGCCTGGACATTTGTTATATGGGGCGCCTATCAAGGCACTATCTTAGTGGTTCATAAAATGTTTGGTCCGTTACTGAACCGATTACAATTTGAGAGTAAATTTAAAAAGAAAATTTGGTGGATAGCACGCGTTTTTTTTATGTTCCAGATAACCTGTATTGGCTGGCTCATTTTTCGTGCTGAGTCGGTTGACCAGATTGGTGATATTATGATGAATATAATTTCAATCAGTTCGATATCACCCGCCGGTCTCTATTACCTGGCGCAACTTGTTTTCTTTATTTTGTTTTTCTGGAAGAGTTTATTCGTTTTTGTCAGGAAAAGAATATTAATGTGATTCTAGTGGAGGGCGATTACCATCCATTGACCTATTCTGAAAAAAATATCCAATTAAATGGGGTTGTTAAGAGTAAGTTTGCCAAACTCACTGACCGTTATAAAAATATTACATACGTCCCACGAAAAACAATTTCTGAATTTACTGACAGTGACTTTAGAGATGGTTATCACGTTCATAAGCGAGTAGGCTTGGAATTCACTAAAGAATTGCTGGAGTATTTAGATAACCGAGCCGGTAGAGAGCGGAATTAACGTAGCCACTTTAAGAAAAACGTGTCGGTGCCTATAAGTTATTTATTTGCAGACTCTAAATCTAAACAAGGTTCAAAATTTTGACAAATAATGAGCAGTACAGTGGTGGCTATGCGCAGCATACCTTAAACGAATTTTCAAAACGGAGTATGGAAAAAGAAGGGTTTTTTTTCAAAAAATATATTAAAAAAGGCCAGGCAGTACTTGATGTTGGCTGTGGGCCGGGTTCTTTAAGTGTCCAACTTGCGGAAATGGTTGGTTTATCCGGTTTTGTTCATGCGGTTGATGTGCAAAGCGAACAGTTTCCTACTGAACATGCTAAAAATATCCAATTTCAACAAGCGTCTATTTTTCAACTCCCTTTTGCTGATAACACCTTTGATGCAATACTCGCACATGCGGTGTTATACCACTTAAATGATCAACACGCTGCCTTGATAGAACTAAAGCGAGTACTAAAGCCAGGCGGGGTATTAGGTATACGTGACGCAGAGTTTGGTGGCGATGTTTGTTACCCAATGATCGATGGAATAAATCACGCTTGGGATATTGCTGAAGCTTGTTTTAAGGTTGCAGGTTCTGATATCTATTTTGGGCGGAAACAATCTAGCAGTTTGCTTGAGGCTGGCTTTAAAATAATTTCTTTATCTGCAAGTTATGATATTTTTTGTGGTTCAAGTGGTTATAGCCCACAAGGATTTTCTTTGTTCTGGGAAGATTACATACAAAGGCACGGCCAAAAAACAGACTATACTGTCGAAAAAATTAATCAGGCTGTTGCAGCAATAAAACGTTGGGGAAATCACCCAGATGCTTATTATGGACGCACGCGGTGCGAAGCCGTCGCCCGTAAACGGGTATAGCATGAAAGTAAACAGCTTGGGAATAGTTTATCAATTTACCGATTGTCACGTGTTTGATCCCGAAGCCAAAAAATATTACAAAGATGTCGATACCAATGAGAGCTTATTAGCCTGTTTACTAGAGGCTAATAAAATCGGCAAGCCTGATTTATTGATATTCAGTGGCGATTTGTCGCACGATGAATCTGTTGCTTCTTATCAATTTCTCGCAGAAGCTATTATTAAAAACTTTCCTGGAACGCCTTGCTATGTTCAACCGGGCAATCATGACGATGTGAGCGTAATGCAACAGGTATTTCCCTATCAAAACTGCATTATGCAATCGCATTTTCGTTTGGCTCAATGGACGATATATCTGTTAGAAACGGAGGCATTGGATGGCGGTTGGTTTTATGGACGAGTATTGCCGCACGTTTATGATGACATTGAACAATTTGCACAAGATGAAACAATCAAAGATGTATTGGTTTTCATGCATTATAATTTGGTTGAACTGGAGTTTCGCGGCATACAATGTGGCATTTCTGAAACCGATAAACTACGTCAGGCGATGCTTGATTCCGGTAAGGTACGTTGTGTTTCTTCTGGTCATGTTCATCAAGAGTATTATTGGCTGGACAGAGGTATCCTATACACCTCAACACCAACCACGGGCTTTCAATCACTTCTGGCTAATGGCGAAGAAAGTCATGAACCTATTGGCTTTAAACGCTTTGAACTTTTTTCGGATGGCAGTATCTGCATGGATACGCTACGAGTGTTGTTATAAATCGGTACGCTATTCGACGAAATATAAACCGTCTTACGGTAAGCACGCAGCAACCATAACAATGACAAGAACCCAGCCGAGATGCGAATTGCAATATCAGCCTCATATTGTAATGCTAACGGAAAATGCGAACTAATTAACGAGGCATTGAACCAATAATAGATATTGAATGCAGCAGCACCATAAAAAATCGTCATTCTTCTTAAACTGACCTGCAACAGGAGCTTGGCTAAAAAAAAGAAGCAAGCACTTATTGAACAAAAAACCACAAAATAGCTATACATACGTCCGATTTCCAGCCAATCCGACATTATCGGATTAGGGGCAAGGTAATAAGCAAAAATAAAACCGGGAAATATACTGGCAAAACATGCGAAATAAGGAATAGGCTTTTTATCTCGTTGGTTATGTGTAGGCAAAGCGGATCTTTGCGACTTAGGTTGAAGATCACTACAAGATTTGGTGCAGGCAACGCAGGGTTGACAATGGCTGTGAGCAAAGTCAATGAAAGCACCCTGCCCATAGAGACGCTCCACAGGTAACATCGGGCAGATACTGGTACACCAACCGCTCTTACCTTTATACCTTATGCCCATGAACATCGCTATTAACAAAATGACTATCAGCAAACAAGCGAGTGCAACGGCATTGTCGTTAAACAAAATTTTTCGGCACGAAACAATTAAGACAAATAAACAAAGACTAATGATGCCGCTGTGAGTGACGAACCACGGCGGTACACGTATGTTTTCGCCCGCACCAGCCATTCGCGGCAATTGATTGATTACCGCAATCGGACAAAGATTGCGCCATAATCCAGGAGAAACAAACAACAGTAAAGGAATAATCGGAATAAGAACGAACCATATAAAAAACAAAGTGGTCTCAGGTTGAATAAATAGTCCGACAATACCTATAAGCACTATAGAGACGCTTATAAATTGCAATAATCTCCACAGATAAATCGGAAATTCAAAGCCGACAAGTTTGTTTTTTAGAATGCTTGTTTTCACTTCCTGCCTCCTCTCCTTGGGGTTTGATCGAAAGGTGTCGCTATCTCGTGACAGATTTTATGACATCCCTGTCAAAAATCGATTTGCGTTCAATGTATGCAATTATCGCAAGACTAAGCATAAATACCTATCTTGCTTATGTCTACAACTTTCGCTTTTTCAGCAAAATAAAGAGAAGAGGGGGTAAATTAAGATTCACTCCTTAACCTGTGACGGACTGAAGAATAGAACAAGACCTTTTAAAATTTTATCTACCAAAGAATTTCCTTTCCTGCATAATCATAAAATCGACCTGCATCAGCGGGTGTAATTCTGTTAAGAACATTGCGAATACCAGTAACACATTCGGTTGTTGAAATTAAAGCTCCCGGTCCGGTCATATCGGTTTCCACCCAACCTGGATGCATTATTATCACTGTAACAGCATACTTCTGGGCCAAGTCAATAGAAAAGCTTTTCATTACGGCATTGAGTGCCGCTTTGGATGAACGATACACATAACTACCGCCGGAGCCATTGTCACTCATTGACCCCATTTTTGAACTCATTGCAGTCGCTATTTTATATTTGCTCATACCTACATTTTCAGCAAACGCCGAGATCAATTGAAACGGTGCAATTGTATTAACACGAAAGCTTTCTAACCATTCGTTCTCATCGGTGATATGACCATAGATTCCAGCATTATGAAATAAAATATCAATAGGTTCTTTATTTAACGTCTGCCTTAATTGCATTATCGCATCATGATCGGTTAGATCCAATTGATGTAAGTGTATATCACCGTGTAATTGCTCCAGGTGACTACCTGGCGTACGGTACGTTGCATGTACTTTCCAGCCTTCAGACAAATATTGTTTGGCTAATTCAAGACCGATTCCACGGCTTGCACCGGCAACGAACAGGGTTGGCATACCATCTCCTTTTATTTTTAGGGGGGTGTTCTTAAATTACCGTTTGTGGCGCTATTCAGGTTTTTTTTCGCGTTGGTGGCGTTGCGATTCGTTGTAATAGAGCGACTACTATTCCTCACTGCACTTGAATAGCGTGAAAGAAATGCAAGGTGCATACCAATAACAGGGGTTTCAGTTTCAGGATGACTTAATTTTATTTTCAAGCAAATGGCGGTTCACCTAAGTTTAAAACAATTTTTTGGCCCGTTATTGCATCTGACCAAGGCGATGCAAGAAACGCGATACTTTGCGCTATTTCTATTGGTTTGACGTGACGTCCATAAGGACGAGATTGCGCAATTTTATGTCGATAGGCTGAGGGTATTGATGTTACTAAGTCAGTTTCAGCCATATTGGGGACAACTATATTGGCTTGAATATTGTTTTTTACCAAATCTTTAGCGAGACTTTTTGTATAACCTTCAAGCGCACTTTTTGCGGAGATATATTTTGCTTGCCCTGCCGGAGGGTTTGCAACAGCAATCGTGGAAAGGTTGATAATTTTTCCACGATTATTTCGTTTGAAAGCAGGGATGGCGTATTTGCAACAAAGATGAGTTCCTTTTAAAGTAACCTCTAACTCACCTAAAAAGTCATCCCAATTGAGCAGTTCAATGTCACTTGCGGAAAAGTCTTTAACTGCGTTGTTTATTAAAATATCAATATCACCGATTTTTTCAGAAATCACTTTATATAAAGTTTTAACACTTTCTTCGTTTGTTACATCGCATTGTTGTACGAGTGCTTCTCCGCCGTTTGTTTTGATATCGGTGGCGATAATTTGAGCATCATTTTTACCTTTGTAATAGGTAATAATAACTTTGCAACCCAGCATAGATAACAATTTTGCAGTTGTTTCACCGATTCCTCGTGATGAACCTGTGATTAACGCCACTTTTCCTTTTAGTCCCAGATCATTGAGGCCGGATTGTGTGATATCAAAGCAAGAAAGCATTTTGGTAGGCGGAGGATTTACCAAAGATTCAATTTCTCCTTCGGCAAGCTGTTGATTTTCGCATTCAATAGACACGAGTGTTTTTATAACTTCAGAGGCTTTAGATATTCGTTTAATAGATGTTTTTAGTTTGTATTTTTTGTGTAACAAAACTTCGTTAATAAACTTTAACTTAAAGCTGGAAAAAGTTGCATGCCGGCCAGGAATTTTCATGCCGACAATCGTAGAAAGCAATAAAGACGCGATCAGGTTTGTACTAGGTAACGTTATATGCTTAATAAACGGTTCATGTGCCTGGATAATTGTTGAGATGAAATAACTTAATTTTGTTTCGTCAATATAAAAAGACAAGCTCTCTGTAGAATCGACTGTTAAGGTGTTTAATGTGTGTTGTTCTTCAATAATCTTGTCAGTTAACAAGCTGTTTATTCGCGAAACATTATGATCGAAAATAAATTTTGATGTCTCATGATGTACATCAAAGCAACCTTTAATTTCAGTGACTTTTTCCAGATGGGGTAATTTTGAAATGGTTGCTGTGAAATCAAATGATTGTGATGATGAGTTATCTTGCTTCGATGTTTCAAAATAATCAATAGTGATTGATATTGTCTGATTGTAATGTATTGCTTTTAAAAAACGTGTATGAAAAGAAATAAATTGAACTGATTTATTAGGGAATTCTTGCGCAAGAAAAGCTAGCATGCTGAATGGCAGCATGCCATGAACAATACGTGTTCGGAACCTGGATTTTCGTGCGATTTCTTCGTTTAAATGAAGAGAGTTAACATCGCTGGTTAATGCAGCGAAAGCATTGACCATGTCTTTGCTTATGCATGTAGTCATCGAATATGTTTTGACTTCAGTCAACGTTACTATCTCCGAGTAAACACAACTTTGGCTGGGTTCCCTTGAACAATGGTATTTTCTGGTACTTTGCTTGATACGACTGAATTAGGAGCGATAATAGCATTCTTACCAACATGTGCCCCATCAATGATGACACAGCCTGCTCCAATCCAAACATTTTCATCAATGTGGATACCTTTTGAGGTTTTTTCTTGCAAGCAAACAGGCACATCGAGTTTGTTATATTTGTAGCTATTACCAATAATGGTTGTATTTGAACCAATCATAGTATAAGCGCCTATGAATACACCACCGCTATCGGCGGATAAACAGCAGTTCGTGCCAATTGAAACTTCCTTGCCAATATTTAATATTCCATCAGAGGCTTTAATTTTTGTAAAAGAACTTATTTGTGTACCACGACCAATTTTTAATAGGGGTGATAATTCTACCTCGGCCTTTGGGCTTATTTTACAGCCAAATTTAATTAAATAAATCAAAGTTGTTAGTGGGGCCGGAACAAAAAATCTTCGAAGGATTTTCCCTATTTTCATATGGGCCTGCTTTGATGATCTTGGATAACGTTTATGAGTGTTTTAACATTAACAATAGATTCAATTTCTGCCATTGATAAATTAATAGAAAACTCTTCTTCAATCGCAGTGACTAATTTTAATTGATTCATTGAGTCCCAGTTGTCTATGGTGTCCGGGCTTGTTTCTAACGTAATAATTTCCTCATCAATGCCAAATATTTCTGATGCAATTTCAAATACATTGTCTTGCATATTTACTCTCCTGTATTTATTTTTATTCCTGTATTTTTATGTAATTTTGCATTCGCTGCTAACAAAATATAAAATTTCACTTGGTCGCTTTTCTTTTCCAACGAAAAATCTTGTTTATCGAAAAAACTTTCAACGGGCATATTCTTGGCTGTTGGAATATATTTAGCGATGAGTTTGGTGACTCTTTGACTAAGCACGTATTTTTCTTTGATACTATTCATTATGATTGTTTCGATTTGTCGCCCCATTGCCCTGCAACTTAAAATGAAACTATCGATGCGAGCAACATTATTATTTAATTCGATTAGAGCCAAGCCAATCATCCCCATTTCACCAAAATTATCTTTTACTGATATTGTAAAGAGATCAAACTTTTTGTTAAACATAAAGTTTTCAATTTCAGTAATTCCATAACGAATCGTTGTGACGTTAAACTGATTTGTTTTAGTAAACAATTGATGAATTCTTTGAATATGTTCTTTTTTCGCTGTTTCGATGGTAACTTGAGTGCCCAAGGAGTTGAGAAACTCTGTCAGGTCTCCTATGTTGTCTTTTAGCTCTGTACGTTGAGCATTTTCAGAATATTGCTGGATTTTTTTTGAGTCCTCTTCTGTTATAAATAATTTTTCAAAAAAAGGACTGCTTCTCAATAATTCAAGATAATTGCTGGGATCATTTGGCAGATCCATTGTTTCTACTTTGGGCAATGTGGATTTAATGAGTTGGCGCTCGACAGGACTATCATCGAGAAAAACAAAACTATCAACACCAATATTTAAACTATCAGCAATCGAAACCAGGTTCTCGTGCTTGGGTTGCCAGTTTATACGTGTGATTGAAAAATCATCGAATGAAAGCGGCATTTCCGTGCGTTTTGTAAAGGCCTCTTTTGCATCTCCAGGATTGTTTTTGCTGGCGAGACTGAGTATAACTCCCCTATGTTTTAAATTACGAATGTAATTCTGTAAGGCATAAAATATTTCTCCCTCGGGATACCCTTTTCCCACTTTTATTTCATCAACACCATCCTCGCCAACGATACCGCCCCAAAGCGTATTGTCGAGATCGAGTACCAGGTTTTTCTTGGTTTTACCTTTAATGGCTATGATATATCGAATGAGTTCTTTTGATAATTCGCGAAGACCAACATTATTCAGTTCCATTTTTGCAAGATAAAACATTTTGTTATCAACGATGTTGGCTTTTCCAACCCGGGAAAGCGCATTATTTTTATCCACTAAAAAAATATTATTGTCGTCCCTTAAGTCTTTAATCAATGATAGATTTAACTTTAGGAACCATTCAGTTTCACTTTGTTTGAGTGTCAGGTCAGCAATGCCTGCTTGAGGATAGTTGGGCTGAAGGAAATTTGAAACTAAAACATAAGCGTTTGAATTTTTTTTAGCCAGCGCTATTAATTGAGATATTGTTGAACGAATGCGCTCTATTTCATCGTTTAAGCTTGTTTCATTTAGCGATATAAAATCATTCACGATTTGTGGTGCAAGTGAAATTATTGATAGATCTAATACCATTATATCGGGTTTGAATTCGAGTAAGCCGGAATCTAACTTTAAAAGTTCTTGAAAATATTGCCCGTGGGGCGCTGTATAGCTTTTTGCTTTCATCCCATGACGGCAAGATAAGACACTTACATAAGGCGCGAGTAAATCAATCGTGTAATTTGATAAGTAGGCAATTTTTAAGTCTACAGGGTGATTTATTTTTTCAGTCTGGCGATGCAGTAGCTCAATTTCCCTCTGGTTCAAATCATCATGCTGGAGTCCACTAACGATCCCACAGAGAGCGTTCCAGTCTGTAGTGTTTTTAATTGTGTTTTTTGTTTCTTTGTCCATTGAAGAGTATCTTTACAAATAACCGTTATTATTAACTTTATTAGAAATGTAAGTGACCTGAATTCGTATGATATTGTATTAATTATCAGAAATTTATACATTTAATAAGTATAACTCATCACAATTGTTCACCTCAAACTCATAATAACTTGCTGTGTAAGTAAGAATCCTTATAAAGGTGAGCCAGGTAGAGTATCTACGTTGATAAAAATGGATGCGGTTTAGGTTGATGGTGTGGGGGTGGTTTTTATGTCGAATTCTCGGCGGGAATGTATTTCTTTACGGTGGTGATGTTTCGTCGGTCTCTCGCAATTGCTGAGCAGGTTTTACTTTTTTAGTTTGTCTGAACATCAGGATTTTTTGAAAGCCCATAAAAAATAACTTTATTATTTGTATTTAGTCCCATAGTTTATTAGGATGGAGGTGTTGTCCTGGTCGTAGTTGTCTCATGGAATGAGGGCTGGAATGAAACCAACGTCGGAAAAGCTATATATTGCTCTGATCAGTGTGCATGGTCTGATTCGCAGTCACGATCTAGAGTTGGGGCGTG
>UOFO01000076.1_pt1 | contig 18873 bp, 18 predicted proteins | sample 1988801 | NCBI WGS metagenome assembly UOFO01 (sample SAMEA4712195, study PRJEB27164) | hydrothermal vent metagenome | biome: marine basaltic hydrothermal vent biome; feature: marine hydrothermal vent; material: mineral | place: Pacific Ocean | collected 2011-06-14/2011-07-23 | depth 1719 m
CGACCCCGAGCCGGTCAATAACATTGAAATTTATATCGGCTTGAAGCCGGTGAATCAATGGACCAGTGCGGCTAACCGCCAGGATTTGCAAAGTTTGATGGAGCAAAAACTGGAGCAACATCCCGGTTTACTGTTGAATTTTTCTCAACCCATCGCTACCCGTGTTGACGAATTATTGTCGGGGGTTAAAGCGCAACTGGCGATTAAACTCTTCGGCCCTGATTTAGCCGTGTTAGCAGAGAAAGGCCAGGCGATTGAAAAAGCCATTCAAAGTGTCGATGGCGCACGGGATATCGCCATGGAACAAATTGCCGGCGAAGCACAACTGGTGATACGCCCGGATAGAAATCAGCTCTCGCGTTATGGTTTAGCCGTAGGTGATGTAATGGCCATTGTCCGCGATGGCTTGGGTGGTCGCGCGGCTGGGCAAATCATCAGTGGCAATGAGCGTTATGACATCTACGTGCGTTTGGACAAATCCTTTCGCGAAAACCCAGACACCATTGCCAACTTGCCGTTGCAATCACCAACGGGGGCATGGGTGCGTTTAGGTGATGTAGCACAAATCAGTATTGAGTCGGGTCCACCGCAAGTGCGTCGCGACGATGTGCAGCGCCGCGTGGTAATCCAGGCCAATGTGCAAGGGCGAGACATGGGTAATGTGGTGGCGGATATTCGCCAGGCAATCGATCAACAAGTGGATTTACCAGCAGGTTATTCGGTGGATATTGGCGGCCAATTTGAAAATCAGCAACGGGCGCAAAAACGACTTAGTACCGTTGTGCCTATCTCCATCGCGCTGATTGCCTTGCTGCTTTATTTTGCTTTCAACTCGGTCGGACAGGCAATGCTGATTCTGGTCAACGTGCCGCTGGCGGTGATTGGTGGTATATTTGCGCTCTATTTTTCAGGGCAATACCTGTCGGTGCCCAGTTCAATCGGTTTTATCACCCTGTTTGGGGTTGCGGTACTCAACGGTGTGGTAATGGTGGAAAGCATCAATCAACGGATTGCGGATGGCTTGGCGGTGGAGGACGCGGTATTTGACGGAGCCACTTCACGCTTACGCCCGGTCTTGATGACGGCCATCACGTCAGCTCTGGGCTTGATCCCCATGTTGTTATCAACCGGAGTGGGTGCGGAAATCCAAAAACCCCTGGCCACAGTGATTGTCGGTGGATTGTTAACAGCAACATTTCTAACCTTGTTTGTCTTGCCGACTCTGTTTTCCTGGTTTTCCAGGGGGAAGCTGGCGGATACTTAAACTTGGGTTTTGCAATTGATTCTTCTTAGGAGCCTATTCTCGGATAGGCTCCTAAGGATGGGCACGTAATAACTTCCCGTTTTGGCGCTCGGCTTTGTCTCCTGAGTCGCCCTACCTCCCCCATCCATGATGGTCGTCAGATTTAACTTGTATTTGTTCGTTCTGATTGAGTAAAAGCGCAGGAATAGTTGCTCTTATTTCGAGGTTTTGAAATTGAAGAACGGGCAAAGACGATATGAAGATGAGATGCCAAAACGGGAAGTTATTGCGTGCCCATTCCTAAGAATGAGCTCGGTTTCATCACCCTGTTTGGTGTTGCGGTACTCAACGGTGTGGTAATGGTGGAAAGCATCAATCAACGGATTGCGGATGGCTTGGCGATGGATGATGCGGTATTTGACGGCGCGACCTCACGCCTGCGGCCGGTATTGATGACAGCGATCACCTCGGCATTGGGCTTGATTCCCATGCTGCTTTCAACCGGGGTCGGGACTGAGATCCAAAAACCCTTGGCGACAGTGATTGTGGGTGGGCTACTGACGGCCACGTTTTTAACACTGTTTGTTTTGCCAACGCTATATGGTGTCTTCTCAAAATTAGTCACGGAGAATAAATAATGTGCCGGTGTTTGATGGCTATGATGTTTAGGGGCATGCTTGGTTTTGCATTGCTGCCCGCTGTTGCCTGGGGGGCTGGCGAAGATACCAGACTCCTCCCGTTATCGCAGCCTTACTTCGAATCTGCTTATCGCCTTGACCTGTTAACAAGCAGTGCCAGCATTGCGGCGTATGAAAACTCATCGGGTCTTTCGTTGTCGATAACAGCAGAGCCGGTGTCACCGGGCATGCGTGATGAGCCTGATTGGGATGGCCTAAAAAAGGATACCGCCTATTTTCTAGGTTATCAGCTTTCCATTATCGGCATGCTTTGGGTTGCTCCTGAAAGTATCTCCGGTTGGACGGATGAGACCAAGAATGACTTCAGCGTCCAACAATATAAAGATAACGTTAGTCAAGTTGTCTGGGATAAGGATGACTGGTGGCTTAACTACGTTTTGCACCCCTATTGGGGCGGCGTCTATTATGTTCGCGCCCAGGAGCGGGGCTTTGGGCCGATGGGTTCGTTTCTATATGGGGTAACCCTGTCGTCATTGTATGAATTTGGCATAGAGGCTTTTTTCGAGGAACCCTCGATACAGGATATTATCGTGACACCGGTTGCGGGTTATTTCGTGGGTAAATATTTTATGGGTGTGCGTGCCAATATCGAGAAAAAATCGATCAGCGAAAGAAGTGGCACCGATAAATTTATACTGGTGGTGACAGATCCGATGGGTGCAATGAACAGAAAAGTTGAAAGCTGGTTTGGCAAAACCAGCGAAGTTATGTTGCGCCCAATGATCGGCCCACAGTTTCAAACGTCCGTTGTCAGTGATGTCAGGTTCGACAGGGCGATGCAAACGAACTATATTGGTACGGCAATTTTCGGTATAAAGATGACACTACGGTGGTAATCCACTTTTTCCGCTGTCGTATCTTGCTGTTGACTGGTTTTGCTTTCGAACCTGTTGATGTTCTACACGAATTCAGTGTGCGTGTTCGGCGTAATATCGAAGGAGATAAGCATGAACAGACGGAGTGAGTGATACAGAGATGGGGCATGAGCATCACTCTCATCATGACATAGAGACGATGGGTGATCGGCGGCTGATTGTCGCCATCGCCGTCAATATGCTGTTGACGGTGGCGCAGATAATCGGTGGTATCGTTTCCGGTAGTCTGGCGCTGATCGCCGACGCGCTGCACAACTTCAGTGATGCAGCCTCGTTATTGATCGCGTTGGTAGCACGCAAAATTGGCAGACAACCCGCCGATCATTTTAAAACCTTTGGTTACAAACGGGCTGAGGTTATCGCTGCGCTGATCAATCTCGTCACGCTGATGATTGTCGGGTTTTATCTGATCTACGAGGCGTTGTGGCGTATCTACGAACCACAAATTATTGAAGGCTGGATAGTGGTCATTGTGGCTGGTATTGCACTGGTAATCGATGTAGTCACAGCGATGTTGACCTACAGCATGTCGAAGCACAGCATGAACATCCGCGCCGCTTTTTTGCATAATGTTTCGGATGCGTTGGCATCGGCTGGTGTAATCGTCGCGGGTAGCTTGATTCTGCTCTATGAGTGGTATTGGACGGATACCGTGTTGACACTACTCATCGCCGGTTATGTGCTTTATCAGGCGGCAACGCTACTACCCAAAACCATCCATATCCTAATGGAAGGTACGCCGGAGGATGTTGTCATCAACAATGTTATTCAGGTGATGGAGTCTGTCGAAGGGGTATCAAATGTTCATCATGTCCATATCTGGCAACTCGACGAGCATAAAAACGCACTGGAAGCCCATGTGGTGATTGATGATTTCTGTGACACCGACACTGTCAAAGCGGCATTAAAAACCGAATTAGGGCAACGTTTCAACATTACTCACTCGACGCTGGAGTTTGAAGTCGACCATTGTAATCAGGGGCATTGCTGAACTTTCTGGATTGAGCGGGTTAATGAGGCTCGTGATTCGGGCGCAAGGCAAGATAAAGCCTGCGAAGTGGTGGGCCTAAGTGCAAAAACATTTCAGCGCTGGGTGCAACCTGACAATGAAAAAAATAACAGAATAGAGCGCAATCATGAGCCTAAAAATAAGTTTACAGAAGGGAGCATCAACGTGTGCTCAAGGTCGCCAATAGCCCTGAATATGCGCACTTACCGCCTACCAGATTGTACCTAGAATGGCCGATAAACGTGCTCATTCCTAAGGTTTTGACAGTACTCTAAAAATAATATTTTACACCGCAAAGAGCGGGCATAAACACTTTAAATCCACTCTCTATTTAATATACCTATAGCGTTTGAGATTTAGGTGTAATCACGCTCATCTGCACCTCATTTTTGCTTTTTCCTCGGCAACGGTGCTCCTGCATTACCCTATCTCCTGCATCCATGCAATCGTCATTCGGAAAAAACAAATATAAGGCACATCTGAACGCGCTAACACCTAAATTCAAAACGCCATGGGTATATCTCAAAAATCATACTCAACTTTAAATATTTATTTTATTCAGCACAATGGAATTAACAAGCTAAAGAATTAAAACTGCTCGCCGATATTCGATGTTGATATATACAGAAAATATAAAAATACCAATAGTTTTTTCATGAAATATAGGTGTGATTATGTATAAAAATAGATCATCGATGGATGGACGTTCTTTAGAAACAGTATCAACAAAGAAGCAACAACAGAATATAGAAAGGGATAAACCACCTGTATCTAGAATAGTGCGATACCCCGTGTTGACACTGTTAGAAAGCTTGGCGGCAGATTTGGCTTGGAATGGATAAAAGATTTTATAAGGTGACTATCAGGATAAATATCGATTCTCGTTTGGCGGTGATTGATTCGGTCTTACTAAATTTTAACGTTTCAAAATAATTTGAGAAAAAATATTTAGTTGCTGTATATCTCCATAACGTTTAACTGCTTTCGTAATGATGAAATTTATCACGTTTCAAGAATTATCCTTATTTTTTCATGCTGATTGTTATTAACAATAATGGTTTTAACGGACTAAAGAATTAAAATGGATCGCCGATATTTGTTGTTGAATATATGACGAGAATACAGGTCAACGGACAGCCGCAGGATAAGCTAATAATGACAACTGAGAAAAAAAACTCAAGTGTTGAAGTAGATTTGGGTGATGCGCTGGATATTTCCCATGTGAGAGATTTGTGGGAAAATCTGAGTAAAACTTTGGCGAGTGCGAGTTCGATTACCTTGAAGGCAGATCAAGTCAATGTAGCGGATACCGCTGCATTGCAGATGCTCAGCGTATTATTTTTTGATGTGAAAGGTCAAGGCGTGGCTGTACGTTGGGACGGGGTTAGCGATTGTGTACGCAAGGCAGCAGCCTTGTTGGGTTTGACAAAACAACTGGAGTTGTGACTCTTTAGTTGTGTTGTGTTTTATATAGCTTGCAGATAAATGGACAGTCTTAATAATAAGACCAAAGGGATAGCCTAATGCCAAAGATACTTACAGCGGATGACTCAGCGTCGATGCGGCAAATGGTCAGCTTCACTTTAAAAGGGGCCGGCTACGATGTGATTGAGGCCGTGGATGGCCAGGACGCATTTAATAAAGCACAAAAAGAAAGAGCAGATCTGGTGATAACGGATGTGAATATGCCAAATCTTGATGGCATAGGGCTAGTTAAAAAGCTACGAACCTTACCTAGTTATAAATTTATACCGATTTTACTTCTGACAACAGAATCCGGAGCCGGTAAAAAATCTGAAGGCAAGGCAGCCGGAGCCACGGGGTGGTTAGTTAAACCCTTTAATCCCGATCAACTCTTGGCTACAGTAAAAAAAGTACTGGGGTAGTCTGTTATGTCATTTGATATGGAGCAATTTCTCGAAACTTTTTATGAAGAAAGTTTCGAAGGAGTGGATATAATGGAAACAGCTCTGTTGGAGCTGGATGTGGGTTCCGCAGACTCTGAGACCGTTAATACTATTTTCCGTGCAGCCCATTCTATCAAAGGAGGGGGTGCGACTTTTGGATTGACTGATATTGCCGAATTTGCTCACGGTTTAGAAACATTGTTAGATGAAATGCGTGATGGCCGCAGGGAGGTGACGCAGGAAGCCATTAGCTTATTGCTGCGTGCTGTTGATTGTATGCGTGACATGTTAACCGCCGCTAAAACGAAATCGGACTTTAACGAGGAAGAAGTAGCGACTGTAGATCAGGCGGTTAAAGTCATGCTGGGATCGAACGAAAATAGCGGTGAGGCAGATTTTACCGTTATAACTACATCGAGCGTCGACGTTCAGCCAGAGCAAGAACGAGCGCAAGTCTGGTCTATTTCTTTTAAACCTTTCTCAAATTTATTTCATACCGGAAATGATCCTGTTCGTATGTTTCGTGAGCTTGAAAGATTAGGCTCATTAGTTGTTGATGTTGATATTTCCGGGCTGCCTGCATTTGTTGACTTAGTCCCTGAAGACGCTTATATATCTTGGGAAATTACACTTCAAGGTGATGTTAAGCGTGAAGATATTGAGGAAGTTTTTTCCTGGGTAGAAGATGAATGTGATTTATCTATTACTCAAATTGATGATCCTGATGTCGTTGTAGAAAAGGAAACAAAAAAGGAGTTACAACCACCCGCCACGATTGCAACCAAGCCCTCAGAGATACAAGTCGTTCCCGCTCCTGAAGAAAAACGAAAAGAAGGGGATCGTCGTGTTGTCAGTGAGCGTCGTCAAACAACAAAGACGGCAAAAGAAAGTGCTTCAATAAGAGTAGGTATCGATAAGGTAGATGCCCTGATCAACATGGTTGGGGAGCTGGTCATTACGCAATCTATGCTGAATCAATTAAGCAAAGATTTTGATATGAGCCGTCTTGCCAAGTTGCAAGAAGGGGTAGCTTTGCTTGAACGGAATAGCAGAGAGCTTCAAGAAAATGTAATGCGTATTCGTATGCTGCCAATAAGTTTTGCTTTCAACCGATTTCCACGCATGGTTCATGACCTGTCTGAAAAACTGAATAAAAAAATAGAGTTGAAATTATCCGGCGAGCAAACAGAGCTTGATAAAACGGTTATGGAAAAAATTGGTGACCCCTTGGTTCACTTGGTTCGCAATTCTTTGGATCATGGTCTTGAAACGCCTGATGTGCGTAAGCAGGCCGGAAAATCAGAAACAGGAACATTACGGCTTAATGCGTTTCATCAAGGTGGAAATATCGTCATTGAAATACATGATGATGGCGCAGGTTTAAATAAAGAACGTATTCTGAATAAAGCAAAAGAAAAGGGAATTGTGGGTGTTGATGAAGTATTGAGTGATGAGAAAATTCATGAATTAATTTTTCGCCCTGGCTTCTCTACCGCAGAGGTGGTGAGCGATGTTTCGGGTCGCGGCGTGGGTATGGATGTTGTGAAACGCAATATTAAAGATTTGAGTGGCACGATTGAAGTTGTTTCAGAAGAGGGGGTAGGCAGCACATTTACGATACGTTTGCCTCTTACTTTAGCGATTCTTGATGGGCAATTGGTTAAGGTTGGTGCGGAGACTTATATTATTCCTCTGGTGTCGATTGTTGAATCACTGCAAATGAAAAAAGAGCATATTAGTATTATCACAGGTCAATCTGAAGTTTATAAAATGAGAGAAGATTATTTACCCATTATCAGGTTGCATGGTTTGTTTGACCATGAAAAAGATGAAAGTACGTTAGATAATGGCTTACTCGTGGTTGTGGAGGCTGAGGGACAGCGTGTGGGTTTGGTGGTCGATGATTTACTGGGTCAACAGCAGGTTGTGATTAAAAGTCTGGAATCTAATTATAGAAAAGTAGAAGGTGTGTCTGGCGCTACGATTCTTGGTGATGGGTCCGTTTCATTAATTCTCGATATTTCAGGATTGATTGTCTGTGCAAAACGTATGAATGTCGAACAAAACCAATACAACGATAATAGTAACTACTCAACGAGTGCCCAGACTTAATAGTAACTGCCCAGTGTAAATAATTATTTTTTTAACGAAAAATGGTAGGTTTCAAGGGTGAGTTGAGTATTTACCAATAATAATCATATAGCAGTGAGATAGGAGTAAGGCAGTATGAATATTGAGGAAGCCGTTAATTCAAGCGGTATACATGGTGCTGCAGAAGGCATGAATCAATATCTGACGTTCATTATGGCGGAAGAAGAATATGCGGTTGATATTTTACGTGTTCAAGAAATTAAAGGATGGGATGTTGCTACCGCACTGCCTAATACGCCAGATTATGTAAGAGGCGTTATTAATCTTCGCGGCACCATCGTTCCCATTATTGATCTGCGGAAAAAATTTGGCTTGGACTCTATTGAATATGGTGCAACAACGGTGGTGATTGTGCTGAAAGTGATTTCGGATTCTGGAGAACGGATTATGGGTGTCGTTGTCGATGCTGTGTCTGAAGTTTATAACGTATCTCCTGGTGAAATGAAGGATGCGCCCGATTTTGGTGAAGTGCAAAAAGAGGTTGTAAAAGGGTTGGCGACGGTTGAAGACAAGATGATCATTGTTTTGGATATTGATCATCTTCTGAATGAACCTGGGTTACAAGCGGCCATAGCCAGTCAGCCATCGTAACGACTTGTAAATGGACATAAAATAGATCGATCAAACGAGCAGCGATCCTGTTGATCGCCATTTTAATAATGAAAAAACAGGATATGAAAAAATATCAAATGGAGAACTTGAAAATGGCATCAACTAAACAGTCAGTACAAACTGAGAGCAAGAAAGTAAAGGATGACGATGGACTACGTCTGAAGTCCGCAGTAGATCATGCCATTACGGCAATTATGATGATTGATCGCGACTTTATTGTTACCTATGCCAATGGTGCGACTCTAGCTTTATTAAAAAAGAATGAAGCAGCGTTAGCCACAGCCTATCCGGGTTTTAATGCGGATAAATTTGTTGGTGTTTGTATTGATATGTTTCACAAAAACCCGGCACATCAACGGCAACTACTGGCTACTCCAGATAACCTGCCGTATCAAACAGATATTAGTGTTGGTGATCTCAAATTCGCACTGAATGTGGCAGCTATTATAGATTCAGAAGGTAATTATGTTGGCAACTCTCTGGAGTGGAGTGATGTTACCGAATTACGCCAAAAAGAAAGTTTAAATGCAGATTTTTCCAGTCAAATTTCTGCTATAAGCAAGAGTCAAGCAGTGATTGAGTTCAATATGGACGGCACTATTATTAAGGCGAATGATAATTTTTTGAATACGGTGGGTTATAGCCTGGAAGAAATCCAGGGCAAGCATCATCGTATATTTGTTGAGCCGAGTTATGCTCAATCACCGGAGTATGCCCAGTTTTGGGAAAAATTTAATCGTGGGGAATATGAGGCATCTGAATATAAACGAATAGGGAAAAACGGTAAAGAAGTTTGGATCCAGGCTTCCTATAATCCAATTTTTGACCTCAATGGCCAGCCGTTTAAGGTCGTAAAATACGCTTCTGATGTGACCACACAGAAGTTGAAAAGTGTTGACGATGCGGGAAAACTTGAGGCAATTGGTAAAATACAAGCAGTCATTGAGTTTGATATGGATGGAACCATTTTGACGGCCAATGATAACTTTCTTAATACTGTAGGCTACAGGTTGAACGAAATTAAGGGGCAGCATCACCGTATGTTTGTGGAACAAGAGTACAGTAACAGTTCGGAGTATCGCCAGTTTTGGGAAGCGTTAAACCGTGGAGATTCTAATGTAGCAGAATATAAGCGAATGGGAAAAGGGGGAAAAGAAATCTGGATTAAGGCTTCTTATAATCCTATTTTTGATTTAAATGGAAAACCTCTTAAAGTTGTGAAATACGCTACAGATATTACGGAGCAAAAAGACGCAGAGGTGCAAGTCGCAGGGATGATCAGCTTAGCCGCTCAAGGTGACCTTAGTAAACGTATTGATGCGGAAAAATATTCTGGGTTTTTTAGAAGTTTGGGTACAGATATTAATAAATTAATGGATACCGTCATGGGCCCGCTTGATGAGACCACTCGTGTTATGCAGGCTATGGCAGAAGGTGACTTGAGTGATCGCATGGATGGCGCTTATTCTGGACAGTTTGCTGTGCTGAGTGATTCGGTTAATGCGACCTTAACGAATATGACTGAAATGGTGGATAAAATTCGTAATTCATCATCCAATATGCTTTCAGCGGCTACTGAAATTTCACAAGGCAATCAGGATTTGAGTCAACGTACTGAAGAGCAGGCTTCCTCTCTTGAAGAAACAGCCTCCAGCATGGAAGAACTTACGGGAACCGTGAGACAAAATGCAGACAATGCTAAACAAGCCAATCAACTGGCTGCGGGGGCACGAGGACAAGCAGAACAAGGTGGAGAAGTGGTTGGTCATGCGATTACAGCCATGTCTGAAATTAATAGCAGCAGTAAAAAAATCGCAGACATCATTGGTGTTATCGATGAAATTGCTTTTCAAACCAATTTACTGGCACTCAATGCGGCAGTCGAAGCTGCGCGAGCCGGTGAGCAGGGACGGGGCTTTGCCGTGGTGGCAGCCGAAGTGCGAAACCTGGCGCAACGCAGTGCCGCAGCGGCTAAAGAAATCAAAGGGCTGATCAAAGACAGTGTTGAAAAAGTGGATGATGGTTCGCGGCTGGTTAATGAATCAGGAGCAACATTACAAGAAATTGTGACCGCAGTGAAAAAAGTAAGCGATATCATTGCTGAAATAGCAGCAGCCAGTGAAGAACAGTCTTCAGGTATTGAGCAAGTTAATAAAGCAGTTGCACAAATGGACGAAGTGACACAACAAAATGCAGCCCTGGTAGAGCAAGCTGCGGCAGCCAGTGAATCTCTGGATGAGCAAGCAAGAGGCTTGAATCAGTTGATGACCTTTTTTAATACAGGAACAACTCAAGCTCAACCTGCATTGAATAACCACCGGCAGCCTGCTGCTGCATCTGTGAGTAGTTTTCAGCAACCAAAACGTCGCCCAACGGCCGCTCCACGTCAAGCAGAAACTGTTGCTGGTGCTGCGGATGACTGGGAAGAGTTTTAGATATTCTAAACGTTATACGTCTAATGCGGGCATGATATACCGTATCTTTCATGTTTTAAGAATAAGGATTTTAATGTGCATGCTGCGGTAGCCAAAGAGTTTGAATTCAGGCAGTCAGATTTCGAGAGAATCAAAAAACAGATTTTTGATATGACCGGGATTAGCCTCAGTGATGCAAAAAAAGATATGGTGTATGGTCGCTTGTCTCGGCGCATTCGTGACTTGGGACTAACGGACTTTAAAGATTATTGTGACCTTGTGGCGGAACCTGACTCAGACGAACTAAATAACTTCATTAATGCAATAACGACAAATTTAACCTCTTTTTTCAGAGAAGATCATCATTTTAAATTTTTGGTAGAGACCGCTTTACCTGATGTTATGAAAAAAAATAGGGAGTCACGAAAAATTCGTATCTGGTCTGCGGGTTGTTCAACAGGAGAGGAACCCTATAGCCTTGGTATTGTATTGAAAGAAGCGTTACCCAGAAAGCACAATTGGGATATTAAAATTCTGGCAACAGACCTGGATACGGATGTTTTGGCTAAAGCTCAGCGTGGTATTTATGATTTGGATCGCATTAATGGTTTAGCGGAGTCTCGCCAGAAAAAATGGTTTAGTCGCGGTACCGGTAAGCAGGCCGGTTTCGTCAAGGTTACGGATGAAATTAAAAATTTAATTAGTTTTAAACAATTAAATTTAATGAGCGAATGGCCGATGAAAGGGTCGTTTGACATCATATTTTGCAGAAATGTGGTGATTTATTTTGATAAGCCGACGCAAAGAATTTTGTTTCAGCGTTATGCTGAATTGTTATCAGAAAGTCGATATTTATTTGTAGGGCATTCCGAGTCTTTGTACAAGGTGAGTACGCAATTCAAATTGATTGGCAATACTATTTATCAGAACCTTGAGCAGAGTTGATGGCCATAAGTAGCCGGTCGGCGCATTGTTCTGACAAAGTGATTGCGGGTTTTGATCATATCCGTCGTTATCATGATGATCAGTTTGATTCCGATATCGCCAAAATATTACCGGGTGAATATTATGTTACTACAAGAAACGAAGGGGTAACGACGGTTCTGGGTTCCTGTATTTCTGCATGTATTAGAGATCGAGTCTTTGGTATAGGTGGGATGAATCATTTTATGTTACCTATACAAATGGACGGAAATCAACAGCATGGATCGACCCTTTTGGGTGTTGCAGAACGCTATGGTAATTTTGCAATGGAACATCTGATTAATGAAATTATAAAGGCGGGGGGGCGTAAAGATAATTTTGAAGTCAAAGTGTTTGGCGGCGGTAATATTCTTAAAAATACGACCAACGTGGGTCAACGTAATATCGAATTTGTACGAAGTTATTTGGCCATCGAAAATATAGAGGTGATGGCTGAAAATGTAGGTGATATTTTCCCAAGAAAAGTTTTATATTTTCCCGCTACCGGGGTGGTTAAAATGAAGAAAATGCGTTCTGTACATAGCTCGACCGTACTTTCTGTGGAAAATAAATATCTGAACAATATTAAAGAGAAACCGGAAGAAGGTGAGATAGATTTATTCTAACGAATCGGTTTCTCACAAGGATGGCGTATTGACATGGCTAAAATAAAAGTACTGGTTATTGATGACTCCGCACTGGTAAGAAACTTGTTAACGGAGATTATTAATGATGACCCCAGTTGCGAGGTTGTGGGTACGGCTCAGGATCCTATCATAGCCAGAGACAAAATAAAGGTACTTAACCCTGATGTTTTGACTCTGGATGTTGAAATGCCTCGTATGGATGGCATTACTTTTTTAGAAAAATTAATGCGCTTGCGACCTATGCCCGTCGTTATGGTTTCGTCACTGACCGAAGCCGGGGCTGATGTTACATTGCAGGCTTTAGAATACGGTGCCGTTGATTTTGTATCAAAGCCAAAAATTGATTTGGTGCACGGACTGAAAGAATATAGCGAAGAGATTATTAGAAAAATAAAATTGGCAGCCAGAGCAAATATAAAAGCATTAGATCGAGCGCCTATTGATAGACTAGAAGTCACTCCCAACTTAACCGCGAGTGCCGTTCTATCTAAAACAACTAAAATTCGACAGTTTAAAACAACGGATCAAATTATTGCGATTGGTGCCTCTACGGGAGGGACGGAGGCCATCAAAGATGTTCTTGTCGCCTTACCGGAAGCGATGCCGGGTATTGTTATTACACAGCATATTCCTGCAGCATTCAGCGGACCCTTTGCTCAGCGTATGAATGCTTCTTCACGATTGAATGTCTGCGAGGCAGAAGATAAGCAGCAAATATTGCCCGGCCATGTTTACATTGCGCCGGGTCATAGCCATTTATTGGTTGAGCGCAGCGGTGCACGCTATGTGTGCAGACTTGATGACGGTCCACGGGTTAATCGGCATAGGCCTTCTGTTGATGTACTATTTCGTTCGGTAGCTCAGTATGTAGGTCCGAATGCCATTGGTGTGATTTTGACTGGAATGGGAGCAGATGGTGCAGAAGGCATGAAGGAAATGCACGACAGTGGTGCCTTTACGATTGCTCAAGATGAAAAAAGCAGTATTGTGTGGGGTATGCCGGGTGAATCGGTGAAAGCAGGCGGAGTAGATAAAATATTGCCGCTTATCAGCATTCCAAAACGAGTTCTGGAGTGTACGAAGGACAGATCGTAACGAAAGTTTTTAGAGTGTTAAAAAGGATAAAATAATGTCGATAAGTACAGCAGTATCTGCAAGTGGCGACACGGTGACTATCACGATAAGTGGTCGCTTTGATTTTAGTATTCATCGTGATTTTAGACTCGCTTATGAAGACGCAAAATCAACATCGGAGAAACCTTCTTTTGTTGTCGATTTATCTGGGACGGATTATATGGACAGCTCCGCATTAGGGATGCTATTGCTCTTAAGAGAGCATGCCGGTGGCGATGAATCTAATATAAAGATTTCGAATTGTCGTCCTGTAATAAAAGAAATATTAGATATTGCTAACTTTGATAAATTGTTTGCTATTTAATAAACAGGGTAAATTATAGTGGGGTCAGATAAACATCAAAAAACAGCGCTTATTGTTGATGATGAAATTATTAATCGCAAGATTTTGGGTAGCATTCTAAAAAAAGAAGGCTATCTTTGTTTTTTTGCTGTAAATGGTAAAGAAGCAGTCGCATTATTTCAGCAAGAAAGTTTCGATCTTGTGTTAATGGACATCATGATGCCTGTTATGGATGGCTATGAGGCAACCAAACAAATAAAAGCTCTTGAGAAAGATGTTTTTATTCCTGTTATTTTTCTAACGGCCATGACGGATGAAGAAGCACTGAGTCGTTGTGTTGAGAGCGGAGGCGATGATTTTTTAACAAAGCCCTATAACAGCACTTTATTGCATGCAAAGATCTCAGCAATGGAGCGTTTTCGTTTATTATACGTGGAATTGAGTGAACAAAAAAAATCTCTTGAGCTCTACCAAGTAGAGATTCAGCATGAACTAGAGTTTGCTGAACATATTTTCCAGAATATTACTTCTCGAGCCACGATTGACTTGCCTTATTTAAAGTTTTGGGCATCAACGATGTCACAATCGTTATTTAGTGGCGATTTATTACTTACTGCGCGGAAGCCTGCCGGGGGCTTGCATGTTCTCTTATGTGACTTTACCGGACATGGCTTGCCTGCGGCAGTGGGTGCTTTGCCCGTATCCGAAATTTTTATTGCGATGACCAATCGTGGTTTTGAATTAGCTAATATTGTCACAGAAATTAATAAAAAATTAAACCGGGAATTGCCCACAGGTTTTTTTTGTGCGGCCACTTTTATTGATATTGATGCGACAACACATACCATACAAATATGGAATGCAGGCTTGCCTGATATTGTACTTTTTGGTTCCAATGAAAATGAATCGTATCGTATTCCCTCTACCCATTTAGCCTTAGGTATTACGAATCAAGAAATAGGAAATAAAGAGGTCGTTGTTTATCCCATTACAAATAATCAAGTTTTATTTATGTATACGGATGGCTTGGTTGAAGTGGTCAATGATGAAGATGAAATGTATGGTTGTGAGCGTTTAGAGCGCTGTTTTCTGGAATCGAAAAGCTCTGATTTGATGGAGAATATAAAACAGAGTGTTATGTTGTTTCGTGGTGATGCAAACCAACATGATGATATTACCTGTGTGCAACTAAACTGTTTTGAGGCAGTATCAGATTTAAACCCAGATCAAATTGAAACACAAAAAACAGCGTCAAAGAGAATGGTCGCCGCCGAATGGGGAACCACGTTGGATTTTACCGCAGAGATGTTAAAGGAAACGAGTCCTATACCCATGCTTATGAACACATTATCAAACATTCTGTTTATTGATGAGTTTAAACAAAAAATATTTACTATACTTAGCGAACTGTACAGTAATGCTCTGGATCATGGCTTGCTGGGTTTGAAGTCGGAATATAAAAGTACATCTGAAGGATTTGTTGGTTATTATAAAGAACGTGAACGTCGACTGGCGAACTTGAAAGAAGGGCGTATTAAGATTTCTCTTGAGCAAATAAAGTGTAATGATGATTATGTTTTGAAGATTAAAGTTATGCATACTGGTGAAGGGTTTGATTTTAATAAAATTACATCACTTCCTGTTCATCAAGACAAATTTGTTCCTAGTGGGCGAGGAATAAAACTAGTGAATTCATTATGCAGTAAAGTAGAATATTCAGATGAAGGTAGAACGGTAGAAGCCATCTTTACTTTACCGTCGAAGACATAGAGAAGCATAACCCTTCTTATTTCTGCACCTGAGATGGCTAAGGGTTTTTACGCATATAAATCCATGTTTTTTTTGTTTAGAAATGGGGTCTCAGGAACAATTTGGGCGCTATAATTTATAATTGTAACTATTCAGCGAGTTTATAAAATATAAATTTATACAGCGCTCGGTTTTAATTTGAGGAAACAAGCATGAGTAGTGAATTAGAACACTGTTTGCCTTCAGATGATGAGTTAGCAGTAAGCCAATCTATAAATGAATCCGTGCTTCAAGAATTGAAAGGTATTATGGGAGACGATTTTCCCAGCCTTATAGAAACTTATTTAACCAGCTCTCTTGAAAATATAAAAAATATTGGTGACGCGATAAAAGAAAAGGATGCCGAAGCACTCATGTGCACGGCACACGCGTTTAAAGGAAGTAATGCTAACCTTGGTTTGGAAAAGTTAGTTCTTTTTAGTCAAAGCCTGGAAATAATGGGGCGTACTGGTAATGTGTCCAAAATATCAGAAGAAGTTTATCAGCAGATGTTAGTGGAATACCAAAAAGTGACGATTGAAATAAAAGGTTATTTATAACCCATGGCACAAGTTTTGCTCCTCAACTATTAAAATATCGAGAGTGGAGATAACTATGCAGGGGTCTATTCAAAATTCAGTCACGAGTGTGTTGGCTATCAACGCGCCAGAGAGTAGGACTGCGATTACGGAAACATCAAATACAACCGCTTACACAAAGCCCACTTCGTTTTCTGAGATGTTAGGCAGCGCGACAGAAAAGCCATTGACTCCCATGGATGCATTGGTTTCAACTATTGATCTGAGCAATGATTTTGAGGCTGCTGGTTTTACTGGGCAATTGCTTACAGATAACGGCGAAGTTTTTCCTCTTGATGGGCAAAAACTGCCGGTAATAATGGAGGCCATACCGAATTTTTCTCAGCTCTCGAGTCAACAACAGAATGAAACTGCACAAGGGTTTGCCGAGACCTCTACAGATGCTGTACAGCTTGATATGCAGATGATGAGCGAGCAACAGGCGTTGACTTATTCCGGTCAGGCGCTTGCTCAGGAAAAATTAAATGAGGTACGTACCGTTTATTCTTCGGCACTCAATGGCGCATTGCAGGGCGGAACTCAGCAACAGCTACGCAATTTTTTGAATCAGTCTGGTGATGGCGGGGAAATACGTTCGGGCACGACAGCCCCGTTTACTGGTGAAGGATCATTGTTTTCTGAAAATGAACTATTGTCTACGCCAAACTCAGCCAAGCTTGTGGATGGTTTGCTGCGAATAGGGGAGCCCTCTATTGGTAATGCGAAATTAATAACGAATGAATCGGCGTTGCTGGTACAAAGTTCCGGGTTTGGTGAGCCCATTTCCTCTCAGGGTATAATGAATCCACAAAATATTTTAGATAAGACGGGTATTCTGGCGGAGATTAAAACACCGGTTAATCATCCTGAATGGAAAGCGGATTTGGGTGAGCGGGTGGCCTGGATGGCGAATAACAAAATTCCGACGGCTGAAATAAAAATTAATCCAGTTCATTTAGGGCCGATAGAAATTAAAGTATCGGTTAGCAACGAACAAGCTACAGTATCAATGATTGCCAGCCATGGTGCGACAAGAGAGGCGTTGGAAGCGGCGATTCCAAGACTCCGAGACATCTTGTCTGATTCCGGTTTACAATTAGCTGATGCCGATGTGAATTCGCAGCACCCAGACTCGGAACAAAGTGAGCATCAAGCGAGTGAACACGCTGATACGATGAATGGAGCACAACAAAACGAGCAGTCCGACATAGCAACAAACGAAATTCATATCACCCCCATAAGCAGCATGCAAAATACTGGGGTTGATATCTTTGCGTAGTACTTAGCAAAGAATATTGAACCACAGAGGTCGCCAATAGCCATGAGACTAAGAGGACCGCGATTAATCAAATTGTCGTAGGAGTAGTTGTAGGCAATCCCATTCGCCGCTATTTCCTGGCAGAAATAGTGTGATCAAGCCGGTCTCCTGAGCGCTCACCATGCACTGCGTTACCAAGTATTTTTACGCCGTCAGAGCCTGCATGGTGTGGGAGGAGGGGTGCCGTGAGGCATCCCTCTATCTCGATTATGTGTGAATATCAGTAGTGATATCGAAGCTGAGAAATATAGAGAGACTCTGAATCTACTTTATAAATTATTCGGTGCTCATCATTTATTCGTCTCGACCAATATCCTGATAAAGCATGTTTAAGTGGTTCTGGTTTACCTATTCCATCAAAGGGTGATCTTTTAATATCCTTTATTAGCAAGTTGATACGCTTAAACATTTTTTTATCTGTTTTCTGCCAATAGAGATAATCATTCCATGCATGTGTTGCGAAAATGAGCTTCATTCACTCAGTTCTCTTTTTGATCCACCACCTTTTTCAAGCTCGGCGATAGATTCAATGAGCCTTTTCATATTACTTGGGCTACGAAGAAGGTATGCTGTTTCTTCAAGTGACTCATAGTCTTCAAGTGATAGCATAACAACGGAGCGTTCATTTTTTCTTGTAATAACAACAGCTTCGTGGTCATCACATATGGCATCCATAGTTTCAGCTAAGTTTGCGCGAACGGAGGTATAACTCATTGCTTTCATTGTGTATTCTCTATTTGAGTACATGTACGTATAATTGTACTCCACTAGAGATCACGTAACAAGGTGTTCCTTGTGCCTAGCTAAACTCGGAACCTCGGGATTCTCATGACAAAAACGCACGTCGCACACACCGACATATACAGTGATAATACGGTGTCTCATTCACATCTACTAATTCTTTTCGCGCTCTGGTCATGAACGTAATGTTACATGAGCTGCCAGCTTAACCCAGCAGAAAAACTCTCATAATTGTTGTAGGACGATCACTATTTTTCATGGCTGTCCTCGTTATTCCGCTCGTTATTCCGCTCGTTATTCCGTTGGCCACACTGGTGGGCGGATTAATAACCCAAGCCCAAACTTGTTAACAAAAGCGGATTCATAATGTAATTTAGAATCGATGTACGAGATTATTTTTTTGGGTGGTTTTCGTGGGTGTCCCCGGTACTCTTTTAATTTTTGCCTCACCCTTTACTTAATCCTTATCAATCGAGTATAAAAGATCAGTACCGTAATCTCTTCTACTGCGG
>UOFO01000089.1_pt1 | contig 18681 bp, 16 predicted proteins | sample 1988801 | NCBI WGS metagenome assembly UOFO01 (sample SAMEA4712195, study PRJEB27164) | hydrothermal vent metagenome | biome: marine basaltic hydrothermal vent biome; feature: marine hydrothermal vent; material: mineral | place: Pacific Ocean | collected 2011-06-14/2011-07-23 | depth 1719 m
GTTTATCTTAACCCTGGGAAAGGCCAGTCCGAAGTGGATGAAAGGCAGGCGGCATAAATTTAAACTTTAGGCGACAACTCTCTTGAAAACCACCGCAGATGGCAGCGGCTTCTTCGCATACATTGTCATTATAACAAGTCGCTAAATTTTGATATTATGTAGCAATATTGACACCATCTGCGCCGAATTTCTTATTTATTTGTCTTCAATCAATCTAGACAAGTCGATACATCCATGCAACAATCTTCACATAAGGTTTTTCGAAACTAAAATAAGACAGAAGTGAGTGGACTAACAACCGTTCGCGTCACTTAGCAGCACATTTAGCTGTTTATTAACAAATCGGCAAGAGTAACGAATTAAACTCATGGCAACGATACTGGTGATCAACGGACCTAATTTAAATCTTCTTGGCATCCGTGAGCCTGGCCATTATGGTGCAACATCCTTGGCGGATATAGAAGCGCGCTTGAGTATATTAACGGCTGAAGAAGGGCATGAACTGCTTTGGTTCCAAAGTAATGCCGAGCACGAACTTGTGCAGCGTATACAGTTAGCCTTAGATGATGTCGTGGATTTTATTATTATCAATCCCGCTGCGTACACCCATACAAGCATTGCACTTAGAGATGCTTTTAGTGCTGTAAAAATACCTTTTATCGAAGTACATTTATCAAACGTTCACGCTCGCGAGACATTTCGCCATCATTCTTATTTGGCGGATATCGCCGTGGGCCAAATTTGCGGTCTTGGCGCGCTGGGCTATGAACTCGCACTGACTGCCGCATTCGATCATCTGGATAACACTTTAACAAACTGAATTCAAACGGACAATCATGGATATACGTAAAGTTAAGAAACTCATAGAACTTTTGGAAGAATCCGACATCGGTGAAATTGAAATTCACGAAGGTGAGGAATCAATTCGTATCAGTCGGTACAGTCAAACTACAGCACCTATAATGGCCGCTCCACCGGTTATGCTCAATCCCGCTGCACCGCCCGTTACCGAAGCAATCACTGCGGCAGCACCTACCATTGAGGATAACACACCACAAGGGCATCAAGTCACCGCCCCTATGGTAGGTACTTTTTATCGTGCTCCATCGCCTGGCACTAAAGCCTTTGTTGAAATAGGCCAGCATGTTGGCGTAGGGGACACGCTATGTATTATTGAAGCTATGAAAATGCTGAACCAAATCGAATCGGACAAAGAGGGTGTGGTTAAGGCTGTTCTTGTAGACAACGCTCAACCTGTTGAGTATGGACAACCGCTTGTCATCATCGAATAATAAAGATAATAAATAGCCATGCCTGAAAAACAAAAAATGTTTGAAAAAATTGTTATTGCCAATCGTGGCGAAATAGCATTGCGGATTTTGCGCGCCTGTAAAGAGCTTGATATTAAAACAGTTGCTGTACATTCCTCTGCGGACACGGATCTTAAACATGTCCGCTTGGCAGATGAGTCTGTTTGCATTGGCCCACCTGCTTCCGCTCAAAGTTATCTTAATGTACCGGCAATTATTAGCGCCGCTGAAGTCACCGATGCAATAGCGATACACCCCGGATATGGCTTCTTGTCTGAAAATGCTGATTTTGCTGAACGTGTGGAGCAAAGTGGATTCATTTTCATCGGCCCCAGACCTGAGACCATTCGTACGATGGGGGATAAAATTTCAGCGATAAGAACAATGAAAAAAGCAGGTGTACCCTGTGTTCCCGGATCAGATGGCTCATTGGGTGACGATGGCAATCTTAATCAAGAGGTCGGACGAAAAATTGGTTATCCTGTTATCATCAAAGCATCCGGTGGTGGTGGCGGGCGAGGCATGCGTGTCGTACATAGTGAAGCTTCACTGTTAAATGCAATCTCCATTACTCGCGCTGAAGCCATGACGGCCTTTGGCGACGATACTATATATATGGAAAAGTTTCTTGAGACGCCTCGCCACATAGAGTTTCAGATTCTTGCAGACGAACACGGCAATGCTGTTCACTTAGGCGAACGTGACTGCTCTATGCAACGCCGCAATCAAAAAGTAATAGAAGAAGCACCCGCTCCAGGCATCACGCAGGAAATGCGAGATCACATGGGCGAGCTTTGTGCTAACGCCTGTGTAAAAATTGGTTATCGTGGCGTAGGTACCTTTGAGTTTCTCTATGAAAACGGAGAATTCTACTTCATAGAAATGAATACACGTTTACAAGTGGAACATCCTGTCAGTGAACTCATTACGGGAATCGATCTTGTTCAGGAACAATTACGCGTTGCTGCTGGTTTCCCTCTTTCTATCAAACAAAAAGATATTGTTATCCGCGGTCACGCTATAGAGTGTCGACTTAATGCAGAACACCCTGAAAACTTCACGCCTTCACCGGGTATGATCAAAAGCTTTCATGCTCCGGGTGGTCCAGGAGTACGTGTTGATTCCCACATTTATGACGGTTATGTTGTCCCTCCTTATTATGATTCCATGATAGGTAAATTGATTACCTATGGAGTTAATCGGGAATCAGCGATGGCACGTATGCGTACGGCCCTGGATGAAGTTATTATTGATGGTATTACTACCAACATTCCTTTGCACCAACGCCTGATGAGAGATGTCGCCTTCAAAACGGGAGGCACGGACATTCATTATCTAGAAAAAAAACTAGGTCAGTAAACTCGTTAACCTCCTAGAACTATTTTTCCAATGTCTTGAGCAAACAAATTAACGACTTCTAAAGGAGTTTTCTACAACTGATTGATAGTGTTGTGAATTAGCAAAAAGGCCTGCTGAAACGTGAAAATGAGATGATTATTCTTTGCGTATTTCTCTTCTTCTAGGATAGAATGGAACTGCGCCCTCTGCGGTTTTCGATATTTGCTGGGATATTCTTGAGCCTAATTTTAGACTCCAGGGAGCTGGCCTGTAACATTGTTGTGCATGTCCGCCCGACGGAAAGCCTGATATGTTAAGCACGCTCCCCTCTTGAACTGTCGGTTCAGGAACAATGGCCTAAACGATACATGCGGAGGGCGTTTTTTTTAACAGCAAGACTCAGAACTGCCTCCAAAACTATTTCATATTTCTACTCACTCATTGCAGCTACGTTTTCTATTCTCGGACAGGCTCCTAGGTTAACTTGCCATGATCGACTCTACACAAAAAAAACAACGCCAGGAATGTCGCAACAAAAGAAAGTCTCTCTTACCCGCTTATCGAAAAAAAGCGACTCTGGCGGCAACAAACAATCTTAAAAAACTATTCTGTTTCCAAAAGAGCAAGCGAGTGGCCTGTTATGTTGCTAATGATGGCGAAATTAGCCCTCACCTCATTATTAACTTCTTGTGGAAGCAAAAAAAGAGCTGTTATTTGCCTGCTCTGGATCCGCTTAAAATAAAAAAATTACGATTTCTTACCTATGACCGTGATTCTCAGCTGCATAATAATCACTATGGAATAGCTGAACCGAACGCTTCAATAAAAAACAGTCTTCAACCCTGGGCTTTAGATCTCATTATTACCCCCGTCGTTGGTTTTGATTGCGACGGTCACCGCATTGGGATGGGCGGAGGTTATTATGATCGTACCTTGAGTTATCTCAGAACTCGTCAACATTGGCGGAAACCCTATATTGTTGGTTTCACATTTGACGAACAGGAACTTGTTCACATACATACAAATAAGTGGGATATCCCGATGAATGCTATCGTTACCCCCACTCGTGTTATATACCCATAGCGCTTAAGATTTAGGTGCTATTCCACGCCTTGCTTGTGCAAGTAGTCATCATAATTACCCATGAAATCGACGACACCCGATGGCGTGAGCTCGATGATACGGGTGGCCAGCGAAGAAACGAATTCACGATCGTGACTGACAAAAATCAAGGTGCCCGGATAGTTTTCTAAAGCCATATTGAGTGATTCTATGGATTCCATATCGAGGTGATTAGTGGGTTCGTCCATCACCAGCATATTGGGCTTCTGCAACATTAACTTACCGAATAACATGCGGCCTTGCTCGCCTCCGGATATGACTTTTACGGACTTGCTGGTTTCATCTCGAGAAAAAAGCAAACGGCCAAGTATACCGCGAATGGCTTGTTCATCGTCGCCAGCTTGCCCCCACTGGCCCATCCAGTCAAATAGGTTCATATCTTCTTTAAAATCTTCGCCGTGATCTTGTGCACAATAACCGATATTAGAATTTTCTGACCATTTAATGGTACCGGCATCCGGCTCAATTTCGTTAATCAGGATTTTAAGCAAGGTCGATTTACCAATGCCATTGGGGCCAATGATGGCCAAGCGTTCACCCACTTCAAGCGATAGTTTTAAATTGCTAAATAAAGGCTCATCGTCAAATTTTTTGCTGATACTCTTAATTTCCAGAGCCTGGCGATGTAGTTTCTTATCTTGATCGAAACGCAGGAAGGGATTGACTCGACTGGAGGGTTTGATTTCATCCAGCTGAATTTTTTCCATTCTCCGTGCTCGCGATGTCGCTTGTTTTGCTTTGGATGCGTTTGCTGAAAAACGCGCAACAAACGCTTGTAGTTCTGAAATTTGTGCTTTTTTCTTGGCATTATCGGCGTATTGACGCTCGCGCGCTTGAGTGGATGCCAGCATGTATTCATCATAGTTGCCTGGATAAATACGCAACTCACCGTAATCCAGATCAGCCATATGAGTGCAGACGCTGTTTAAAAAATGTCGATCATGAGAAATGATGATCATGGTACAGTTGCGTTGATTTAGTACTTCTTCTAACCAACGAATGGTATTGATATCAAGGTTGTTGGTAGGCTCATCAAGCAACATGATATCGGGATCTGAAAATAAGGCCTGGGCCAGCAAAACACGGAGTTTCCAACCAGGAGCGATGGCGCTCATCGGGCCGTCATGTTGCTCTGTAGGGATTTCCAGGCCAAGCAACAACTCGCCGGCCCGAGGCTCCGCCGAATAGCCGTCCATCTCAGCAAAGTCCGCCTCAAGATCGGCAACCTTCATCCCGTCCTCTTCACTCATTTCAGGCAAGGAATAAATACGGTCACGTTCTTTTTTGATTTCCCACAATTCCGCATGACCCATAATCACCGTATCAATAACAGAATAATCCTCAAAAGCAAATTGGTCCTGTCGCAGTTTACCTATGCGTTCATTCACGTCTTTGCTTACCGTTCCGCCGCTAGGTTCAAGGTCACCTCCCAGTATTTTCATAAACGTCGATTTGCCGCAGCCGTTGGCACCGATCAAGCCGTAGCTATTACCTTGCCCAAATTTGACGGACACATTTTCAAACAAGGGCTTAGCCCCAAATTGCATAGTGATGTTGGCGGTGGATAACATATAAAAATTCCTGATAGACGTGCTCTTGAAGCGGAGGCGAACTGAAAAGTGCGATATTATACCTTAAATACTGTTTTCATTACGACTCAAATATGGTGTCAGGGTGATATAATGCTGGGTTTTGTATGTTTGGTATCCGGCGTGGCTTGGCCTTGGCCAATAATATAACCCACGATGAAAAACTATAAACTATTTTAACGCATTGAAATCATGTCAAAATACGATTTAAAAACCTTTCAAGGTCTTATTCAAACATTACAGCATTATTGGGCAGAGCGCGGCTGCGTTTTGCTTCAGCCTTATGATATGGAAGTGGGTGCAGGCACCTTTCACCCCGCCACATTTTTACGGGCGATCGGCCCCCAGGCTTGGAACGCAGCCTATGTGCAACCTTGTCGCCGTCCTACGGATGGCCGCTATGGCGAAAACCCAAATAGGCTCCAACACTATTATCAGTTTCAGGTTATTTTAAAACCCTCTCCTCTTGACATACAAAATCAATATTTGGGTTCATTGAAAGAAATTGGCATTGATCCGCTGGTTCACGATATTCGTTTTGTTGAAGACAACTGGGAATCGCCCACTTTGGGCGCTTGGGGTTTAGGTTGGGAAGTTTGGTTAAATGGAATGGAAGTCACTCAGTTTACTTACTTTCAGCAAGTGGGCGGCTTGGATTGTCGTCCGGTTACCGGTGAAATCACCTATGGGCTAGAACGTCTGGCCATGTATATACAGGGGGTAGACAATGTATTTGATCTTGTTTGGGCACGTGGCCCAGAGAACGCTACGGTAACGTATGGTGACGTATTTCTGGCCAATGAAAAAGAAATGTCTGCCTATAATTTTGAGTGCGCGGACATCCCTACTTTATTTCGCATGTTTGATGATAACGAGCGAGACAGCCAAGCTTTGATTGAAAAAGATCTTCCCTTACCGGCCTATGAAGCGGTATTGAAAGCATCTCATGTTTTTAATTTGCTTGATGCAAGGCATGCTATTTCTGTAACAGCAAGACAGAGTTATATTCTCAGAGTTCGAGCTTTGTCTCGGGCCGTTGCGCTGAGATATTCCGAGAAATACAGTGTAGTAACTAAAACTGAACATACAGGATCGTAGTCGAATGTCGGAGAAACGCGATTTATTAATAGAAATAGGCACAGAAGAGCTGCCGCCAAAAGCTTTGCGTAAGTTGGGGCTGGCTTTCAAAAAAGGCATTGAACAAGGTCTGAAAAAAGAAAACGTGGGTTATGGTCACGCTGTTTTTTATGCGGCACCTCGACGTTTAGCCGTGATAATCAAGCACGTTATTGCCATGCAAGAAGCAAAAAAACAAGAGCGTCGCGGGCCAGCTATTACGGCCGCATTTAATGAAGAAGGAATGCCGAGTAAAGCCGCTCTGGGCTTTGCACGTTCTTGTGGTGTCGAGGTCGATCAATTAGAAAAATTAGAAACAAAAAAAGGGGCGTGGTTAGTCCATCGCTCGATAGAAGCGGGGAAAAAAACAACAACTCTTATCCCGGAAATTATTGAACAAGCTTTAGCAAATTTACCCATTCCCAAAAGAATGCGCTGGGGCAATGGCGACGTTGAGTTTGTTCGCCCAGTACACTGGGTTGTTTTACTGTTCGGTAATACGTCTATCAAAACAACAATATTAGGTGTTCAAACAGGTAGTGAGACTTATGGCCACCGCTTCCATCATCCCGGACCTTTAGCTATTACAGAACCCACAGCTTATGCGGAATTATTGGAAGCTGAAGGCCATGTTATTGCCGACTTTGCTACGCGACGTAAAATCATCCATGAACAAGTATTGGCAACGGCTGCTGAACTCGGCGGCGAAGCGATCATTGATGAGGCATTATTGGATGAAGTGACCGGCCTGGTGGAATGGCCCGTTGCACTTTCTGGAAAATTTGAATTTCGTTTTTTGACGCTTCCTGATGCCGCACTAATCTCTTCAATGCAAGAACATCAAAAGTATTTTCCAGTCAAAAATAAATCAGGCAAGCTGATGCCTTGTTTCATTACCGTTTCTAATATTGACAGTAAAGATAAAGCAGCCGTACGCGCAGGCAATGAACGCGTTATTCGCCCACGATTACAAGATGCGATGTTTTTTTATGAGCAAGACAATCGTGGCTCATTTGAGGCGTGGCAAGAAAAACTAAAAGAGATTGTTTATCAAAAACAATTGGGAAGCTTACATGATAAAACAAAGCGTGTTGAAGTTTTGGTGGAATCTCTAGCGACGACACTGAATGTTGATGAGAGCAACAAAGCGTATGCAGCGCGAGCAGCACAATTATGCAAGTGTGATCTAGTCTCGAATATGGTTGGTGAATTTCCTAATCTGCAAGGCATCATGGGAAAAGTCTATGCCTTGGCCCACAATGAAGCGACAGCAACAGCCGAGGCTATTGAAGAACATTACTTTCCCCGCTTTAGTGGCGGCCCTCTTCCTCAGTCGGTGGCGGGGCAACTTCTCGCTATTGCCGAAAAAACAGATACAATTTGCGGCATATTCCATACAGGGCACATTCCTAGCGGAGATAAAGATCCTTTTGCCTTACGGCGAGCCGCACTGGGTATATTGCGTATCCTTGTAGAAGGAGAACTCAAGCTAAGCTTGTCGGCTTTAATTAAAATAGCCTCTGAACCTTTTTCTCATGTTGTCGTGGACAATAAAAAATCGAAACAGCAGAAAACGGAAACGGTGCAGCAACGTATTCAAGACTTTATGATGGACAGATTGAAAAACTATTTTCTTGAAACAGACGATAAAGCAAAAGCGGATACCTTTGCCGCAGTGATTGCAGTGGGTATAGATGAACCCCATGACCTGGCTCAGCGTTTAAACGCCGTTTCAGCATTTCGCATATTAGAAGAGGCGGAAAGTTTAGCGGCAGCAAACAAACGAATACACAATATTTTACGCAAAGCGAACGGTGAGTTACCGCAAAAAGTAAACTCTGAGCAGTTAGAAGAAGGCACGGAAAGAAACTTGTATAATCAGATTTTGAGTTTGCAGAAAAAGATTACGCCATTGTTAGCGACAGGGCAGTATGAAGAATCACTAACTTGTTTGGCCGTCATGCGACCTGAAGTAGATCGTTTTTTTGATGAAATTATGGTTATGGTGGATGATCCGGCTATCAGGAATAATCGTCTAGCATTACTGACGATGCTGCGAGAATTATTCTCTGGTGTCGCAGATATATCTTGTTTACAAGGATAGAAATGTCGTGAAACTAATAATATTAGATCGTGATGGAGTGATTAATCACGACTCAGATGAATATATTAAATCACCAGATGAGTGGCTACCCATAAAGGGTAGCCTGGAAGCGATTGCAAAATTAACACAGGCAGGTTACAAAGTTGTGGTGGCCACCAACCAGTCTGGCGTTGCCCGAGGTTTTTTTGATATGGATGTTCTCAATAGTATTCATGGCAAAATGATTCGTTTGGTGGCTGACGCGGGCGGCGTGATTGATGCCGTGTTTTTTTGTCCTCACAGCGACGCACAACATTGTACCTGCAGAAAACCGAAACCCGGCATGTTTGAGCAAATTTCAGAACGTTTTCACGTAGATTTAGCGGGCATACCCGCAATAGGAGATTCTTTGCGAGATTTACAGGCGGCAGCAAGCGTGGGCGCACGCCCCTTACTGGTACGCACAGGAAAAGGTTTGTGCACGCTGCAAGCAATGCCCAGCGATATGCAGGTTCCTGTGTATGATGATCTCGCTGCTGTTGTAGCTGATTTGGTTTAGGTGTTTATTAATGGATAATTTAATCGCATTGTTACGTTCCTTACTTTTTTCTGTTATCTACGTAGTTTCAGCCATACTCTTTTCCATACCCAGTGTGCTAACTTACCCTCTACCCTTTGAGCAACGTTATAGATTTATTAAACAATGGGCACGTTTTAATGTTTGGTCTCTAAAGATATGTTGTAATCTCAGCTTTGAAATTAAAGGGCAAGAAAACATACCTACGGAGCCGGTAATTTGTTTAGTTAAACATCAGTCGACGTGGGAAACCTTAGCTTTACAATTAGTATTCCCGGCCCAAGTTTGGTTGTTGAAACGAGAGCTATTATGGCTGCCATTTTTTGGCTGGGGTTTGGCAATGCTTGAACCTATCGCAATTGATCGCAAAGCAGGCCGACAAGCGGTCAAACAATTAATCAATCAAGGTACCGAACGTTTGCAGAAAGGTCGCTGGGTCGTTATTTATCCAGAAGGGACACGCGTAAAAATAGGTGAACACAAACCCTATAAATTAGGAGGGGCCATACTTGCTGAGCACTCAAAATATCCAGTACTGCCCGTAGCCCACAATGCGGGACACTTTTGGAGTAAACAGAGTTTTATTAAAAAACCTGGCGTTATTACCCTGTCGATAGGCCCTATTATCGACTCAAAAGATAAAAAAGCAGCAGAGATTAATCAGCTGGTAGAATCCTGGATAGAAACAGAATGCGCCCAGCTGGAGCATTATCACAGCGGCTGAGTGGTTACGTAAGGATTACCATAAAAAGGACAATGGACGTTAATCAAATTAAAGCTTTAAAAGGCGTAGTGGCCATAGGCGGCGGGCATGGTTTAGGCCGCTTGTTATCGTCACTGTCTTTTTTGGAAAATAAACTTTACGGTATTGTAGCCACTACAGACAACGGCGGGTCCAGCGGACGTTTGCGCAATGAAACAGATTGTATCGCCTGGGGTGATTTACGCAACTGTTTGAGTCAACTCACACCTTCTGGTGATATTAAAAAACTATTATTTGAATACCGATTTGAGGATGCTGGAAACCTCAGTGGGCATAGCTTAGGTAATCTTATGTTGCTTGCCCTTGACGGAATGTGCGTTAGACCGCTGGATACCTTGAATTTATTTCGCGAGTTTCTCGGAGTGAAGTCACATATCTTACCTATGACCGAAACGTCAGCTCATATTTATGCTTGTTATAACGATGGCCATGTTTGGGGTGAAGTAGGTATTGATACGCATGATCAAGTACCTGAGAGTCTCGGCCTCACACCCAGAGTGAGCGCGCCTCAAGAAGCCGTCGACGCCATTAATAATGCAGAACTTATATTATTAGGCCCAGGTAGTTTTTTTACAAGCCTGATCGCACCCCTGCTTGTTTCTGAAATCAGGGATGCTATTGTTCGCTCGACAGCGAAAAAAATATATATAGCCAACATGGTTGTAGAAGAGGGTCCTGCAGGTTTAATGTCGCTAGACAGCACGCTGCAATGGATCCATAAAGTAGCGGGGCAAGATATTGTTAATGCCGTTATCTGGCCAAGCTCACGCGAGTTGATCGTCAAACCAAAAAAACAGATCAACATTGTTGATTTAACGTGTCAGGAGCATGAACGCCTGCATGACCAAGTGAAGCTTGCCATCGGTATCGAAGATACTTACACAAAACTTATCAGGAATACAACACAATAACGTCGTTTCAAACCGTCACTGCTACGGGTGTATGTTGCTCAATGAGCATCTGCAATGATTTTTTTAACGCCTCAATGCCATCCCCTGTTTTCGCAGAAATAAAATGAACAGGCAGAGAAAATTTGCACTGAATCTCTTCGCGTGAGAATAATGATGTGTTCATTTTATTGATACAGATCAGATAAGGTGCCTTTCTTCCTATCAGCTCTTTTTCCAAACCTTTTGCTCTATCACTCATTCCTTGGCTCGACATTGTTTCGCCATCGATTAATAAAATGCCAAAATCAGCCCCTTCTGAAACAATGTGCCGAGTCATTTTAAAGCGTGACTGGCCTGGCGTACCAAATAAATGGAGTTGGTAGCCACCCACTTCTATTTTACCAAGATCATAACCTACGGTTACACTCGTGCCATCGCTGTCCGTGTTTTCGACGCTTGTAGCACCAGGGCTTAATTGATGCACCAGCGTCGTTTTACCAACATTTTCTTCTCCCAAAATAACCACTTTCAATCTTTTTTGACGAGAATGCTTGTTTCTCATAGTGATGTTCCTTTTTTGGTTTAGGTAAAAGGATAGTAAATACAATATTCACAGGTGTAAACCCTAACGTTATTAAAATAATTCGGTACAGTCAGTAAGTCACAGTATGGTTTTTCAACCACACCAACAAGACAAACATAGAATAAGCTAAGCGGCGGGATGCTTTTTTCTTTTGTGCTTTATGCCAAAGGTCGGTTACCGCTGTCGCGTTGAGAAACGGTGCAATGTGTTCAACCTGTTTGAAATGCTCGTCGCACACTGAATGCCACTGTCCTTTAAAATAATCTTCTAATGGTACTGAGAAGCCATGTTTTGGTCGATCCCAGACCTGGCGAGGAAGATGACGCTTCGCCAACATTTGCAAAAGTGTTTTATTACCGTGTTGAAAGTGGACATCGGGAGGTAACGACAAGGCCAGATCGAGAACGGAATTCGATAACATGGGGACGCGCACCTCAAGGCTATGAGCCATACTGGCACGATCCGTTTTCATCAAACAATTTTCACTTAAGTAGGTCCAAAGATCAGCTCTCATCAAACTCGACGTACCGTAAGGCGATTGAAAGCTTTCCACCAACGCGACCCATTGCTTAAGCGTGTCTTCAGGACAGCTACGAGACCAAGCCTCATTAGAAAAATAATGTTTCATACTTTTGCGTGACGAAATATACGGGCCGAGTTCTATTTTTTTATACAGAAGTAGATCTTTTCCAGCAAGAGAGCGGCGTAAAAGTGAACCCGGCAACATGCCATGACGAAGCATCATACGCATCATTTTTTTTAATTTGTTATCCGGGTAATGAGCGGCTACATCAAGAAAGCGGGCGTAACCGCCAAACAGTTCATCACCTCCGTCACCACTGATCGCCACGGTAACATGACTCCGCGTCATTCGTGAAAGCTGCGTTGTCATCACATAGGCAGGATCAGCCAAGGGTTGATCCTGCGCCTCAAGCGCGGCCATTAAACAGTGTTCATCTATATCAGGGGCATCAATGATGTGATGCTCGGTATCATATTTGTGAGCCACGGCCAGAGCGGCCGGACTTTCATCAAAACCTTGCTCTTTAAAACGCATACTAAATGTGCGCAACGGGTGCGCGCCCGCCTCAGCCATATAATGTACCATGAGTGCACTATCAACCCCTCCACTAAGAAAAGCACCTACCGGCACGTCGGCGACAAGTTGAGCCTGAACACTGGTTTTTAGTGCTTTATCTGTAGTGTCAGCCCATTGCTCAATATTGAATGAAGTGTTTTTATCAGGCTCAGGAATTTCCCAATAAGAACGTACCGTACATTGTCGTGTTGCAGCGTTATACCGCAAACAATTTGCCGCTGCTAATTGCTGCACATTACTTAACATACTACGTGGCGCCAATACCGTTTGAAAAGCCAAAAAATCTCGCAGAGCTTCATAATCAAGTGGTCGTGGAAAACCAGTCAGTGAGAAAAAAGGTTGCAACGTGGAAGCGAAAACGAAACCTTGTTCAAGGGAATAAAAAAAAGGTTTAATACCCAGACGGTCACGGGCTGCGAACAAAGTTTGTTCGCGATCATCCCATATGGAAAAAGAAAACATTCCGTCCAGACGAAGAGTAATTTCTTCGCCCCACTGAACGTATCCACGCAGAATAACTTCCGTATCAGAATGGCTGTGAAAATGATGCCCCAGTGAGCGGAGTTGCTGCCGCAATTGAGTAAAATTATAAATTTCACCATTAAACACAACGCTGAATCGTTTGTCCTCCGTCATCATAGGCTGATGTCCTCCGCTACGATCAATAACCGCTAAGCGGCGATGCGCGAAGAGTGCGTTATCAAGCTCAACCACCCCCATTTCATCAGGGCCACGACTCTGCAAAACGGACAAGGCACGACGCCAATCACATCGATATCTGGAATCAACAAAGCCGAGAATGCCACACATACTAATAAATTCGACGCTGCAAACGAGTTAAATTTTCATATTGATGGATTACCGCCATCGATGAAAACTTTTCACTAAAACCATCGGGAAGAGTTAAATATCGTTGTGGCGGTGTACGAAGTGCATGAACAAGCGCATGCACATCATTCATCGGGATCAGCGAAGAACAAAGATGATCCATTAAAATTTCTTGGGCTCCAGACGGGCAGTCGGTGCTAATAACCTGTGTACCCAAAATAAGCGCTTCAATAAGGACATTGGGTAAACCCTCATGATCGGAGCAAAGAACAAGGCGTTCAGCCTGCTTAATCCATGGGTAGGGGTTTGACTTAAAACCCGCGACAATCACTTGATCAGTCAAACCAAATAACTCAATCATTTGTGATAATGCTTTACTTTCTTTCGTCAGCAATACCAATTTATGTGGCGATTGTAATTTGCACCAGGCACTAAACAGCAGATCATGGCGCTTTTGACTATTAAAACGACCCACGTGAATAACATAGGGTGTCTTCGGTATCTCTTTATCCGGCAACGTGGCTTTTTGACGAATTGCAGCGAAATCGAAATAGTTATGAATGGTAGAGATAGTCGCCTGTTGCAGCTTCAATTGATCTCGCAAATCATCCGCAACACCTTCGGCAACGGCGATCAGCTGCTCGCCATCATATAATCGTTGATATCGTTTAAAACGGCGATGAGCTTTGCTGGAGTTATTCTCTAATAACTTTTCTATTTCAGAAGAAAGGGTATTGGCAATACGAAACCAAACCTGTGGCAACGCTGCCAGTTTAACCACTTCATCACAAAAAGGCAGCGTGGAAATTAGCGTATCGAACGGGCGCGTATGCGCGAGTTTGCTATGCAGCCGCTTCAGCTTAAATGCAGCAATACGTTTACCCAGACTGCCTTTGCTGATTGTTACCCCAGGAAGCGTCAAACTGTGTACTGTAACACCCGCAGGAGGTTGGTGTTCGGTGATGTGTTCCAATAAAATAAGATGAACATTGTGCCCGCGTTGTGCCAACGCACCGGCTAATTTAATAATGGCTTTTTCTGCACCGCCACTTTTTAGATTGGTTGTAATGAAACCAAACTTCAGTTTGGAGAGAGAATCTACAGAGTTCATAGCTGAATACCGGCAGTGTACGACACTTCTTCTATTTTAGGTGTGTTCAACGCAGACTGGACTTTGCGCCAAACATCGTCAACACTAATCAAAGACATATTGTTCGCACTGGAACACTCGGATTCAAGAACGGGAAGATCAATGACGTGTACCCGTGAATTTTCCAAAGGTTGCAAACAACGACTCGGGTGTAAACAGTGATACAACGCAACCATCGGAATATTCAATGCGCCTGCAATGTGCGTTGGCCCGGTGTCAACGCCAACATACACATCAAGTTGTTCCATAACAGCCGCACTCTCTCGCAACGACAGCGTTCCCGCAAGCACATGTAATTTATCACCCAGTACGATTTTAAAAGGAATAATTTTATCTTGATCCAGCGGGCCGCCCAAAAGTAAAAATTGTGTTTTATCGTAGCTCTTTAATATTTTTTTGCAAAGCTCGATAAATGAATCCACCGGCCAATCTCGATAAGGTTTGGTTGGAAAGCTTTGAATCTGCAAACCCACTATAGGACGCGATTTTTCGGTAAACAGCGTGCGTAGCTTATTTATTGCCCAAGAACGTTCTGCCTCTTCAACGTGATAAGAAAGATAAAATCCGTCGGGTTTTATGTCCAGTGCCTCGGGCAACAAAAGTAATTGCTTTACCCCTGGCATACTGCCGATAATCGGCGGTTCGACCATTTTATAAAGCTGCCTGTTAAGCGTTTCATCGTGCTGACGAAAAGCAATAACACGTTTGGATAGTCGCAATGCATACTTCACCAAAGCCATATCAAACCCATAGACCAGTGCATAATCAAAGCGTCGACCACTAAAACGATCGAGCCAAGGTGCGCGGTTTTTCGTAATGGCTCCCAGGTTATTAACAAACGGTAACTTAAGAATGGTGAACCGTTTGGGGTGACCCATGCAGGTAATTTCACTTTCGGGAAAAGCACGAGCAACTGCGCGAATCGCAGCGCTGCCCATTATCGTGTCCCCGATACGAGTCACGTGAATAATCAAAAAAGAAGGTGAGGATTTTTTAATCGTCATTACTTTTCATTAACACAGTTGAGAAACAATGCTTCCATTTTGTCCAGCATCGCAATACGTGAAAAACGTTCTTCAATAAGAACCCTACCTCGCGCGCCCATGTCTCCTCTCAGGGTAGCATCATCAAGGAGTACGCCTATAAATTTAGCCAGGTCGTCAGTATCACGAGCTGCCACCAGGTAACCGGTACTTTCATGTTGAACAATTTCATCTATAGCGCCAACACGGGTTGAAACTACGGGCAATTGCATCGCCATTGCTTGCATAATCGCTTGAGGTACACCTTCATTTGCATAGGAGGGAAGTACAAAAACATCCAATAGCCTGAGCAGTTCCGGGATGTCTTGCCGCTGCCCCAGCATGTGAATTCGACTCTGGTATACCGAAGCAGCCACCCGCTTCTTGAACACTGGGGCATAGGGGCCGTCGCCGATAATCAACAATACGACATCATCACGATGCGCGGCTATTTTCTCAAAGGCACAGAGTAAATCATCATGTCCTTTCCAGCTTCGAACAGTGGCAACAATGCCAATTATTTTTACTCCTTCCGGCAAGGACAACTGCGCGCGCACTTTGTCTATATCCACACATTCATCATTCTTAAACAGATCAAGATCAACTCCGGTGGGTACCGAAATAACGTGTTGCGGAGGAAGGGCCAGTTGACTGATTAAATCAGTGCGTAGCACCTCTCCCGTTGTGACCACTCTTGATACCGCACGACCATACAGCCAAGTATTGGCCGCCTTGCGAGCGACAGGTACGGAAACGTGCCGCGTACGAACAATTGAAGCTCGGGACCCCGTCAATTTATTTGCCGACGCTACCAGCCAGCTGTCCGTCGAACTGTGAGTATTAATAACGTCAGGGCAATGATTACGCAACCATTGACATAATGAAAATAAACCATTGAGACGTTTTTTAGCAATCGGCAACGACACCACAGGGATATCACGTGTTTGCGCCTGTGCATACAGGGGTGTATCTGCAGGACATACCACAGTAATGTGATGACCACGTTCAAGAAACCCTGCAGCCTCACTGAGTATCCGCATCTCTTGCCCTCCCCAGCCATTGGAGCTTTCTGTATGCACGATATTGAGGTGACGCTTCATATTATCCATATAAATTTGATTGTAAAAAAACTTGCAAAAAATTCTAGTTTTTAATTCCGCAACAGGCCTGAATTCTAGCATAAAGATAGCGAACCCGGAGTTCTCACAAAATTCACACCATCACGCTGGTTGATTGCTTCCGCGATGAAGATGTTAGGAAAAAACAATCTCTTGTGCGATATTCGTGCGTTCTTATGAGAAATTCGTGCTAGAGGCCGATATAAAGTCTATGACCATTGAATTAAAAGGAAATCTGGATCTGATTGGTGTCGCCGCCTGCTGGGGAGCGCAAGACACTCGATGTGAATTTGGCCCACAAGTTATAAAAAAAGGTATCTTGTTATCAACTCTAAGGGCAATGGGTTATCAGGCGACATGGCAAGATTGTCTGACTCTCGCACCTTCATCTGAGCCTATTGATTACTACAATGTGATCTCGACATATTGTCGAAACCTCAGTGAGCTTAGTGCTAATGCAGTAAAAAATCATTATTTTTTTGCCGTTTATGGAGGTGATCATTCTTGCGCTATAGGGACATGGAGTGGTGTGTCGCTGGCCTTGGGTGAGACTCCTTTTGGTCTTATGTGGATTGACGCACACTTAGACAGCCATACACCTGATAGCAGCCACAGCGGCGCTATTCATGGCATGCCACTGGCTATCTTACTGGGGCTTGGTGATGAACGATTAACAAGTATTGGCGGGCAACAAGCAAAGCTTAAACCTGAATATGTTTGCGTGGTTGGTGCTCGCAGTTATGAAGCGGAAGAACAAGCTTTATTAACTTCATTAGGTGTGCACATATTCTACGAAAAAGAAATTGAAACAAAGGGACTAGAGCAGGTTCTAATAGAGGCTAAGAATCTCGTTAGTCGTGCGCCAGGAGGTTATGGCTTGAGTATTGATTTGGACGCGATTGATCCAAAAGATGCTCCTGGCGTAGGTTCTCCTGAGCTTGGAGGGCTGTCGGGCGCGTTGTTATGCCAGTGTTTGCAACAGCATTTTAAGGGTGACAATGATCTGCTGGGTTTAGAAATCGTAGAGCTTAATCCCGCATTGGATGAAGCAGAAAAAACCAGTAATTTAGCCAGTGAATTAATGTTGAGTTTGTGTTAAGGAAACTTGAGGAAATTGAGGCTTGTTATGCATGATACTGTTGATTTTGAAGCGCGTTATTGTGCGCAAAATTATCTGCCTTTACCTGTTGTATTAGTACGAGGAAAAGGTGTCTATGTTTGGGATGATCGTGGTACAAAATATATCGACATGATGAGCGCTTATTCCGCGGTAAGCCATGGTCATTGTCATCCTCGTTTAGTCGCAGCATTAAAACAACAGGCTGAGCAACTGACCATTGTTTCCCGAGCTTTTTATACTGATAAATTAGCTCCGTTGTTACACAAACTGTGTACCATGACCGGACAAGACAAAGCCCTGCCGATGAATACAGGTGCTGAAGCGGTTGAAACCGCGATTAAGGCCGCACGAAAATGGGGATACACAATTAAAGGCGTTGCTGCTGATCAAGCTGAAATTATAGCGTGTAATGGTAATTTTCACGGCCGTACTTTAGCGGTAGTCGGGCTTTCTGATGAGGCACAATATCGAGATGGTTTTGGCCCTTTTCCTGCTGGTTTAAAGTGTATTCCCTATGGTGATGCTGCAGCATTAGAAGCCGGAATAACACCGAATACCGTTGCTTTTATAGTAGAGCCTATTCAGGGTGAAGCAGGAATTATTGTACCACCGGAAGGTTATTTGAAGGCCTGCTCGGCCATTTGTAAACGATACAACGTTTTGCTGATTTGTGATGAGATTCAAACAGGCCTGGGCCGAACTGGAAAATTTCTGGCTAGTGATCATGAAAAAGTGAAACCCGACGGACTGTTATTAGGTAAAGCATTAGGCGGCGGCATGCTGCCTGTCTCAGCATTTCTCGCCAGAGCCGATGTCATGAATGTGTTTCAGCCGGGAGATCATGGTAGTACGTTTGGTGGTAACCCATTAGCCAGTGCCGTGGCTTTGGAAGCACTTTCAATTATTGAAGAAGACAAGCTTGCCGAACGCTCGGCAGAATTAGGGGCGTTTTTGTTTGATGCCTTGTCTGCAA
>UOFO01000084.1_pt1 | contig 18512 bp, 21 predicted proteins | sample 1988801 | NCBI WGS metagenome assembly UOFO01 (sample SAMEA4712195, study PRJEB27164) | hydrothermal vent metagenome | biome: marine basaltic hydrothermal vent biome; feature: marine hydrothermal vent; material: mineral | place: Pacific Ocean | collected 2011-06-14/2011-07-23 | depth 1719 m
TACTAACGCCAACCTGAAACCATCAAGAAACAACTCTCCCTCGGGAAAAACATAATGAAAGGTTCGCAATATCACCTGCAATGAGGCCACATCAAACTGATTCAACGCCAACCACTGCACATACAGCCCATCCGCAGGTGTTAAACGCGCCCGAACACGCTGAAATTGCTCCACTGATAGCAGCGCACTTCGACCCACCAGATCGGGATGAAAAAGATCACCAATAATAACGTCATAACGCTTCGTCTCTCGCTGTAAAAATCGTCGCACATCGTCACGAACCACCCTCATTTTCGAGCTTATATCATGGTTTACTTGTGCAAACCAATGCTCCGCAGCATAAATCGCCCCAGCAGACAACTCCACTCCAACCCTATCCAACCTGGGAAAGGGCAATGAACCCGACGCCGATATTCCCGTACCCACACCCAGAAAAAGCAAACTACGAGGCTCTCCATGCAACAACAAAGGCAAACGAGCTTGATTTTGCTGCGCAACAACAGCAGAAGGCTCTGAAGAAGCATCCATGCGCTGCAAATCACCTAACAATAATCGCTGCCCATCTTGTCGTTCTACAACATGGGTAATCGAAACTGCATCTTCATAAAAAAAGACATCGCTGGAGGCATTCAAGCTATTCGGTAAAAGAACATTTACTTGAGGCAGCATTGCTACAGGAAAAGCGAAAAGCAACAACAGTAAACCACTCAATAAAACACGAGGTGAAGCAGCCCAATACATACCCGAAACAAACAGCAATATCGCCGCAAAACAAATAGTTAAAGTGGTTCCTAATAATGGAATCATCACAAAGCCCGCCAAACAAGCCCCTAATGCCGCTCCCAGTGAATTAACACCATAAAGTTTTGCGCCCGCTAAAGGCATCGTGTCTTCCAGATGCCTGGACAACACGGGTAACCACATCCCTAACACCAATGTTACCGGCGCGGTAAGCAAAACGACAAGCAACCCTTGCGACAACAGCGCCAAAGTTAATGAAGCATATTGCGAAGATTCAACCCAGCTCGCTAAAAAAGGAATGCCCCACAAACTTAAAATGGCAAAAAAGCTTGCCACGACAGGCAATACGACCAAAGCATTACGCAACAACAATCGCTTTGCCAAAAGACTACCGAGGCCAATACCTAATAAAAACACTGCCAAAATAACAGCTAAGACATACTCAGTACGCAAAAGAATCATGCCAAACAAACGAGTCCAGGCAACCTCCAACATCAGCGCTGCAGCACCCACACCCGCATAAGCCAGATAATTTTTCCATTGGCTCACCTGTTCTAGCGCTACTGTACTTTTTACGGTACTAATAGAGCAATCAACATAAGATGATTCAATGTGCCGCGACAAAACCAGAAAAAAAACTGCCAAGAAAAAACCCAAAGCAGCAATACTATAGTTCGCTGCCACCCAACCTACACTAGGCAATAATGCCAAAGGAATAAGCGCACCCACTACACCACCCAACGCATTCACACCATAGACGGTGCCCAGGCTAATATTGCTATTCGATAGCGCACGCAAAACTAACGGAAAACCGATGCCAAGCAGTGTTGCTGGTAACATCAACAAAACCAACGCGGCTACAAACTCATAGGCGTACCAAGCTGTTAAAGAAAGGTCTTCAGTGCGAAGCAAGCTGCCAGAAAAATCAAAAAGAAAGGGAATCGAAACTGCAAAAAGTGCAACGCCAGCTTCTAATAAAGCCAGAGAAAAAAGAGGATGTAGACCAAAGCGCCATCGTGCACCGATTAAACTACCCACCCCCAGCCCAAGCATGAATGCGGCAACAGTAACCACCACGCCAAATATACTGACACCAAACTGTAATGCCAGCATTCGAGCCCACAAAACCTGATATGCAAGCGCAGTTAGGCCAGATACAAAATAAAGAGCAATCACTACGCCAGGCCAGCGACGCATAACTTTATTCATAAACTGACAACTTCTTTACGTCACCTGGGTGTAGCTCAGGAATCAAAGCAAACGATGAGGATTCGCTCACTTTACTTGCTCGAATCTCGCACTGTATACCAAAAGCTAGATAAAAAGGATTACATCAATATGGGTAAAACCAAACTATAGCCGTTACCGCATGAGCGAGCGATAAAAACACTGTAGCACCGGCACATATCATGTGAGGAATGAAAAGCTGCTTACCAAATAATGCCATACGAACTCCAAGTGTCGCCGTAGCCAAAATCAAAACAAAAAGCAAAACTCCCATAATAAACAAAATCTGATGTTTCTGCTTGTCTTCTATTTTTACCGCTTCACCAGGTTCTTTCAGTACGTCAGCAAACACTCCAACCACTGAATGGTCACTATCAAGGACTCTATTTTCTTGAGTCTCTTGAGCAGAAAGTGTTGGCGATAGTGCAAAGATAACGACTACAATGAACGATAAAAAAGCAGACTTGATACTGATACTCATATTAATTATTCTTATCCCTTCGCAATTAGTCAGCGAATTGTAAACATTCCGGTAACGCCCCAGAACTAACTGCCCCAAGAATTCGTCAGATCAATGCAAAAAATGTGAGCCTGCATCCCTCCAGCCCTCGCACATCTTGCACGACGAGACGGCGGAGCATAAATAATCATTTTAGAGCAGAAATGACGGATTTCAGAGAACCTAAGCTGAGTTGTTACATCCCTTCCAGCTATTAGCTTTTAACATATTATCTTTTGCCCCACGATGGCTCAGTTTTAGGAGGCAATTTTTTATCACGTGCTTTTATATACCCATATTCTGCACGCTCTTTTTTTGACTGTCCTGCATAACGCCAATGTAAGATCGCCATTATTACAATTGGAATCAACACCATTGGCAATAAAAATACAAAAATATACCAAGGCGTTTCAGGACTAACGCGTAACCAGCGATAACTATCAGCCGCAAAAGCCTCCAACGGTAAAAAAGCTAACACAGCAAACAAACAAATTATTCTTTCTTTGATTTTTATGTTAATCATACTAAATTACTCCACATCATCTGATACACACCGGAAACCAAAAAAATCCGATGTCATTTGCGGCCAAGCAAAGCCTCTATGATAAGACGCAGTAGAAAAGGGGTCACCTTTCCAGGAACCACCTCGCATTACCTTGTACTGCTCATCTTTAACAAATGCAAACTCCACCATTTTTTTGCCTCTCTCACTTCCAGATTGAGGAATTTGCGCCACTTTAACCTTAAAAACTTCACCAACAGATTTACTGTCTTTGTAAGGCTCAAAATTATCACTTGTCCATTCACTAACATTGCCGGCCATATCCATAACACCATAAGGGCTGGCACCTTGCGGAAACTGAGTAACATCCGTCGTCGCACCCATATTATAATAGGTATTCAAACGCTTTGACTCCATCCTGTTTCCCCATGGCCATCGACGAGCGTCTGTTCCACGGGCTGCTTTTTCCCACTCAGCTTCTGTAGGTAAACGTTTCCCTGCCCACTTGGCATAAGCAGTAGCATTAGCCCACGCAATCATAACCACCGGATGAAGCACTTTGCCTGACGGTATCTTACCCTTATCCCACTTTAAAGGGGGACGATAACCGGTTTCAGCAACAAATAACGCATATTGCGCATTAGTAACCGGGTATTTATCTATTTTATAAGCCTTAGTCGTTGCTTTATGCTCAGGGCCATTGTAATCATCCGACTTGGGATTATCCGTACCCATAGTAAAAGTTCCGGCAGGAATTGAAATCATAGAGTTTACTTCTGCCCATAATTCTGGCGTTAATAATGCTGTTGCACTCTCAACCGTATATGTTTTTATATCCTTCTCGGGGCCATATTCATGAACCGTTTGACGAAATGCTTCTTCCCCTGCCGCTCGATAGTAAGTTTCTTCCTGGCTTAAGTCGATGTTCGCTCGGTGCCGCATATCCAGCATCCGATTAGAACCCAACTCTAGAATATGTATAGTTCCACCAAGTAAAGAAAGTACAAGACATGTCACCAAAGTGGCACCCAGATAATTACGACGGCGAAGCATCTGATCTGCTGTCGCAGGAGCTCGGTATTTAGAATACATAGATGATATTTTCATGCTATTTTAACTCGCAAAATTAGCTTGTTGAACACCGTCAAAACTTGACTTGAAATATGAGAAGAACAACTGCAGCTATTATTATTTTATATTAGTAACGGACTCGCCTAGACGCGCGATGGCTTTTGATATTTTTTGTGCAACTTGCGCTTATCTGAACGACCATAGGTCTTTTTCACCATAACCTCACCAACAATACCACCAATACCACCAGCTTCAACAGCAACAATCATAATTAAAATCCAATAACCAATAGGTAACAAACTGACCCCAGCAGGCAATAATGCTGGATTAGCATACAACTCATAGTAGGCTATTCCGTGAACTATTAGGGCTGGAATATAAGCCAACAATTGGCCACCCAAACCATAGATTAATGAAACAACAAAACCACCAATAAAAGGAATCGCAATCAAAGATATGACCCAAATAGGACTAAAAGTCGACACCCCATAAAAAACTGCTAAGTTAGTGCCTAAAAGCTTATCTCCGAAATATATAACTCCAGCGCCCGCAAAAATAGCAACCGTTGCATAAAAAACGGCCGTCATTCGATATTTTAATTTGTTATTCATAGCACAAGACCCCTAGCCATTAGACGGTTGATATGTTTTCCCTGTTAGCTTTTCGTATTGCTTTTTTTTCACCTCTTCTAAATACCAATCTTCAACTTTTAAGCTTGCCATATAGCTCGCTAATATCTTCCTGTCTTCCACATCCAAATGAGCATAAGATGGCATTCTATATTTTAATTTCAGCCTGGAAGGCAAAATTTCCTGCGGCTTTTCAGCTGAAAAATATTGAAAGAACCAATCTTCCGTACGTAACGACCCAAGACCATCTAATGGCGGCGAAGGCACACTTGCCGTCATATCGCGAGTTCCCCAAAGCGTGTGGCACTCTCTACACTTAAGACCGCGAATTAATTTTGATGCCTCTTTTTGCACTTCCTGGCTCGCAGTTGTATAAAACGGAATCCCCGGATCTTCTTCAGTATCATTGGAAACCAACCACGACTTATAGGAAACGAGAACTATGGCTAAACCACCTAACGCCAAAAAAAATATTTTCTCACTTTTGCGCATGTTTCGCAGCTCGTTCTTCGGCTCTTTTACGAAGCACTTTTTTTCTTAATTCTTCCTGGTCTTCGGTGACCTTCTTAGCTCGCTTAAACTCTTCATCAGACATTTTATCTTTATCTGACTCATCAAACACTAAGTATTTTATATCTTCATCAAATTGAAAATTCTTCACCGCCCATCTTAAAAAGAAACCTGCGCCAATCAATATACCAGCCGCAGCTATCAACCATACATAAATCGTCCACCCATCGGGTAGGCTGTTAAAGTAATCTGCCATCATCTTCTCCTATAACAAATAGCCATCAATCAGCTGCAAATACCCCATCCCTACTGCGATAAAGAGACCTGCGATTAATGCCCCAAACATAATTTTCTCACCTAACTTCAGACTTCCATCTTTTGGCATATACATATAAATAATAAATGCAAAGAAAATTAGAGACAAAATTAAAAAAGCAAATATACCTTGGCTATACTTCTGAGATCGCAAACCTTCGATACTCATATCGATGCCAAAAAGCATATCTTTTTCTGTTGCGGCAGCAATTACTATATCGCTATAACCCTCTAACCTTGTGGTGGCCCAATCAGAAATGCGTCCAGAATATGTACTAAACATAAATTTATTAACTCTCCTCACCCGATCTCATAATTAACCTGGGCAGTCGTTTGAACATCTGCTCCACCTTAACGGACTCTTTTTCGCCGGATTATATTAATAACTCCACTCATTATACTCCACTTTTACAACAACAAGCGCAAAAAAAAGCCGCCCTAAAAGGGCGGCCTATACAGCTGATTTTACGGATTTTTATTATAAATACTTTAACTTCCGCTAATCATTAACGCAGATCTAACACAACCTAGTTAAATGCATCGTCTGGCTCTTCTTTCTGGTGCTCTTCATAATAGGCATCTACAAAAAATATGCCATACAAAGCGGGTAACACAACAACAAAAGCAATAATCACCGCAAATACACCAGGCGCGTAATCTATATCTAACATAGCTATCTCCTTCTTTATTCTTTTAATTAAAAGCTAAGGCGCTTTCGACATATCAGGCTTACGTGTATAGCTAGGCAAGCGCTTAGTAATAAGTATTAAAACAATAAAAAAATATGTCACATAAAAAAGATCAATAATCATACCTTTATCAAACCAAGGCTGTACACGCGCAGGATATTTCGTTGGCTCACCAAAGAAATCACCGTTCACGGTACGATTACCTTCAAAGTTAGCTAAAGCAATACGATCGCCTATAACATTATAGAAAGCCAAAGGATACTTCTGCGAAGTTTGAGCTTCACGTATCCCCGGAGCTATATTCAGAAGATCATCCCATGTAATAGGATGACGTTCCAATAAGCCCGGCCCTCGAGAATCAACACCCTTCGCAAGCTCAGTCATCGCCAAAGCGGTCAGGTACTTCATTTTTTCCTCACCTGTTGCCAACTTCTGAACTTCTGCTGAATCCATAGCGTTAACCATAGGCGCATAATGCTCCGCATTTGGCCGTTGCCCCCAAAGTGGCATTGTCATCATAAATGCAGTCAGTACGATTAAAGCTATCAGATAAGTGAAAGGCAGAGGAAGGCGATTGTTACCTTCCCATAGCCCGCCGTGCTTTTCTGATTCCCATTGAGCTAACATAGCAGTGGTTTCTTCCTCGCTAGCCATCTCATGTAGTGGTTTATCAAATTTCCAACCCATCTTTAGTTCCCCCTTTTATCTTAAGCTCATCAAGACCCAGTCAATCAGCGCCCGAGCCTCAGACTCTGGTGCATACTCAGGAATCTCTGGCGGATGAACCGTCTTACCTGAGACATAATCGTTATACTCGGCACGCCATTTTGCATAATCGATCTCTTGACCATTGGCATCAGTACGACCCCAAAGATAATCAAATCTAGGCATAATCGAGTTTGGCTGTACCAAACGAGGGTTAAAAAAGTGCATAGTCATCCATTCTTTAGACGAGTTACGCGCGGCCACATGCAAGAGATCTGGTGCTTTACGATCAGAACCGAAAGCCGTTGGCATCTCTCCATTGAAATCACCCAAGAATGGCGGTGTACCAAATACTTGCCAATCCTGCGTATGCTCAGGCAACAAAGTATGACACCACCAACAACCTTCCGTGATGTATACCGTTTTCCCTCGACCAATTAAATACTGCTCGTCTGCACCAGCAGTATTCAGCACTGCTTCTGCAGTCCAACCATCATTTGCAGTAGCGTTATTCACATAGTGCCACTCTTCACCATCGACCTCGGTTGACTCGATAGTAAAAACAACTGGCACACTATCACTAGCCTGGTCTATTTTTCCTTTTTCGAGACTTAGTTTAGCTACCGTAGGCCCCATATTAGCCGGATGGCGTACACCCGCTGCCAATGGTGCCGCAGCATCATAAACATAAGCGCGAATAGGTGGATCAATCGCTTCACCTGTTTTAGGATCTTTACTCAGCACAACAGTAACAGGCTTGCCGTCACCGCGAACCAATGGATCCTCGTAACTAAAACCAATAACACGACCATTTGATAAGGTTTTATCTAAACCAACCCATGTCGATTCACCTGAGCGAAAATCAAAGCTGGGGAAAAACAGTGTTATCGCCATCGATAAACCCAGCATCGCCCCGATGCCAACCGACCCTAATTTGTGTTTTTGAAATTGTCCTGCCACTTCAAAACCTCCTCCCAATTTCTTTAACTCCCCCCCCCGACACGAGGCCGAAGGGGTTGAGCCGTTCCCTCCTAATCAAGCTTTCAATCAATTACAGCTTAATAAGTTGGCTATATATTACAGTCAAGCTTATACACTCTATTAACGTTCGTATGCCAGTTCATGAGAGTAACGTCCTTTTGGAAGAACCGTACCTTCACGAGCAGTCATCCACATGTTATATAGCCATACCAAGTTACCAGTGAAAACCATAGTTCCACCAACCCAGCGGGCAATCATGTACGGATGCTCAGCAACAACAACATCAATATAGGGTACTTCGTATACTTTACCTGCACCTTGTATCAAACCAGCAATAGTCATTGAGATCCAGTAGATACAGAAACCAATAATGTAGAACCAGTAATGAAAATTCGCCAAGGCGAGAGAATAAAGCTTACGACGTAACATTTGCTGTAGACCAAAATATACCGCAGCAATTTCCAACGCGGTTGACATACCAAGCAATGCCAAATGAGCATGAGCAACTATCCAACCGGTACCATGTATATACCAGTTAATCGCACGAGTTTGCTGGAAACCACCTTGCATATTCAACGGAATTGCTAACAAAACACCAGTTACAGAAAATTTAATCTCGATGTTTTCAACAAACATACTCCACTTACCTTTCATAGTAAGAAGTATGTTAGCAACAAACGCAACCGCTGGAATCAAGATCAACACGCCTTCAACCGAAGCGAAAGACTTAAGCCATTCCGGCAAAGGAGCAGATAACAAGTGATGAGACGCTGGAGTTGAATAAAATGCGATGATTGCCCAGAAGTGCAAGTGGCCTATACGATGAGAATACAGTGGATTACCTGTCAACTTAGGAATAGTGTAATACGCAATCCCCGCTGCAACCGGTGTTATCCATAACCCTAATACGTTATGAGCAAACCAAAAGGTTAAATAACCCTCTGTCAACCCCGTCAGATTGAATAGTTCTGGCGCCTGACCTACTACAAAAGTAACCATAATAAAGAAGATGCACGCTCCAAAGAACCAGTTAGTAATATAAATACCTTGAGTACGACGATGCGCGATAGTCATCCATACATTGATACCCAAAGGCAATAACACACCAACAATAACAACCAGATCAACCGGCCAAATTAAATCAGAATATTCACGACCTGAAGTTATGCCTATCCACAATAAAAATAGACCTAAACTCAAACCAACATTCCACAAGAAACAATTCCAAAGACCAAGCTTTTCAGACCACAACCTGGTATTACCCAAAGCTGGAGTCATATACATCATGGTCATGGCAAATGCCATTGATATCCAGCCTAAAATTACTGCTAGAACGTGTACTTGGCGCATATGACCAAAAGCAAACAATTCTGTACCAGTAACGAAGTCTGGAAACGCCAATTTGGCTGCATTGAAAGAACCCAAGCCCGTTCCAATTACAAACCAAAAAATTGCCGAATATCCGAAGAATATCGTCGCCGAACCTGGCGGAATATCCTCTTCCTTTGCAAACAAAAATTTCAGTAACATATCTTTCCTCTCCTCCACAAACTCGCGAAGCTTAATTGCTTAAGCTATAGCCCCTGAGCGAACCCCTAAAAATTTTTATTACTCTTCCATCATGTTTAGGAGATACCACGAGAACCACATGCTCGAGAAAGCTAGCGTGATACCACACGCACCAGCAAAAGTTGCCATCTAGAACCCCTCCCTACTTTATATTTGTAAGTATAAATTATTTAACGTAAATGCTTTAGAACGGCTTGCTTTCGCCGCGCGCTTCTAACGCACCATGACGCGACCACGCCATCCAGCAGATAATCGTAAATACTAAACCGAAAAGTAACATCATAGCATCAACGAAACCTGAAAAAGTCATGGGATTATAGGCTTCTGCGCCCCACCCACCCCAACTTTCAAATGGACCCCGCCCAACAGCACACATTACTGCCGCTCCGAACACAGAACCGTTACCCATTCCCGTCGTAAACGCTGGAATGACCCCGGCCATAAAGGTATTACCGATACTTAACTTATTTGTCATAGCATCCCTCCCCAATTGGTTGAAAGAACAATCGCAAAACTGCGACACTAAACCAAAAAAATGCTGCGAAGCTAGAACTTAAGTGAATCTTTAAGAACTAGACATTCTTTAATCGCTATGCTCCGCTTGCAAACAAACCACAAGCCCTACATAGCCACCCATCTTAGAAACTAACTATTTTCTTAATACACCACAGTCAGCTCTGATAGCTCCGTATGCTGACACAGGCTGCATTGCAAGGTCAAGGTGTTTTAATAGAAACACCTACTTTAATTCAGCAGCACACCCAAATAAATTTAGGCATACTACCCACCCAAGCTGTACATCACAGCCAGCGCCATGCATCGCTACAGCATAAATAGCCAACACAAATGAACTCTAACAGGATTTATTCTAGCCGTCACGTTTATCAACACCCATTAATAGAGTTATGATCAAATGGATACTTTAACTTTCCTCTTCAAATACGCCTGCAGCTCCTGATGCAATGTAAAAAATCGTCTTTTAATTTATGCGCAAATTTTTAAAAGTGCTACCTATACCTTCCCGTCAATCACAACAAAAATATGGCAAATTTCAAATGTCGCCCCATCATCAAGGAATAGATAATAAGCTCAATATTAGGAAAATCCGACCGGAACCATTGTTAATGATATGATGCATGTCAAATCAATATTGAAGTATGTAACTACTCGGCAAGGATCCTATGGCGATTACAATTAAAACGGGAGAAGCAATTGAGAAAATGAGAACCGCTGGCCGACTGGCTGCGGATGTTCTTGTTTATATTGAACCTTACATCGAAGCGGGTGTAAGCACAGACTATCTTAATGATTTATGCCACAGATATATTACAGAAGTACAACAAGCCATTCCTGCCCCCCTCAACTATAACGGTTTTCCAAAATCCATTTGCACTTCTGTAAATAACCAAATCTGTCACGGTATCCCCAACCCCAAATTATTAAAAAATGGCGACATTATAAATATTGATGTCACTATTATAAAAGACAGCTTTCACGGTGATACAAGCAAAATGTTTTTTGTTGGTAAACCCTCTATTTTGGCTCGACGTCTCACCCAAGTTAGTTACGAATGCCTGCAGAAAAGCATAGAGTTGGTACGCCCCGGCCTTCATATTGGAGATATTGGCCATACAATCCAACAACACGCAGAAAAAAATGGCTATTCAGTTGTGCGTGAATATTGCGGCCATGGTATTGGGCTTATATTTCATGAAGACCCTCTGGTTCTCCATTATGGTAAACCAGGAACGGGTATACAGCTACAGGAAGGAATGACCTTTACTATTGAACCTATGATTAATGCAGGTAAACGACATAGTAAATTACTCGCTGACAAATGGACGGTGGTCACTAAGGATCGCAGCTTATCCGCTCAATGGGAACACACTTTACTTGTTACAGCTACGGGGGTGGACATTCTCACGACACCCAGCACTGTGAAATAGAACCGTAAATGTAATATTCAATTATGAGATCAATCCACAGACCTGCCTTCAGCAATATTGACTTCGCACACCTAAAGCAAGCTATAGCAGAACATACAGCGTTTACGCCCCTGCTGCGCGAAGCCATACAACAAGCTAACGATTCAATCAAACAAAGATTTTTATCCGAGGAAAATATCAGCACTCTTATTAGACATCGAGCTGAACTCATAAACTGGATACTCACTCACGTCTGGCATCGCTATTTTGGCCTCAACAACAAAGACATCGCTCTTGTTGCAGTGGGCGGCTATGGCCGAGGCGAGCTTCACCTCTATTCAGATATTGATTTAATCATTTTATTGCATCACGAAAACCCTGAAGAGCATAAAACCAACATAGAGCAATTCATTACTCTGCTCTGGGATTTAAAGCTAGACATTGGCCACAGCGTTCGATCTGTTGAGAATTGCATATCCGAAGCAACCCAAGACATTACGGTAGCTACCAATCTTATGGAAGCCTACCTTATCGCGGGGCCTGCGCTGTTATTTCGCACAATGAATAAGGCCGTGTCGCCGCAAAAAATCTGGTCCGGCAGAAAATTTTTCGAAGCAAAACGTGATGAACAAACTCGACGCCACCTCAAATATCACGATGCGTTACAAAACTTGGAGCCTAACGTCAAAGAAGGGCCGGGCGGACTAAGAGACATACAAGTAATCGGCTGGGTTGCAAAACGTCATTTCGGAGCGTCCACATTCCATGACCTGGTTATTCACCGCTTTTTATCTGAATCGGAATATTTCACACTCATGGAGGCGCAAGAATTCTTATGGAAGGTAAGACAAGGATTACACATCTTTGCCGAACGCCGGGAAGACCGATTGCTGTTTGACCATCAGAAAAATATCGCCAAAATGTTTGGCTATAAAGATCATGAACACCGACTGGCAGTTGAACACTTCATGAAAGATTACTACGTTACCATTACAGAAATCAGCAAATTAAATGAAATGCTGCTACAACTATTCGAAGAAGTCATCTTACATCGTGATAAGCCGATCACCCCAACCCCTATTAATGATCGCTTCCAATCACACCACAATTATATTGAAGCTATAAACCAAGATGTTTTTACTAAAACACCGAGTGCTATTTTAGAGATTTTTGTATTGTTGCAACAACATGCCGAACTCCAAGGTGTTCGCGCCAGCACGATACGCTTGCTTCGTAACAGCGTTACTTTAATTGATCAAGAGTTTCGTGAAAAAAAAGAAAATCGCGACTTGTTCATCTCTATTTTTCGCCAACCCCAAGGGCTGGTTCATCAATTAAGGAGAATGAATCGTTACGGTATACTCGCAGCCTACCTCCCTGATTTCGAAAAAATTGTGGGTCTCATGCAGTTCGATTTATTTCACGTCTACACCGTAGACGAGCATAGCATAATGGTATTACGAAATATTCGCAGAATGATGGTAGCCGAGTTCGCTCACGAACAGCCTTTCTGCAACAAAATATGCAATAAACTAACAACACCTGAGACACTTTATCTTGCTGGCTTTTTACATGATATAGCAAAAGGTCGAGGCGGTAACCACAGCGTAGCGGGGGCACAAATCGCTTTGGATTTTTGTCTTTATCATGGTATGAATAACTATGATGCCCGCCTGGTCAGCTGGTGCGTTAAAAATCACCTTCTAATGTCATCAACAGCACAGCGGCAAGATATCAGCGACCCTGACATTATTACAGACTTTGCTCGGCTGGTAGGCGACCAACGCCATTTAGATCACTTGTTCTTGCTCACCACTGCGGACATTCAAGGCACCAGTCCCAAGTTATGGAACAATTGGAAAGCCTCACTACTACAAGAACTCTACAGATCAACCAGCCGAGCCTTAAGAAGGGGCCTTGAACACTACAGCGATGAAACTGAACGTATCCAGGATGTGCAAGCTGCGACCCTGGACATACTCGCCGAATCAAATACCAACACAGAAGCCGTTCAATCACTCTGGAAAGATTTCAATAATGACTATTACCTGCGACACCTCCCTGATGAAATAGCCTGGCATGCCCATGCCATTATCAACAACAAAGAGCCCCCCATAGTGCTTATCAAAGAAGAACGGAGTCGCGGAACAACATGCATTTTCATTTACGCTAAAGATCAAGCTTATTTGTTTGCCTCAGTCACTCAGGCCCTGGATGAAATGAGACTTGATATTGTTGATGCTCGCATCATTACCACAAAAAAAGGCTATGTTCTTGACACCTTTCTGGTTTTAGATAGCGACGGACACCCACTATCAGAGCACCCAGAAATCAAACAAGAAATTCTTCACAGAATTACCCAGGCAGTCAAGCAAGCAGACGAAATTTGCTTTATGTCACAGCGACGCATATCCCGCCGCCTCAAACAATTTTCCCATGCAACCCAGGTTACATTCAGCACCAATATTTCACAAAATCAAACTATAATGGAAGTCACCGCGATCGACCAACCCGGATTTTTATCTCGCGTTGCTAAAGCACTCATTGAATGTAATCTCAATTTACGCAACGCCAAAATCAGCACCTTTGGTGAAAAAGTTGAGGATATTTTTTACCTCACCGATCAGAAAAATAATGCCATTCATGATAAAAAACTATTTATAGCCGTTGAACAAAAATTGCACGAGCTGCTCAACACAAGAAATCATACTTAACGCCAACTAAAACACCTCAATCATGCGCTTCACATCACTTATCATTCCAAGCTTTATCGTGGTAGCAAGTATTTTTATCGAAACGATAGGTGTGGAAAGCAAATCCATACTACGTTTTGAACGTGATCTCTTCAACAACAACACTTATTGGCAACTCATCACTGGGCACTTGGTACATCTCGGCCCTAACCATCTTTTGCTTAACCTGATCGGGTTTGCGCTTATTGGATGGCTGTTTTTAAAAAATATACCCTGGCACAGTTGGTTAATATTGTTCATCGTCACCTGCCTTGGCGTCACCTCAGGGCTTTATTTGTTTAATCCTGAGCTCAGTTGGTATGTCGGTTTATCTGGCGTACTCCACGGTTTTTTAATTTATGGTATTTTTCGGAACATAGCCTCAGGCTATCGCTACGAATGGCTGCTTTTATTAGCGATAACCGGCAAACTGGCATGGGAACAAGTTTTCGGAGCCATGCCCGGCTCGGCTGAAACAGCAGGCGGCCCCGTGATTGTTGATGCTCATCTTTACGGCGCACTAACAGGGTTACTCATTGCCTGTTGTACTTACTTACCTAAGATCTGGCGAAAGTTGTTAAACTGAATATACGGCGCGAAACAATTCTAAACCAAATTTTTATGCAACTATAGGATGTGTTATGGCTGAACTCTTAAACAACCCCGCAATCCAGTCTGGATTTCTCCCATTTTTAATTGCCATTTCTAGCGCTTGGTTACTACGACACTTGGGATGGCTTTGGGCTGGACTGGGCTTTACCATAGCCTACTACTGCTCAGTTTATTTAGTTATAGGCGCACAACTCACCCCGATAACAAGCACTAAAAAAATTGTTTTGCTTGGCTTGGCTGCTGTCATGGTTGGCTTGATACTCGATTATTTGAAACCACAACCACTCATCAAATTATTTATAATGGCGCTAAGCGCAATAGCTGCCAGTACGTGGTTAGTTTGGCCCGTAGCAATGCGGCAATCTGGCCTGGAATTATATCAATTAATAGCTTTTCCCGCTCTATACATGATATGGCTAAGCTCTTTTTTAACCAGCATAAAAGATACATCCTCTGAAGAAGATGCCACTGTCAGTTGTTTGCTCGGATTCACTACAGGTATTATTGCGATACTTGCCGCCTCCGTATTACTGGGACAACTCGGCATTGCGATAGGTGCTGCAGCCAGCGCTTATATATTACTGAGCTTCTCCAGAAAACCACTTCAGCTCGGACTCAACTTTACCTACCCTGTTGCTATCTTGGGCGGACTCATTGGCATAGCGGCTGTCGTATATGCAAAACTACCTTGGTACAGCCTCATTCCAATAGCGCTGATGCCTCTTGTCAGTTATATTCCTGCAGGAATGGACGCGCATCCCTTTAAGCGTAGCCTTATTCTTGTTGCTATAAGCACACCACTGATTGCATCAGCAATTTTTTTAACATGGCGTACAACGGGTTCGCCTAGCTTTTAACCTAGAAAAACCAGTTGGACGCGAGCGTATCCCAAGAGTACTTTGTCGTTGTGCTCGGGCGCATAGTGCAAGATATTGAGTCGAATAACGTAACGGGGAAAATCGAGGCCGCTTATTTGGTGATGAGGCTTCCCCCGTACAGTTAGGAAAACCAAGAGCTTGCGCTAGAAATCGCAATCTAACTACGGAACCCAGGATGAACGAGGCAAAGCATTATTTCAGGCTCATTTCATATCGGAAGAGACTAAGTGTTGCGCTAATAAAACAAGCATGATAGCATGCGTCTTCCTTGATGCGGGGTGGAGCAGTTCGGTAGCTCGTCGGGCTCATAACCCGAAGGTCACAGGTTCAAATCCTGTCCCCGCTACCAAATATAAATACTACAAACGGTTCAGATAGCGGCTGTCATTAGCAACTGTTTTCCTTAGTCGATTTTTATGAGACTCTCTTTTGAAGCTGTTTTAAACCTAGGAAACTCGGTTAATCCACGGTATACAGCACAAACTCTTGATCCTATCGCGACGCATAGCACACACTTTTGATTCTGCGGCACCTCCAAAAAACACCCACTTAACCTTTGGGTGAAGCTAATATTTTTTTGAAAGCACGGCGAAACCAATATCTTTCACTCTACATCTACACTCAACTGATTTTTCTAGAGCCAAGATAATAATCGTTGTTTCTGAATGTTTCTTATAGTAACTACTCAGCGTATTTACATTTTGCTTCAGGTCTCGACAACGGCTCCTGCATTGTTGCTCTAACTACGTGCCCCATGCACTAGAAGGCGTTTTCGCACGGGAAAAGAGGGCGCATATAATAATATGTAACCGATTGAGTACGAAAACAACGCAGATATAAAGCAAAAAATGAATACGCTGAGTAATTACTTAATATATTCCTCTTAGGGTTGCCATATACTACTTTTTCAATAGCCTCTGCTCTAATGCGTCGGCATTTTATGCTAAAGAATGGAGGTTGAAACTAAGTTGATGCTTTAGAAAACATCTGGTTTAGCCGGTTCTTTTTTCTCTAGCCGTGCTGTACTGCTTTCACACAGACCAAGCTTACATGCTTTATTGTAGCTTTCAGGAAGACCAAGCTCACATGCTTTCGCCCAATCCTCACATGCTTGAGATCTATTACCCATTACCATATATGCATACCCTCTATTATCCAAGGCCGATGCATAACTACCATCAATCTCTATAGCCTTTGTATATCTTTCTATTGCTTCCTTGTGTTTTTTCTCTTCTACCAAAACAAGCCCTATGTTATTAAATGCCTGCTTAATGCTCGAATTAATACTTATTGCTTTTTCAAAATCACTTTTAGCTTTATCGTAGTCTTCTTTTCCCTGGTATGCCACACCCCTTGAAACATAGGCGTGCCCATTGTTTCCGTCTAATTCTATAACTCTATTTAAATCATCTAACGCCTTGCCATATTCTTCGATTTCAATGTACATTGAACTACGCTGCATAAGTAAGTCAGCATCTTTTTTAGCGGACTGTGTATATAAATCAGAGTCGTTTCTATTTTTTTCTATCTTCCTATTTATCTCATCAAACGATTCCCGTACTTCTATGGGTAACTGCTTCGAAAAAAAATTTTTAAAAAATGACATGTTACTTCCCCATGTTTTATCCTAAACATGTACTATTTGGCGCTAGGAGCATAGTACAGTACCCTTAATCTGATTATTGTTACCGTCAATATTCCATAGAATCAACAACATCGGTTTATCTGTCTATAAACCTGCCCCCGGAACCTAAAAGTATAGTGGACCCCATCGTCCATCCGCTTATCAACACTCATTCTGCTCTTTTTCTTTGGTTCGTGGTCGCATTTTTTCTCAGCCTCTCCCGTATATCTTTCCGCTGGCGTCGCATCACCAAAGGATTGATGAGGACGCTCATAGTTATAATACCGAAAATAACGTTTCAGTGATTTTTTCAATGCAGCAACCGATTCATATTCATTGAGATAGATCTCCTCGTACTTCACCGATCGCCAGAGGCGTTCCACCATAATGTTATCCAGCGCACGGCCTTTTCCGTCCATACTGATTCTTATATCATGATCTTTGAGAACCCCTGTGAACGCGTTACTCGTAAACTGTGAACCCTGTCCGTATTGACGATTTTTGGTTTACCATAGAGCCTGAGTGCTCGTTCTAGCGCGCTGACACAGAACGCCTCGTCCATTGTCGTTGAAACTTCCCAACTGAGCACTTTTCTAGAAGCCCAACCCATCACCGCTACCAAGTAAACAAACCCATGTGATAAGCGAATATACGTAATATCCGTACACCAAACAGGATTCGTTTCTTTTATATCAAGATCTCTCAGTAGATACGGGTAAAAACTGACATTCTAAAACTGGCTGAGGATTATGGGTAATCAGGTATATTTATGTTAATGCTAAAGCTTATATTTATAGCCAATATTATTCATGTAGTCTTTAAAACAACCAACACACACAGCACCTAAATGCTCCTGTGTGAGCCTAGCAAACATTGATTCATCTTCATCACTAATTATTTCGTAATGCTCTTTTAAAGGTAAGCGGTTAAATAAATCTATACTAAAAAAATAATATCGATCGAATAATATTTCACCGTCATCATAGAAAGTAACATGAATCGATTTTATTTTTGAAGGGGAAATTTTTTCTTTGTTTAAAATGAGTTGGCATAGATCTTTTGAAACATAAGGAATTACACCAATCTCTCCGTGAATTTCACAATTCATTAAGCCCATATTTGAATACTCATCTAATTAAACGAAACCCGTTCTTTCTTGTAAAGCGCATATAACCTTTATCAGTCTTGGTAACTTCCGGTGTACCACCCGCTTCGACAACGTCACAGACGTGTGATAAACAGCTATTTTGGAGGGGGTCATACTGGCCTAAGGAATGGGCACGAAATAACTTCCGGTTTTACA
>UOFO01000078.1_pt1 | contig 18243 bp, 15 predicted proteins | sample 1988801 | NCBI WGS metagenome assembly UOFO01 (sample SAMEA4712195, study PRJEB27164) | hydrothermal vent metagenome | biome: marine basaltic hydrothermal vent biome; feature: marine hydrothermal vent; material: mineral | place: Pacific Ocean | collected 2011-06-14/2011-07-23 | depth 1719 m
CCGAGAAGAAAGCTGGCGGCGTGAATTAATGAAATCCGTAACACACTCATGGGAGTGGCAAGCAGGTTATCTCCTAATGCTAGACTCTCGCTCTGAATGGAAGATTGAACGTGTAGTCAGAGAACGTGCCGTATTAATAAAAGCACTTACATTCAGCTATCGTTTCTTATCCGATTTTGCTCGCGAACATACGCAGCTGGCTTCTATAAACCAAAAAGATTTGAATATATTGGGTCGAAAACTTTATGCAGCTTTTGAGAGAAAGGCAGGAAAAGTAGAGATAGTTAATCGAGGTATTTCCAGTAACCTTCGGGAAAGTCATTTGTCTCTTTATCGTTCAGTGGGACAAGATGGTAAAGAGAGCTGGTTGTTATTTACTGCACCCCTTAAAGGAAATGAAATAATAAAAGAGCGACCTTTACGACGATCACATAGCCTTATTGAATTGCTGTCCTGGTGTCATTTTAATGGGATGATGAATAGTAATACCGTCCTTGCTATGCATAATGATGAAAGTGATTTTACGTCTCGTGAATTAAAAGAATTATTGTTTTCATTTCAACGCCTGTTTCCAGAAGAAAGTGTAACCCATACAAAAATTTCAGACTTTATGACGGCTGCACGTGCGTTGCAAGTGGGCGTATTTGTTAATCTGGGAATGGACCCGATGAAAGAATATTCTCGTAATGGTCGCCATGTATTGAGTGAAAATAATGATGCGTTGAATTATGGTGGTTTGGGAGAAAATCTCGCTTTAAGCTTTGACATGATTACGATTACCTCGTGGAAAGAAGTGCTAACCTCGCGTCATACGGGTGCTTCTGGTTTGTTGGAGTGTTTGCGAGAGTATGTGCGGTGGACGCCAGTAAATAAAGGTGTTAATCCTCCTGATTTAATCGCTCAGTGTTATTCCTCTGGGCGAGGTCTTACCATAAAAAAACGTATCGAAGAATTATTTCGAGATGTGGTTTATTGCTTTTATCAATCAGAGCAAGGAGAGGACTCGAGATATATTCTTTCAATAGAAAATAAATTTTATATTGCGGACATAACGAATAATGCTTTGAATTATGAAGTGGCCGGTTCGTACCCCGAGCTGGTTGCTCTGCTCGGCGCGCATTATGACCGGTATCGACCTGTTGTAGTAGATTCTCATGCGCTGCGTAAAACACAACTTCCTTATCTGTTTATGGTTAATCGACCTGGAGTTGTTCAGCTTTTTTATCAGATATCGGGCACGCTTACTGAAGTGTATGTACTAGATGAACGAGGTTCTTTGTTTTTTCAGAAAATGTCTTTTGTTGACCGAAACTCCGTCTTATCTCATTTTTCTTTATTTTTTGATTCTGTGTTGAATCGTCAATACTATGAAATAGTAGGGTTTGAAGAAGATAATGATACTGAAGTAAAGCATATAGAGTATTTTGAAATTATGTCAAAACCTGGGGCGACGGCACCCAGTATTGTTCGGCGCGAATTACAGCGCGTTGCAAGGTTGCCCCGAGCGTTTGGTATACAAGTGATTGGAGAGATTGTTGATAACACGCCTGTATTCCGTATTTATTGTGACGAGGTGGAGTTTTCTTCAGCAGAGTATGGCCATGCTTTGTTCAAAAAAGTAGCGCAATATGTGTTGTCGTTACGTAAAAATAAAGAATCCTATCCCATATATATTACCGATATGGACATGCCTCATGCCATGTTAAATAATGGTGGGATTGAGGAGCATGTTCAGACTATTCATTTTTTAAATTACAAACGCCGCATCGAACATCAACTTAATGATGCACTGGCCGAGCTTAGTGTGCAATCTTCTACGAATTCCGATGAGCTTTTGGTTTAGAGGTTCTTAAATCTCTCTGATTAATGTTGCATCTTCATGGTAAAATAACCGCAACTTATTTACTTCAAAAAAATAATGATGATTTATGTTGGCTATCAAACATAGCGCGGGATTTATTGGTGTGTTAATTCTGATTGTATGTTTGCAAGCATGTGGGCAGAAAGGCCCTTTGTTTTTGCCTCAGGATGACAGCAAAGAAGAGCAGAATGCGACAAATTAAACGTTTCTAACCTCTCTATATTTGGGAATATTGAAGTAGTATGGATCATTTTTTATATCACGATAATAATTTGTTTGCGGAAGAGGTTGATTTAGCCGCCATAGCAAAAAAGTATGGCACACCAACCTATGTTTATTCGCGTGCAACATTAGAGCGACATTGGCATGCTTTTAATGATGCTCTGGCAGGTCGGGATCACTTGGTATGCTACGCGGTAAAAGCGAATTCCAACATCGCCATCTTGAATTTATTAGCCCGCCTGGGCTCCGGTTTCGATATTGTTTCTATTGGCGAACTTGAAAGGGTGATTGCCGCAGGTGGCGACCCTGCCAAAGTGATCTTCTCTGGTGTTGGCAAACGACGTGACGAGATTAAACTAGCTCTAAATTTAAGCATCTACTGTTTTAATGTAGAGTCAGAGGCCGAGCTGGAAGTGATTAATGACGTGGCTCAAGAGCTGGGTGTAAAAGCACCTGTTTCGTTGCGTGTAAACCCGGATGTAGATGCAAAAACGCATCCTTATATTGCTACGGGCTTGAAGGAAAATAAGTTCGGTATTGATATAAATCGGGTGGTTGACGTGTACGAGCATGCAGCAACATTGTCGCATTTAAATATTCAAGGTGTCGATTGTCATATTGGTTCTCAATTAACCGAAACGGCACCCTTTGAAGCCGCACTTGAACGATTGTTGACTTTGGTTGATGAGCTGGAGTTACGAGGGATTCACTTAAGTCATCTTGATATCGGTGGTGGTTTGGGTATTCGTTACCAAGATGAGAGTCCGCCGCAACCACAAGATTACAGTCGTGCCATTGTTCGCATATTGGGTGATCGTAAGTATAAATTACTCATCGAACCGGGGAGAGCGATTGTTGGCAATGCGGGTGTATTACTGACTAAAATAGAATACCTCAAAACGGGTCAAGACAGAAAGTTTGCGATTGTGGATGCGGCAATGAATGATTTGTTGCGGCCTGCTTTGTATTCAGCGTGGCAAGAAATAGTGCCTCTGCAACGGCGGAATATAAAGATGGAGACGTATGATGTTGTCGGTCCTGTATGTGAAACCGGTGATTTTCTTGGTAAGCAACGTAGTCTTGCTATTATGCAAGGTGATTATTTGGCGGTTCGCTCTTCTGGTGCGTATGGGTTTACTATGAGTTCTAATTACAATACGCGGCCACGTGCAGCTGAGGTTTTGGTTGATGGTGAGGATGTTTATGAAATTCGGCAGCGTGAAAAGGTAGCCGATTTATTTGCACTTGAGCGCTGTTTGCCTGACAAGAGTGCAGAAGGCAAGAAAAAGTAAATGGAGCGTATTCCTGAAGAGGAATTGATGACAGAACCCGCGCATGTTCAGGCTTATGCTAACGCCGATTTTAGCGAGCCGCATAATGCCTTTGTGACTCAGTTTGGCGAGCAGTTTTCGGGGTTTTTCGAAGCGTTTGATGTGTTGGATTTAGGTTGTGGTGCTGCGGATATTTCACTTCGGTTTGCACGTGCTTATCCCGCCTGTAGGCTTGTGGGAATCGATGGCTCAGAAGTTATGTTGACCTTGGGGCGTGAGTGTATTCGTCAAGCGGGGTTACAGGATAGAATACGGCTATCAAAGCGTTTGTTGCCGGTCGTCAAGGCTGATTCCATATTTGATGTTATTATTTCAAACAGTTTATTGCATCATTTGGTGAACCCCGCTGTATTGTGGCAAGCAGTACAGCAGTTTGGTAAAAGCGGTAGTAAAATATTTATTATGGATCTTTTACGTCCAGACTCTCAACGCCAGGCAGAAACGCTCGTTAATAAGTATGCCAAGCACGAGCACCCGCTGTTAAAAAAAGATTTCTTCAATTCCTTGTGTGCCGCTTATCGTGTGAATGAAGTACAAGGTCAGTTAGAGCGCGCAGGTTTGAGCACGCTCTCCGTATCCTCTACCTCAGATCGACATCTGGTTGTAACAGGCTGTTTGCCGTAACTCCTTTCTTGAACTGAATTTAAGTAACCGTTCAGAGTCCCCCCTGAGATTCGTCAGTTCAAGGCGAAAAATGTGAGTTTACAAGTGTAAATAATCATTTTTTAACGCAGAAATGGCGAATCTCAGGGGGACTCTGAACGGTTACGAATTTAATGAATGGTTATTTTGGCATCCATAACCGGGCCATGTTCGTTTACATCGATCAAAAAACTCATGTCGGCATTAAAATGACCCATAGATTGAAATATTTCAGTTTGTTCTTCGTCTAGATTTCCCAGCATACCCAGTGCACTGTTGAATACTTTGCTGTATTTTTCATAGCCTATGTTCAAGGCAAATAGTCCGTTATCAGATAAGTTTTCTGTAGCAAGTTGAAGGGCTGCAGTTTCTCCATTTCCCCCTGCATAAACGACAATATTTTTGCCTTTTATTGCGATTTTGGGTTGCAGCTCAAAGGGCAGTGACATCGGAATAGGAAAATCTACAGCTTGGCCATCCGCAGGCACTTGCAGAGTATTGAATGGCGCCGGGGCCATAGCGAGTGCTTTACTTAATAAGGCGGATGGATCGTTCGCTGAAATTGTAACGAGAGCATCAACCGATTTTATGTCTGGTTTACTACCCTCATCGCTGACAACAAAATCAATGTCGAGCAGTGATAACGATAACCCTTTAACGCCTGAGAGTACCATTGAGGCCATTGCAACGGCTGGGCTTTGTTGATTGTCAGCGATTGCCATTTGCATCTCTTTCAAGGGTTCACATGAGTATGGAATTGTTGTTAAATCCGCAGTCATTTTTGTAATAAAGGGCAGCAGAGCATCAACATTCAGACCTAAAGCCAGACTAAGTAGTGCTCTATATTTTTCATCGCTTAAAACGGCAGGAATAAAACCTCGCAAGCTCTGCAATTGTTCCAGCATGTCTTTGTTGTTGCTTTCGAGGAGGATTCTGGAATCCATTCGCATGGGTGTTGTGTCCAGGCTTATCTTTGTGTAACCCATAATTGTTCTGGGCCAGTTTTGCGCAATAGCCACCAGTTCTTTCTGGCATGATGCTGTACGGACGGTTGCAAATGTCTTGTCTTTATCTAGAGTATTTTTATCAACGAGATAATTAAACATTCTGCCGAAGCTATTTTGTGAGCTGTTGGTGATGGCCTTGGTGAGTATGACATGATCAATAAATCCCAAGTAGGCAGGGTGTAGGTTATGCTTTTTACTAATGTTCTCCAATCGTGATGAGTCGGATAGCGCTTTTTCTGGCTTGTCTATGCCGAGAATGAGAGAAAGATAGTGTTCACGTTCAAACGATGCTTCTATTGAAAAAATGGCATAATTATCGTGTACAGCAATGATTAAACTCATTTCACTGGGGTTCTGTGTATCTGGAGTGTCGAAGGGATAACTGCGGTAGCTTATTCCTTTGAAGTTTTTTTCAATAACTTGAATGTTAGTTTTCTTTTCTATGTCTTGTATGAAAGTGTTGAAGTTATCCGTGTTTTCAATTTTTAAACGAACAACAGGCAGCATACCTACCGTATAAATTGCACTATCAATTTCATCAATGAGTCCGAGCCGTGTCGTAAAATTTTCGGGATTCTTCATGCTTGAACTGAATTCGAACAGCGTCGACATGAGCATTTTCATTCCCGTGGGCATGCCTTCATTATTGATTATTTCTTTTTGGAGTTCCTCAATAGACGTGTCTGATATACTTTCCTGAGATTTTAGCATTGCCACCAGATCATCTACGCTATAAGACTCGACCCCCCCGGCAAATAGAAAAGTGTCCTCTGGTACATATTTTAAGCTGCCTGGTACGGGTTTTTGTTTTGTCGAGGCTGGTGGCGATGCAGGTTTTTCAACTACTGTTGGTGTGACGGAATCCTGATTGAAGTACATATTTCCTGTCACAGCGACAAGAAGAATAACGCCTGCAGCTAACAAGAGAACGGGTCCTTTCATATTTTTCACCTAATCCTTGAGGTTTTGTCGAGAAGCTTTGGAATACTTGTATCGGCGTGTTTAGAGAGGGCTTAACCCGAATTCCAAGGGCTAGCTCAGCAGGTTACAAACCATTTAGTTATAAATCATCCATAACAAATATAGTTCGTATTGAATGAGTATGGCGTAAATAACGAATGTACCATATATGATGTATGAAACTCGGAGCACGCGCAGCCAGCTAAAATGGTAAAAAACGAGTAACACAGATAAGGCTAATGAGGTTATGGTTATTTTTACAAAAATAAACCAGCCCATATCAAAAGCAATGATGGCATTCATTAACGGGTTGAGTTCTACGCCCCCTTTTTCAAGTATACGCAGCGTAAAAAATGCATCCAAAACAGAGAGTATTAATAAGCCAATACAACAATACCGTACCCGTGGAGAATAACGATCGACGAAAGCATTTAACAAATCCCCTTCTCGGCGTCCTGAGAGCCGCTGCCCCTTACCTCTCCAGACCATACTCATATTATGTTTCTCCGTGCGACGATTTTCTCCGTGTCGTCGCTCTACATCAAATTGGGCATTACTTTCTTTCATATTAATTTTCACTATTTATAGCCCATTAAACTAAAACTCTTCAATTATGCAGGAATTAAGCCAGCAGCAATTGCAACTACCTTACTCGCTCCTGAACACCATTATTTCAACATTAATAAATGATTATTTATAATGAGAAATTTAGACAATGGCTTTGCTTTGACTAAGCGGCGAGGGCAGTTTGAGCAATACTAATCATTTTACTTTATTATCGGCATAGTGCGTAAAAGCAGGCCTAGTGTAAAGAACCTCGACAGCTCTTAACCCATATTTCTTACAGGGGTGTGCGAATATCGCGCAGGAAATTGTTTTTACAATGGGTATTGTGAACGAGAAAAATGACGTACAAGGATGTGTAAACAGTGAACACCGCGATACCCCCTTGAGGAGTGATATTTATTGTGGGAGCAATAAACTAGGAACTCCGCTCAACAATACCTGAACATCAAGCGTTTTGGGTCTCTTGTCTAAGATGCTTATCCAGAAAAAAACAGGCAAAAGGGGTAACACCTGCGAGTACGGTTAATACCGTAAAACGCTCGCTCCAATTATATTTGGCACTGCAACCCAACGCAAAATATAAATAAGCAATAAAGAGTATTCCATGAACCCAACCCATGATAGTCACGGCCAAGGGTAAGTCCATGCCATATTTTAATGGCATAGCAACGAGCAACAGCAACAAAAAAGAGCCGCCTTCAGCAAGGCTAATGAGTCGAAATTTTGAAATCATGAGGATATTACCTTTGATATTATAATTAAGTGGTAAATCGCTTGGTCTCTACAGTACATAAATATTGCTTAGTTTGCGAGACATTTATGATGAGTTTTGTAACTTGATGAAAATCAATGTTTTAACTCTGTATTCCAGCTCTGATCGAACAAGGCTGTTCGCGAACAATATCCTATAAAAACAAGGAAATACAAAGTTTTAGCGTGCTTCGCAGATTGATTGCCGAGACGCACACGAGTATACTGAGCACCTTTTTACTGGGTATAGAACTTGTTGCAGGGCTGAGGGAAATAATAATGACTGAATTAAAAAATGACCGATATTTAAAAGCGCTGCTAGGAGAACCTGTAGATCGCACCCCTATTTGGATTATGCGTCAAGCAGGACGTTATCTTCCTGAATATAAAGCTACGCGTGCGCGGGCCGGATCATTTATGGACTTGTGCACGGCACCAGAATTAGCTTGTGAAGTAACCCTTCAGCCTTTAGAGCGTTTTGATCTGGATGCGGCGATCTTATTTTCAGATATTTTAACGATTCCAGATGCTATGGGTTTAGGTTTGTATTTTGCTGAGGGCGAAGGCCCGCGCTTTAAAAATCCGGTACAAACGGAAGACGCAGTGAAAAAACTGATCATACCCGACCCAGATGCAGAATTACGTTATGTTATTGATGCCGTAAGTTTGATTCGCAAAGAGTTAGATGGACGTGTGCCTTTGATCGGTTTCTCTGGTAGCCCTTGGACTTTGGCAACCTATATGGTTGAAGGAAGCTCTAGCAAAGATTTTGCAAAAGTAAAAGGCATGATGTTTGATCGTCCTGATCTTATGCACATATTATTGGATAAAGTTGCACAGTCGGTTATCTCTTATTTAAACGCACAAATTGCAGCGGGTGCTCAATCGGTGATGATCTTTGATACCTGGGGGGGGGCGTTAACGCCTCGCGACTATAAAACATTTTCATTAAATTATATGGCGCGCATTGTTGATGGCTTAAACAGAGAGTCTGAAGGGCGCAAAGTCCCTGTAGTTTTGTTCACTAAAGGCGGTAGCGCCTGGCTGGAAAATATGGCTGGAACAGGTTGTGATGCACTAGGCCTGGATTGGACTATCGAAATTTCTGAAGCAAGAAAGCGTGTAGGTAACCAGGTTGCACTGCAAGGTAATATGGATCCCTCTATCTTGTATGCTTCACCCGAACGTATACGTGAAGAGGTCGCAACAATCTTAGCCAGTTATGGTAAAGGTTCTGGACATGTCTTTAATCTTGGTCATGGTATTCATCAGCATATTGACCCAGACAACGTAAAAGTCTTGGTTGATTCTGTCCATGAACTTAGCGCGCAATACCACGAGAAATAAATAAACCATGGACATTTTTAAAGATCCAAAATTTGCACCATTACAAGATATGGAAGCGTTTACGGAAGAGTTATTTAATCGTGTTTTTTCTTTTCAGGAGAAAAAAACACCTGCGTGGGACGAAGACAACCCCTTTAGTGAACGCATACAAAAATTACCTTTACATTATTTAGTGTTTAGCAACGGCGATAGAGATCCGGCAATTAATGGTCCGACGATCAATCATTATTATCCGTTACGAGAAGAGATCAGGACGCTGGTTCATATTGCCAAACAAATCAGCAAACAGCCGACTATTCTGGATGCGCACCCAGGCAATGGCTTTGTCGGGAGCCTAATCGCCAGAGAAGGCGTTACTGTGGTTGGCGCTCGGGATCCCAAAATCAAGCCTAATCAAATTAAAAACTTTTTTGATGCCGATTTTTATCAAATGCGGGAGCAGGCCGTTGCAGATATTGAAGGCGAGTTTGATGTTATTTTTTCATCCTGGATGCCTGCCGGCGAAAACTATACCCCTGATATTATCAAACACAAACCAAAGCTGATTATTTATACGTATACAGATCAATTAGACGAGCAAAATAATCGTATCTGCGGGACGGACGATGCTTTTAATCAGCTACCTGAGAATTATCGCTTGGCGGCTCAATGGGACGTGACCCGGCCAAAAGATCTTTTTAAGTTAGCCTGGCCTGATTTGACCGCTAATATGGAAGAAGTGCGAAAAACAAAGATTTTTGCGGATCATGCTTGTCCAGATGTAGACCTGTCCGGGCTACAAGCTGCAACGCCATACGATTGGGAAGAGGAGCTGGTTATGGCGTTACTCGTAAGTGAAGCCAAGACAGCATTAGAGCAACAAGGAATCGAAACGAGCGACGAATAACGCATACATGTTTGGCATTTAGATTATGAAGTCTTAGGATGCTTGTCTACATGGCGGCCCAAGGCTTCTCTGTCTGCCTCATGAATGTGTGAAAATTCTACACCAATTCGGAAGGGAAAACTCTCGTTCTTCTCATTTTCTTCTCGGCGACAATAGACAACAGCACCCAGTGCCGAGATGTGCAGGTAGGACGGTGCAATAATGATGGAAATCTCGATAAGCGTCCCACTTTCATGTGCGAGCTGACTGTTGAAAGATAAACCACCCGCGCTGAGATTAACCTTCTCGTTGGGTACAACGGGCGACCCAACTTGATCTTGAGCAATAGCCTGAGAAAGTAGTTGGATACGTTCTTCAACACTAAGCAAATATTCTACAAGCTCAGGGGCACTTTGTTTCGCTTTTTCTAACAGTGGCTGGCTACTAATGGAGATAGCCTGGAGCTGATTAATAGGGTTGAAATGGTTATTGCTTTGTTGGTTGAATTCTTGAATCGCACTTTCTACAAGATCTTCACCCAAAACTAAGTAGTCGAGGTAAATATCATCGTGAATGCGAACAAAGCTACGCCGATCAATGTTAGAGGTTTCTTTAATTGTGGTCATGATTCCTCGCAGAATAACTGTAACCGTTCAGAGGCCTCCCTGAGCTTCGCCATTTCCGCGTTAAAAAATGATCATTTACACTTGTAAACTCACATTTTTCGCCTTGAACTGACGAATCTCAGGGAGCCTCTGAAGGGTCACTAATAATATTAAGGATCCTTTCAAAAACTATTTCACATTTCTGATTCACTCATTGTAGCTGTGTTGCTCGTCAGTTAAATAGCCGAAAAGATAAACTAATTTTTACGGTGACCTCAACATCAATGAAACTAATAATAAAATATATAGCACAAACAAAGGTTTTTAGATAGGGTATGTCCTTACCATTTCAAACAAAGTATTCGTAGTGAGGAAATACTCATGACAATAGGGACGCCATTGAGCGCCAACGCCATACGTGTGATGTTATTAGGCAGCGGCGAACTCGGCAAAGAAGTGATTATTGCATTTCAGCGTCTGGGCGTTGAGGTGATCGCTGTTGATCGCTATGCGAATGCACCAGGCCATCAAGTTGCACATCATGCTCATGTAATAGATATGGCAGATGCGAGTGCATTACGTGCGCTCATCGGCAAAGAAAAACCTGATTATATCGTTCCAGAAATTGAGGCGATTGCAACAGACGTATTGGTTGAGGTGGAACAACATGGACAGTGTACGATCATACCAACAGCACAAGCTGCTCAGCTGACTATGAACAGAGAAGGCATACGTCGTTTGGCCGCCGAAGAATTATGTTTGCTCACCTCTCGTTATGGTTTTGCTGATAGCCTCAACACATTACGGATGGCCGCTGATGGTGGAATAGGTTATCCCTGCATCGTAAAACCGGTTATGTCTTCATCTGGAAAAGGGCAATCTTATGTAAACAGTCCTGAAGAACTTGCCGCCGCTTGGGACTATGCGCAGAGTGGTGCTCGAGTAAACAACGGACGGGTAATCGTTGAAGAAGTCATAGACTTTGATTTTGAAATTACACTGTTGACAGTTAGGGCGCGCGGTCTGTCTGAACAGATCGAAACACATTTTTGCGAAGCAATAGGTCATCTTCAAGAGCACGGCGATTACGTGGAAAGCTGGCAGCCTCAACCACTATCAACAACAGCATGGCAACGGAGTCAAAATATTGCCTTGCAGGTCACCACTCGCTTAGGAGGGCAAGGTCTCTTTGGCGTAGAACTTTTTATTAAAGGCGATCGTGTGTGGTTTAGTGAAGTCAGTCCGCGACCACACGACACAGGTATGGTTACCATGGTAACTCAACACCAAAGTGAATTTGAACTGCATGCACGAGCGATACTTGGTTTGCCTGTAGATGTCAGCCTACGCAGTCCGGGTGCGAGTGCAGTAATCTATGGTGGTTTGGAAAAACAAGGCATTGCTTTTGACGGTGTGGCCGAAGCGCTTAGTGTGCCGGGTTCCGATTTACGGCTTTTTGGTAAGCCTGAGTCTTTTATGAAACGCCGAATGGGTGTTGCTTTAGCTTATGGTGTAAACATCGCAGAAGCCCGAGGGCGAGCTAAATTGGTTGCATCCAGAATTAAACCCGTGGAAAACTAACGGTGATGTGATACTCCATTTGATAAGCTTTCGGGCTGACAAGGACTAAATGCGATAAGCTTCAAGATCAACGCTTGTCACCCGGTGACCGTGCACTGTTACTTTACCATGGTAACGTTGCTCGCCATCGCTGGCGAACTCAAACAAATAGATTCTCCGTACTTGCAACCACCCCTGGCTTGTTCGTCCCAGCCATATTTTTTGTTGTTGTACGGTGTCATCAAGTAACTGCACTTCGCTCTCTTTGCACGCTTTTTTTCCTGCGGCACGAGCATTTTCTTTAGCCAGCATACTTTGAGCCCAGATAAAGAACACGACAACAACGAAAACAATTAAAAGGCCGTCAAGCATGAGGGTTTGCTCCTAAAAACTTATAGGGTATTGATTTGATCCATTAGTCCACTACTTCGAACCACGCTTCGCTTTAGTGCTTGTTTAAATAAAAGTTCACTTCCAGACAGAATGATTTTTTCTTTTGCGCGAGTAATAGCCGTATAAAGCAGTTCACGACTAAGAATAGGCATATTATCCTCAGGCAGCACAAACATAATCTGTTCAAACTCCGAGCCTTGACTTTTGTGTACCGTGATGGCAAATGCAGTTTCATGTCGTGGCAGCCGTTCAGGGTGCAACAATTTCGCCTCTCCACCACTGCTTTCAAAAAAAACTCGCAATTCATTATTATGCTCAACACTATGCAGTACCAAACCGATATCACCATTGGCCACACCCAGCAGATTATTGTTTTCCAGCACCATAACCGGTCGGCCCGCATACCATTGGTCATAAATCTTTGCGGCATATTCTTTTTGAAATATCTGCTCGACCCGGGCATTCAAGCCGTCAACACCCGTACGGCCATGCCGATGAGCCGCTAAAATACGAAAGCGATCAAATATTGAAAATATTTTTTCAGGTGTTACGTGCTCGTGCACGACTTGAAAGAATGCTTTGTAACCTGCCGTTAGTGCAGCCGTACACGTTTGCGTTTCGTCTTTTGATTCAATCCAAGCAATGTCTGTAGACGATTGATTTTTTAGCTCTTGAATGAAAGCAGATTCATTGCCCAATAAAGTATATTTTGCGAGTCGGCCAATACCACTATCCTCTTTAAAACGATAGCTCTTTTGTAAGATCACAACACTATCTTGAATTGCCGAATTAACACCGTCACACAGTGGAATAACATCCCCGCCAAGTTGTTCAACATGCTGTACCAACGCCGCAGAATATTGACCGGTTTGTTGGCATAAATCACTTAATACCGAACCGGCACTGACTGAGCTAAGCTGGTCTTTATCACCAAGCAGTATCAAACGACAACGTGAAGGTAACATTTCGACTAATTTGACCATCAAAGATAAATCTATCATTGAGGCTTCGTCAATAATCACTACATCTGCCGCTAACTGTTTTCTTTTTCGTTGTGATACGACCCCAGGAGCGACACCCAGTAAACGATGCAAAGTTACAGCCTCTTCTGGTATTTGATCTAATGTATTTTGATTAATTTTTAAATTCGCTTTAGCGCTTCGTATTGACTCCTGTAATCGTGCCGCGGCTTTTCCGGTAGGAGCGCCCAAAATAATACGCAACGGATCGCTTGCCTGTTGTACCAGTAAAATAAGAAGCTTGATTACCGTGGTTGTTTTGCCTGTACCTGGCCCACCTGAAATAATACAAAAGCGTCTTAATACGGCATTAATTACAGCGACACGTTGCCAGTCGGGTTCCGTTTGCAATGCTGTTGAAAAAAGTTGTTTTACGCCTTTCTTCAATATGCCCATATCCACGTTAAAATCCAAGCTGTTCGGCTGGGCCTTGTTATAGATTGCCTGCGCCAGGCATTGCTCATACCGCCAATAACGTTGTAAATATAAACGACCTTGCTGATCCAAAATTAACGGACGAAATTCACCCGGTTTCCCCACCACCGAACTTGCTTGCAAGGCTTGTAACCAATCCTCATAGTTTGGCAAAATGACCGCCTGTTCTCGCCCAGGAAAATAAACCTGTCGCCCAGAAAAAGAACGAAGGTCAAGACAAACATGGCCCTGCTCAAGACGCTGACTAACCAGCCATGAAGCCAGTTCAAGCTCGTTGGAATAATTTTTCTCTGAATTTAATCTCAGCATAAAGGCGCTAAATTGAGCGGCTAAATTTGCAGTACCATTAGATTCTTTCTGCTCTGGGGAAACAGCAATTTGAGCATCGAACTCTGTCGTCGTCATTACGCTGATTTTTCTTTTCTGAGATGTTCTGCCAAACTAACGCACATCCAGCAACTCCACATCAAAAACCAAAGTTGCATTAGGTGGAATCGCTCGGCCTGAACCTTTCTTTCCGTAGCCAAGGTTTGACGGAATGATCAAAATTCGCCGACCGCCTACTTTCATGCCTTCTACACCTTGATCCCAACCTTTAATGACCCGGCCCGCGCCGAGAGGAAATTCAAATGGAGAACCCCGGTCACGTGAGCTATCAAACTGCTGCCCTTTTTTATCCGCTACAGAATCATCGTAGAGCCAACCGGTATAATGTACCGCAACCGTATCTCCTTGCGTAACTTCCGCACCGTGGCCTACAGCAATATCCGTCTTAACAAACTCCATCATACCCTCTGTCGCGCTCTTGGTTTCAACGGAATCCGAACAGCCATTCAAGACCATAAAACTAGTAATCAATGAAATTAAACATATACGCTTTATCAACATTCACTCTCCTACAAACTATAACTATAAATTAATTTTATCTACTGCATCGATATAATAGCGTGCTTTTTAGTAATTTTAACAAACAAGTACAAATTTAGGATTAAGAGTAATGGTGGACAGCAATTTATTTAATAAAATCAATAAAAGACGCACGCTCGCTATACTCATGGCGTTTGAGATTTAGGTGTTCAATGTGCGTCATATTTCCTTCATGGCAAGGCGAAATGACGCGTAATAGTCATTCTATTGCAAGGACAACAACGCAGCCATGGAACAAATAGGGCGTGCAATTAGACCTAAATCTCAATCGCTATGGGTATATAATATAGAAAACTGAATACTTCCCCTTCTTCCATTGGGGGAGAAACGTTGCTTAGAGCAAGACGACTCTCAAATAGGATCACACCCTTGAACCACCCCACTTTTTCATCGCTTTCGCTAAACTTTGCTTTACTCGATAATATTGAATCACTCGGGTATAAAACCATGACGCCAATTCAAGCACAGAGTTTGCCGCTGATCCTGGATGGTAAAGATGTTATTGGCCAAGGAAAAACCGGGTCAGGCAAAACAGCGGCTTTTGCGTTAGGTTTGCTGGATAAACTCGATGTTAAAAACTTCTGCGTGCAAACATTGGTGCTTTGTCCTACACGAGAACTGGCCGATCAGGTTGCCAATGAAATTCGTAAACTAGCCCGCACGATTCATAATATCAAGGTATTAACTCTGTGTGGAGGGATGCCTTTTGGGCCTCAGGCTGCTTCATTGGCGCGTGCAGCACACGTTGTTGTTGGTACCCCGGGTAGAATAGAAGATCATTTAAAACGCGCAACACTTAAATTGGATAGCCTGAACATCTTGGTGCTTGATGAAGCAGATCGAATGCTCGATATGGGTTTTCAAGAGACTTTGGATTCGATCATTGAGTACACCCCCAAGCAGCGTCAAACTTTGTTGTTCAGTGCAACCTATCCTGATCAAATACAGCGCATTGCAAAGCGCATTATGATCAACCCCGTGGTGGTAAAGGCTGTTGTTGCTCATGATGACAGCAGTATTCAGCAATACTTATTCAAGATTGAGAACACGCAAGGTCGATTTGTTGCTCTGCGTTTGTTGCTGCAACACTATCATCCTGAATCCGCCGTGGTTTTTTGCAATACAAAAAAAGAGACGCAAGAGGTGGCAGATAACTTAATCGCTGAGGGTTTCTGCGTTGTAGCATTGCATGGTGATTTGGATCAACGCGAAAGAGACCAAGCGTTAATACGTTTTGCTAACAAAAGTGCTTCGATACTGGTGGCAACGGATGTTGCGGCGCGAGGACTGGATATCGACGCACTGAATGCGGTTATCAATTACCATGTTGCTCACGATCCGGAAATACACCTCCATCGAATTGGCCGTACAGGCCGAGCGGGGAATAAAGGCATGGCTTTCACTCTCTATGATGAAAAAGAAACGCACAAAATTGCTCAATTTGAAAACTATTTTGATCAACGCATCGAACATCAACCTCTACCACCGGTTAGTTTATTACAAAAGCCTGCATATCAAGCTGAGATGACCACCTTGCAGATTGATGGCGGAAAAAAACAAAAACTGAGGCCGGGTGATATTTTAGGTGCGCTCACTGGTGATCACGGCGTGAATGGAAAAAGTGTTGGAAAAATTAATGTTTATGGCTCATGGGCCTATGTTGCTGTCAGTCGAAACGTCGTGAACGTGGCATTGAATAAATTGACCAGCGGAAAATTAAAAGGCCGTTCATTTAGGGTTCGTCGATTGTAATCTGTCTGTCCGTCACGGTAACCAAACGTTTTTTGGTGGGTGGATCAAGTGAGCATCCCCCGTTAAAATAGACACTCAGTTAAGGTAAAACCTTAACTGAAGAGGTGATCGATGAGACAAAAAACTTACAATTTAGAGGTTATGCACTTAATTATACGAATTCAGGTCTATTTATTAACCAGTTAAATCAGTTTTCAACTCTAAACCTTTTTGAAAGCTTAGCTCAGCAAGCCGTCAAAGGTGAGTTAACTAAACACTCCCAATACAGCAATATTCAAAAGGTTTCCAATGGTTGAATGAAACACTTCTACTACTTTTCGATATAAAATAATTCTTATATCGAAAAGTCAGCTCAAAACTGACATAACACTTGCTAAAACCTAAATTATTGATATAAGATGCCTGTAATATCGAAAACTAGGCAGTATTTTGACATAAGGTGGATATTTCGGACTATAAAGCGGGTGATTATCAGCAACAATACGAATATAAGAGCTTCAAGCCAACGGCGATAGATCATGCTTGGGTTGTTTCTGATGGTGATATTTTGCGATTGCTGAGTGATGCTGACAGGATATTAGGCGAGCTAAATGCTTTTTCACAGCTCGTTCCCGATGTCGATTTTTTTATCCGCATGCATATAACCAAAGAGGCAACTCAGTCTAGTCGTATAGAAGGAACAAACACCAACATGGAAGAGGCGTTGCTGGATGAGCAAGATATTGATCCAGATAAACGCGATGACTGGGTTGAAGTACAAAATTATGTTAGAGCCATCAACGGAGCCATTGAGAAATTAGCCGATTTACCACTATCCAATCGCTTGTTGAAAGAAACTCATCATACATTGATGCAAGGTGTTCGCGGTGAAACAAAAATGCCGAGTGAGTTTCGCAGTAGCCAGAATTGGATTGGTGTTAGTTTAAAAAATGCGGTGTTTGTCCCACCTCATCATGAAGAAGTCGATGAATTAATGAGTGATCTGGAAAAGTTTATTCATAATGACGAGATATCAGTCCCACATTTAATCAAAATCGCCATAGCACATTATCAATTTGAAACCATTCATCCATTTCTTGATGGCAATGGACGATTGGGGCGTTTAATGATTGCCTTATACTTTGCAAGTTTTGGCCTACTTCATAAACCAGCACTCTATTTGTCCGATTATTTTGAAAGAAATAAAACCGCTTATGTCGATCATTTAATGGCAGTGCGGGAAGCCGACAAAATGAAAGACTGGTTAGTCTTTTTTCTGCATGGCGTGCGTGAAACGGCTGAAAATTCCATACAGGTGTTTAAAGATATTATTATCATGAAAGAGCGCTTGGAGCGAGAGGTGTTGCCGCATTTTAGCACGCGCCGTCAGGCAAACGCTCAGCGATTAATGCGACATTTTTATCAATCACCCATCATCAATATTAAATTGACGAGTGAGTTGTTAGGCAATAACACAAATACGGCATCAGCGATGGTGGATGATTTTGTTAAACACGGTATTTTAAAAGAATTAACAGGGAAACGCCGAAACCGAACATTTTTATTTGAAGAATATGTATTGATTTTTAATCGCTAATTATAGATTAAGGGGCAGGTTTTTGGGGCAGTCAAACTTTACTTTTTTATCTGAAAACTGGGACTTTGATGTGTCTTCACATACTCGGACAAGATGCCTTGAAAAATAATTTTGCATCACCATCAATGTTGCAACAAAAACCATTGACAAGCACATTTATATCAGCAGGCTGTTCTTTTCGTGGAAAGATAGAAGAGCAAGTGGGCACTGACATACATGCCATCCAGATGAAGGACGTATCTGAAGAGAGAGGACTTAACCGCGATACGGTTGTAGAGACCTCCTTGCCAAGCAAGCGGCCCCCTGATTGGCTACAAGCTGACGATATTCTATTTATTGCTCGTGGCTCACGCATATTTGCCACTTTATATGATGGCACTTTTAAAACTGCCGTCGCATCACCTCACTTCTTTGTCATTCGGAT
>UOFO01000150.1_pt1 | contig 18133 bp, 15 predicted proteins | sample 1988801 | NCBI WGS metagenome assembly UOFO01 (sample SAMEA4712195, study PRJEB27164) | hydrothermal vent metagenome | biome: marine basaltic hydrothermal vent biome; feature: marine hydrothermal vent; material: mineral | place: Pacific Ocean | collected 2011-06-14/2011-07-23 | depth 1719 m
CCTTCTCCCATTGTTAGATGAGCAATGAGTAATGGAGGCAAGATCGAAATACCCCATAAAAAAACCGCAGATGAGCAACATCGGCGGTTTTTTGTTGTAGAAATCACAGTGTAAAATCTAACGGATCACCACCCAAGAGAACGAGGACGGGGACACCCACCAAAAATAATAATGAATCAAACATTGCTGACACACTTGTCAGATAGTGCTTACAAATAGTCGCATATGCGAAAAAAAGAGCAGCTCAACGCTCAGCCGCCTGACCCACCTTTCAAAAGAAACATTGATGTTGTGATTATGCTGTGTGGCAGGGATGGTGCTGGATAAAATTCGGTGAAACTGGGTTGAACCCCATCGGTGCTAGCCAGGGCGACCTAAAATAGCCCATATAATCATTCCTCCTGGCGAGGTAATATGCGGCAAACTTGCTCCGCTCCGTGCTGACGCTCCATTTCGTGGGTTTTCGGGCTGGCACTAGACATTATTTATGAAAAGTCGCTCACAGTTTCCGCTGTTCTAGTATTGACAAGCGTTTTGGCCAGGCGTATATTTGCGCCCAATCGAATTTCACAGTTTCCCACAAAACAAGGAGGACATGAATGCATAATACATCAACAAACATGAGCCTCGCGTCCGTTACCACCCGGTAAACAATCCCGGTCTTACGGGCCGAGTTCCTAAATAATAATCATCTAATTCACCGACTTAATGGTTTTTGCGTTTTTACGTCTGGCATACCATCTGTTTCGATGTTTAGGAGTTTTACGTGAAAAATTTTAAACATAGAAAACGAGTTCCCTCTTTGAAGTTTCGATACGTAGGGACATTAGATCGAGGTAATCATTATGCCGATTAAAAAAACAATCAGAAAAGGCAAGGTGCCAGTAAAGATTTATACCGATGACGTTGATCCTAGCGCTATGCAACAGTTATACAACATCGCACAACTGCCCTTTATTCATAGTCACATCGCAGCTATGCCCGATGTCCATTTGGGTCGGGGTGCAACAGTCGGATCTGTCATCCCAACAAAAGGGGCGATCATTCCTGCTGCCGTCGGCGTTGATATTGGTTGCGGTATGAATGCAATCCGTTTGTCGATTAAAGCGAACGATTTGCCAGACAACCTAAGAGCGATACGCTTCACGATAGAAGAGGCGATCCCAGTTGGTTTTAATATGCACAAACAGGATCGTGCAAGGCAGTCCACCATTAAAGCACTATCGGGCGGATTAGATCGCATCCTGGTTAAGCATAAAAAAATCTACAATCGACAAAAGAAAGCCTATCAAACTTGGATTCGTCAAGTCGGCACACTAGGTGGCGGTAATCATTTTATCGAACTTTGTTTAGATGAAAATGATGATGTTTGGATAATGTTGCATTCTGGCAGTCGCGGCATTGGCAATACCATTGGTCAATATTTTATTGAATTGGCGAGAAAAGATATGGGTCAACACTTGGCGAACCTGCCAGACAAGGAGTTAGCTTACTTTACTGACGGTGCTCAACACTTCGATGACTACGTTCAAGCTGTTGAGTGGGCACAAGACTATGCCATGGCCAATCGTCGCGAAATGATGTATCTAATTATTGAGGCACTACGTAAGAAGCTGCGCAAATTTGGCCTGACGAAAGAGGCCATCAACTGCCATCACAACTATGTGTCACAGGAACATCATTTTAATGAAGATATTTTTGTCACCCGCAAAGGAGCCATCAGCGCCAGAGAAGGTGAACTAGGCATCATCCCCGGCAGCATGGGGGCAAAGTCCTTTATTGTTAAAGGAAAGGGCAACCCACAATCATTTTGCTCCTGTTCCCATGGTGCTGGCAGAAAAATGAGTCGCACTGCCGCCAAGCGACAGTTCAACACTGACGATGTAATAGAACAAACCCAGGGCGTAGAGTGTCGAAAAGATAAGGGCATCATCGACGAAATTCCCGATGCGTATAAAGACATTGACCAAGTCATGGCGAATCAAACTGATTTAGTGGAGGTGGTGCATACATTAAAACAGATTATCTGCGTAAAAGGTTAAGCCATCTAAAAACAAACAAGGAGAAAAGCTATGCCAAAGCCAACAGCAACACCTAAAACAAGAAACCCCGTAGCGCGGTCACCGTTACTGCGTAAAGGCGGCGTTCATGTAAAATCTAAAACAGGGCGGCGAGTGAAGTCTCGACTCTCTGTAGAAGATGCCATTGATGAGTGGTATGAGACAACAGAATAGGGGATCCAGTTACTTGTTTCATAATACTAAACCGACCGTTTTCACGATACTACTATTGAAAAGCTAAAACAGCCAAAATTACGATTGATAATGATAACGCCGGGCTGAGTACGCGAATACGCGCCAGAAATATCACCGTGCGAGTACTGGGTGATGATTCATTAAACAATTGCTTTGCATAATAAACGAGCGCAATCAAAACACTTACTACGCATAGCTTTAACCAGAATAATGATGAAAGAGTGATGATCGGATGGTAAAAAATCATCAGCAACATCCCGGATATAACGAGTAGTGCCAGTCCAATTGTTCCAAGGCGAAATAAATAGTGTGCAATAGCACGTTTGGTGTCGGCTGAAATATCGTTGTTATTTTTACGCGTTAGATAAACGCTTAAAAGAGCGTTGCTAAGAGCGGTACCTACACCAATGCAAAGGCCAATAAAGTGAGTGGTGAGGAATAATGTAAGCACGTTTTTCTTCTTGTGATCGTTATTAATGAATAAGTTAGTTTCTATTGAGTAAGCTTAATAGCGGCACAAAACAAATATAAAGAACAGCCAGGATTCCTAGAATATAAAGGCCATACTTTAGAGGGCTTTCTTTGATGATATCAGCTGTCGATCGGGCCGTACCTTCTTTACATTCCTGTTCGTAGTTTGCGCGAGCAGCAGCAGCTCGTTTTTTCTGGTAGGCATCAATTAATAATCTTGCTTGTTCGAATTGAGATCCGTCTTTTAGCCAAATAGCAGGGACAGCGGTACCCCAGAACCCTGCTGTGGTTTCATAGGTATCAAATTGGTGCTCGGCCAACAATTCGCGTACATCATTCGCTTCGTCATCAGGAACATTGCGTAATTTAAACAGTTGTTTTGCCATCTTTGCTATAATTCGGGAGGTTAGTGGTTATGGATCATTGTTGTACTTTTTGTGGCGGATAAAGCCTCAGTTTTTTTACATTATACCTTAAGATATAGAGCATAAACATGCTGGGATTTTTAAAAAGTGGGCCTGCGATCGATAAAGAAACGGCAGACTGGATTTTTGATGTTTTTAAATGGTCTTTGGCTGAGTTTGATACGCATACCTTTAATCGAGAAGCAGTGCTTGTTGTTCCGAATAATACATTTTTCCCCGGCAAGGCAGACAGCACTGCGGGTATGGCTGAGCTGATTTTTCGACAAGTACAAAAATATGCGGGACTCAATCATTGGCCCTGTCGATTAGTCGATCAGAATGGATTCCAGGGTTACCTGGAGGCTGGCTTGCCAACAGCACAAAACTCAGAGCTTGCAATGCCACCCTCAAGTGAACAAACAGCAGGCCCCGTGATCCCCTATCATACTGGGCAAGTTGCGACACCAGATACGCTAATCGCACATTATGCCAGTGTACTCGCATTCTATTTAGGTGGAATGGCTAAAACTGAGCCACCGGGTGGACAAGATTCTTATGGCTATGCTATGGAAATACTCGCCATTAAATTAGGTTTTGGTGTGTTGATCGCGAATACCGCTTATAATTTTCGCGGGGGTTGTGGCAAATGTTCAGGGCCTAAGGTTGAGCGAGAAATTTATTTATCTCAAGATGAAGCAATTTACGCCTTAGCATTGTTTGCTGCGGTAAAAGAATTACCTACAAAAGAAGTTACAACGCACTTAAAAGCACATTTAAAATCAGTTTATAAACGTGCGGCTAAAGATATTTCACAGCAAGAATCAAAATTAAAACAATTACGAACCCTGAAAGCATGAAAACATCACAGCAAGAAACTTTGGCCTATACTCTACATGGTAATCGCTATTTGAACATTACTTATCAATGCACATTGCGTTGCGCGTTTTGTCCTAAATTTAATGGAACCTGGGAGGTACAGGGCATTGATTTGCGTCTCCGTCGTGAACCCAGCGTGGATGAAATTATCGCCGCTGCAGGTGATCCGAGTAACTACAACGAAATGGTGTTTTGTGGGTTGGGAGAAACGACCTTAAGATGGGATACGATGATTGGAATAGCCACCGCGCTCAAAGCAAAAGGGGCAAAAATACGTTTAAATTCAGATGGTTTAGCGAACCTCGTACACAGTCGAGATGTAACACCCGAGATGAAAGGATTAATTGATAGCCTCTCTGTTTCAATGAATGCGCATAATGAAACTGTCTACAATAAACATTGCCGACCCAAACTTGCAGGCTCCTATCAAGCAATGCTGAACTTTGTGGCGTTAGCAAAACAAACTGTACCCGACGTCAGTGTGACTGCGATCAATGGTCTGGAAGGAGTAGATATTCAGGCATGTGAAGATATAGCCACCGAATTGGGGGTACATTTCAGACGCCGTGAATTAGATGTCGTAGGGTAGGACGGCTTGAATCTAGAAAAATATAAAATGTATTAAATCAATGTCGACTGTCTACAAAGCTGAGACATTCAAATAACTAAGTATTGGGTAGTTCGTGAAGCACAGACCAGAAAATTACGTTTTGCGTTTAGCAAAAAATCAAAAAGGCAAAGATTTTGTTGTGGGTGATATCCATGGGCACTTTGAGCTTTTTGAATTACTGTTGAAAGAAATATCGTTTAATAAAAATGAAGATAGAATAATCTGTGTGGGTGATTGCATTGATCGTGGTCCAGAGAGTGAACGAATACTGGAATATCTACGAGAACCCTGGTTTTATTCCGTGCTTGGTAACCACGAAGAAATGTTACTTATGGCTCAAAACCCTCTGTCTAGTATTCATAGTTTCTGGATGGATAATGGTGGGGAATGGGCCGAAGAAGTCGCTGATGAATTAATCAAGGAAATGGCCGAACAATTTTTAGAATTGCCCTATGCTATCAGTATCGAGACGGAACATGGTGAAGTCGGCGTAGTTCACGCAGATATTCCTAATAATTACTCATGGACAAAGTTGCTGGAAAAACTAAGTAAAAATAAAGTTAAAAAGAGAGAGTTGGAGGCGCTGCTGTGGTCCCGGGAAACATATAGGGAATATTGTAAAAGTATAGAAAATAATGAGCTTACCAAAGAATATAACGTGAGCGGGGTTCACAAAGTTTATGTAGGCCATAATATTGTGCCGGTTCCTTCGCTGTTTGGAAATCTGACGTTTATTGATACCGGAGCGTATTGTAACGGTCGTTTAACGGCTGTCAATTTGACAACAGAAGAGGCCGTTATTGTTCAGCACAACTCAAATGAAAATGACTTTGGACAAGATGTTCTTAGTAACCCTGTAAGCACTCATAGCAACAATCTGATAGAGCAAAGCGAGATGTTGTTGGGTATTGGGGAAAATATATTGGAGGCTCTGGTATTTAGATATAGTGGGGCTAATATACAATTGTGTCTTAGAACCTTGGATCAGAGTATAAAAGACTATAAAACAAGTCGTAATAGCAGCACCCACGAAAAATTGGAAGCGGCGGCACATTCTTTTTTTGATCAATTTGTTTTAAAAAATAGAAACCAAAAAAATAGTAACCAAAATTTAATAGAGTATTTTATTAATATCGCTAACTCAGGTTTAAATAATAAATTTGGCGTGTTACGTCAGGTAAAACTGAAAAATATGGAAAGTTTATGTGACATGGCCAGTCGCCAAAGTGTGAGTTACATTAAACTAGGTGTCATGGGCCGTGCCGAAGAGATTAAGGATATGTTTGAAAAGATTTCTGGGGAGTTGTTAGATCCGAGCGCTTATGAAATGACAGAATCCTCTATCTTGTTATGGCGTATCAGCTTAGCACCTGATTTGATTCTATATTTGATTGGCATGCCCACAGATGATCCGAGTAATAGCATGCAATATAACTCTTTGGTGAGTCGATTGACCGCCGTTGCACTGAAAAGCTCTCAAGATGATGCGCTGACCTCAGATGAAAAAGCGGCTTTACTGAGTTCGCAAATGCTTTGTGGTATGGGAAAGGTTCAAATAATAGGGCCTTATGCTCGAACTTCACTCAACGATTCTCAGTTTTTCTTTCAAAAAGAGAATAGGGTTGACCAAAAGTTAGCGTTGAACTTGATAACCCCGTTATTACCATCTGGATTTGGCTAAGCAAGCCCTGCCGGTAAGTTTGTTATGAAGCGTATAGATCAATATTGGTACAGTCGAAATAGCCTGGCTATCGCTCTGTTACCCTTGTCATTTTTATTTCGTATCGTATCCCTGTTGAGACGGCTCTGTTATCGCACCGGCCTATGTACTGTATTTAAGTTGCCGGTACCTGTTATCGTGGTAGGAAATATCAACGTAGGCGGAACGGGTAAAACACCGCTCGTTATATGGCTTGCTGACTTTTTGAAAAAAGAGGGGTTGAGTCCCGGTATTATTAGCCGTGGTTACGGCGGGCGAGCGCAAAGCTGGCCGCAACAGGTTAAAATAGACAGTGACCCGCGGATGGTCGGCGATGAAGCTGTTTTGTTAGCACGAAGAACGCAGTGTCCCGTCACCGTAGCACCCAAAAGGGCCGCCGCCGCCAAGTCCCTGCTTCAGCAAGAACAATGCGATATAATCATTTCAGATGATGGTCTGCAACATTATGCTTTACATCGTGATTTAGAAATTGCAGTGGTGGATGGTGTACGGCGTTTTGGCAATGGTTTTCATCTGCCTGCGGGGCCTCTTAGAGAGTCGGAAAAGCGCTTACAATCTGTTGATTTTGTTGTTGTCAATGGGGCATCATTGCACAATGAATATGCGATGACTCTGGAAGGCAAAGAAGTCATTAATATGAGAGACCGTCAACACAAGTGTTCTTTATTGGAGTTTAAAGGGAAAGAAGTGCATGCCATTGCAGGTATTGGTAACCCGGATCGTTTTTTTTCCTATTTACGTTTTTTGGGAATGAATGTAATAGAGTATGCTTTTCCAGACCATTATGCCTATACACAAAAAGACTTTAATTTTAATGAAGACCAAATCGTAGTGATGACAGAAAAGGATGCTGTTAAATGCACGAAATACTGCCATGTCAATTCATGGTATGTGACGGTTGAAGCAAGTATGGAACCCGAATTTTTAAATCGTATACGAAAAAAAATAAAGCAGTTGAGGGAAGAGTGAATAATGATCGATAAAAAATTACTGAGTGTGTTGGTGTGTCCGGCTTGTAAAGGGCCGCTGGTTTTTAAAAAAGAAAATAATGAATTAATTTGCAAAGGGGACAGGCTCGCCTTTGCTATCAAAGACGACATTCCGGTTATGTTGGAAGAAGAGGCTCGTCAGCTTGATGTTGATGAAAAAGTTTAGTAGTTACACAACAGTTTTAAAAATAATATGAGTTATGTCGTTATCATACCGGCTCGCCTTGGATCTCAACGACTGCCGAGAAAGCCATTGTTGGATATTGCTGGAAAACCGCTGATTCAGCATGTGTATGAACGAGGCTTGGCTTGCGGTGCAGAGGATGTTTATATTGCGACAGACCATCAAGAAATAGCCGACGTTGCTCATTCTTTTGGCGCTAAGGTTGTAATGACCTCAACAGATCACCTTTCCGGCACAGACCGACTGGCTGAAGTTGTTAATCAATGTGCTTTCGACGACGATCAAATAGTGGTGAACTTACAAGGGGACGAACCTTTAATGCCAGTGGCGCCACTGCGTCAAGTTGCGGCTAATCTGGCTCTGCACAAAAATGCCTCTGTAGCGACGTTATGTGAAGCTATTACTTGTGTTGAAAGTCTGATAAACCCGAATATAGTAAAAGTAGTGTATGACCACGAAGGCTATGCATTGTATTTCAGTCGTGCGCCCATTCCTTGGGACAGAGCCGAGTTTGATTCGTTGCCTCAATCGCTGTCCAGCAAAATACAACATTTCAGACACGTTGGATTATATGCATACAGAGCGAGTTTTTTGAAGGAGTATAGCCAATCGGCATCCTGTTCTTTAGAAAAAGTTGAAGCGCTGGAACAGTTGCGTGTCTTATGGCACGGTGGCCGAATTCATGTTGCGGTGAGCGAGACGGATATTCCACCTGGTGTTGATACGGAAGCTGATCTGCTTAGAGTACGCGCTTACTTCGTATAAGTTTAGATGCGTCATAACAAACAGCTAACAAAACGGGAATATATTCTATTGGTTTAACCCAGACCGGCAATTGATACGCGGCAAGAGATTCGCTGCCTAGATTTATTCCCGAAAAGTAGGAAAACAATACGGTAAAAGAAAAAACCCATGGCCAAGTATAATTTTGCATTGCCGCAAAAGGTAACAGCCATAGTAGATACCAAGGGTTAATCACTGGAGACAAAATTAATAACCCACCTATTAAAAAATCACCGCGAATATTGAGTACCAGTGATTTGCGAAAACATGCCAAACAATACAACATGATGCAGAATAAAAGTATTACGCAGAGTATTTTTGCATTGATGCCTGACATCACATAAGTGAATAAGCTATATATTGCAGCATTAAACTCCCAATTGCTGCCAAAGGCGAGCAACCCTGTTAATTCACTGCCCTGAAAAATGAAGGGTGCATAAAGTACGGCTATTGTTAGAAAGAAAATAACCAATTGTAGCCACTTAAATCGTAACAAAACGTAAATAGCAATTAACCAAGCAAAGGGCTTGCTGCAGACGCTTAATCCCAGACACAGCGCACTAGTTTTTGGGTGTTTTGCAAAAAAATAGAGCGCCGCAACGATGCACAGTACACCTAAAATATCCGGGTGTGCCGTAAATGCCACTTCTTTAATAATTAATGGATTCCATGCGTAAAGTAAAAGCATTCTTGCATTTACAATTTTAACCAAGATAAAAATAATGGCCATATTACAGGCGCTATAAATAAGCTTTAATCCTAAAATATCAGCAGGGAATAACCAGTGTGAAAACCAAAAACTGTATTGCAGTAGTGGCGAATAAATAGTTTTAATATCAGGATGATTAACTTGATTTAATAGATTCTGGTACACGCTAGGGATTGACGCATCGCTAAAGTAATAACTTGGCTCATGAAGGTAGGGGTTACCTTGTTCAAAAAAGGTATAGCCGTCCCATAGGTAGCGAAAAAAATCATCCTCAAATTGAGGAGTAGAAAAAATACCAATAATGTGAAAGATGGCTGCAAAAATAACAATGCAATATACGGAAGGGCTGTGTTTTTGCTTTATATAGTAGTAAGCCAGATAAGCGTATACCGCAAACGCCAGAGCAAGTAAAAATATATAATTTGTAATGCTTATTGCAAAGGAAACATTTGAATAAGCACATAAAAGGATATAAATCATCGCACATATGCAACCGAATATAATCAAACGGGGTTCGACGGTATATTTTTTGCTAAATAGCTTGGGTGGTTGAGTTGGCATGCTGGAGATTATTACTTATTTTTATAATTTAGTGAGTATTCTGAACTATTCGAGTTAGAATGAATACTAATTACCTAATATTGGAAGTGCTTGCATTCACTCAGTACAAACTTTTGACTTGTACAAACCGATAGCCAGCAAAATCCAGGTAGTTGATTATTGGCTATAATTTTTTTTCGAAGTCAATAATTATTCATGTCACACCAACGAACCAATAAGGAAGTTACGATGCGCTATATAAAATTATTCACTTTCGCTGTACTTTCACTGATTGTCTCATCATCTGCTTTTGCATCAGGGTCTCATGACATGAGCAAAGAAAATCATGCAGACAGTACTTATAACCAAGGTAAAACGGTAGTACACAAACAGTTGATATGTCAATCATGTCCGTTAGAAACTGCAAATCTTGATAAAGATGCGGCTATGACGATCATTGAAAAACTTGTAACTGGCAACACCAGTGTTGAATCAATCTCTGAATCAGACAAACAATCGGTTATCGTTTATCTTGAAAAACGATTTAGCCTCAAACAAAACTAACTTCTATTTCTGAGAATCTAATTAAGGAGAAGGGCAGGGATCCCCCGTGGTTATTATTTGCCACTTCGCCTTGTCATGAAATAAATAGAACGCACACTGAAGCAAGTGTATAAAAATAAAATAATCTCAGCAATCATACCCGCACAAGACGAAGAAAAGTCAATCGGTAAGGTGGTTGCTGAGCTTTGTGCCTTGAGGAATCATTCCGGTATTTCTCTATTCGATAATATTATTGTTTGTGATAATGGTTCAACAGATAACACCGCACAGGTCGCACAATTAGCCGGTGCACAGACTGTATTTGAGCCTCAGCCAGGTTATGGTATCGCCTGTTTAACAGCATTAGCTGCGATGCCAGAGAGTGATGTCATTGTTTTTATTGATGGTGACCATTCTTTCTATGCCGAGCAAAGCCTATCCTTAATCGACGAAATTTGCCAAGGAACCGAGCTTGTTATTGGTTCGCGTGCCTTGGGAAACACTCAACCAGGCGCATTAACCATTCCACAACGATTTGGAAATTGGCTTGCAGTAAAGCTGATTGGCTGGGTATGGCGTGTGTCAATTACTGATTTAGGACCCTTTCGCGCAATATCCGCCAGCGCACTAAAACGGATACACATGCAAGATACCCGTTTTGGTTGGACCGTTGAAATGCAAGTCAAAGCGATTCAGCTTAAACTGAAGATTAAAGAACTCCCTGTCGATACGCGTCCTCGAATTGGCGTGTCAAAAATTAGTGGTACGGTGCGCGGTGTTATTGGTGCTGCTTTGGGAATATTTGGCACCATCATCAAATTGTGGCGGCTTGAACGCAAAACTAAAGAACTAGGTCAAGAGCAAAAGTAACTACTCAACGTATTTGTTTTAGAAAAATCGGTTAGTTTTTTCGATCATTTTCGTTGAATAGACCTATTATTTGCCTCAAATGATCGAAAAACCTAGCTCGAAATGGCTTGCTCTCGCTACGATCACTATTCTTGGACAGGCTCCTAGCATTCTATAGTAATACTACACACGGATACATTTCATTTACCAATAATAGAGCGGAACGAGACCTGAGAATGTCCAAGGTGAAACAGAAGGTATCGGGGGTGCTTTAGAGTCAAGCTTTACGCTCAAGCTTATTGTAGAGTATCCAGCTATTTACAGATCATGGCGAATAAAGGGGTGTGTGGTTACACTTCGAGTATATCAATTAAGACCGTGATTGATTACTATGAGTTTCCATGTTTAGAACTTATCAGAGTAATGACCTTATAAGCTTAGCGGCTTGTTTAGCGGGAGTATTAAGTACTGATCCTGTCCGTTCGCCGTTGCAGCCTGAAATTATAGTGGTACCTAATCCTGGAATGGCACGATGGCTCAGTTTGCAGATTGCGGATCGTTTGGGCGTGTGTGCCAATATCCACTTTCAGTTTCCGGCTGAATATATCTGGCATGTCCTTCGACAGTTTTTTTCTGATGTACCACATCAATCTCCATTGAGTGTTGATACTATGTGCTGGCGTATCATGGCTGTTTTGCCTGAGTTGATTAATCGTCCCGAATTTACTCCGGTCGCTCGTTATTTAGAAGAAGGCGACATACTGAAACAGTACGAGTTGTCGCAGCAAATCGCCCGAGTTTTTGACCGCTATCTCGTCTACAGGCCCGAGTGGGTTTGTGCATGGGAGCAGGGTAAACAGAATCACTGGCAGGCAGAACTATGGCGTCAGGTTGTGCAACCGACAGGGATGATGCACTGGGCCCAATTATTACAACGTTTGCAACAGTTACCGAAATCCACACCGCCTCCTTTATTACAGCGTGCCCTGCTCTTTGCTGTTCCGACTTTGTCACCGGGTTATATCCAGGCCTTGGGCGTGATGGGACAACATAGTGATTGCCATCTTTTTATACGTAATCCATGTCGGGTTTATTGGGACGATATCAAAAGTAAGCGAGAAATAATTCGTCATGAATTGCAGAGTGGCGAGGGTGATATTGATCATTATTTCGAGACAGGTAATAGTTTGTTAGCTGCCTGGGGCCGAGAAGGCCGAGAGTACCTGAGCAATGTGTTGGAATTACACACAGAAGATATAGAATGTTTTATCGAATATTCAACGGATACCTTGTTGGGGAAAATTCAATCCGATATCTTAGACCTGGAAGAACCGGGTTCCTCTGTTAGCGATCAAATTTTAATCGCAGATACAGATTCTTCTATTAAGGTAGAAGTAGTGCACAGTGCCATGCGTGAGGTGGAAGTACTGCATGATCAATTACTCGCAATGCTGGATGCAGATCCGAACATTCAGGCGGCGGATATCGTGGTGATGATGCCGGACGTAGAAGCATACGCACCCCATATTGATGCGGTATTCAGTGGTTTGAACGATCAAAAGCGCATGCCATATCGTATTGCCGATAGCCGTTCTATTTCCGAAACTCCTTTGGTTCGTACTTTTCTTTCTCTGTTGAATTTACCGGACAGTCGTTTTGAAAATACGTTTATTCTTGAACTATTGGAATGTGATGCCTTGAGTGCTCAATTTTCTTTTAGTGATGAAGATCTTCCTTTATTGCAGATGTTTATCCGAGAGTCTGGCATTCGTTGGGGAATAGACGCTGCACATAGAGCCACGTTCGATTTACCCGAAAATAATGAACACAGTTGGCAGTTTGGTCTGGATCGTTTACTTCTGGGGTATTGCATGCAAGGGGAGGAGGGTGCAGATACTTTTTCTGGCATTCATCCGATGAGTGATATTGAAGGAGACAGCGCGCGCCTTGTTGCGGGCTTAATTAATTTTGTAAGGTGTTTGAATACTTGGCGACAACGTTTGCAGAAACCCCGGTCAATGACGGCCTGGGTGACACTGTGTCAGCAATTATTAGTCACATTTTTTGATGAGGACAGTAACGAACTGGAATTTATTTATCAGGCTCTGGACTCTATTAATACGGCCGTAACCGACTCAGCGTTTAACAAGCGGGTAAAGTTACCCCTTGTTAAAGAAAGTATAAATAGCGCATTGGAAAGTGTGTCGGCAAGGGATCAATTTCTGGGTAAGGGCGTAACCTTTTGTGCTTTATTGCCCATGCGAAGTATGCCCTTTAAAGTTGTTTGCCTGATTGGCATGCAGGGTACGGCTTTTCCTCGCTGTGACCCGCGTCTGGGTTTTGATTTGCTGCGGCAGCATCCCAAAGCGGGGGATCGTTCAGCACGCAATGAAGATCGCTATCTTTTTTTAGAAGCTTTGACCGCAGCACAACAATATTTTTATATCAGTTATGTCGGGCAAAATATCAAAGACAATGCCGTCATCCCACCTTGTGTGTTGGTCAGTGAGTTGTTGGATTATATTGATACGTCTTATGTTTTGCATAACAATAATGCCCCGTCGTCTATGCTCGTAACCCGCCATCCCTTGCAAGGATTCAGCACTCGCTATTTCGATGACAAAGAAACGGCTCTGTTTACTTACTCGAAAGAATATCAGTCTGTTTCTTTGCTTCATGAAGCTCAAACAACAGGCAATGTCCCCTTTTCTTCAGAATTTTTGATGGTTTCCGACGAGCAGTGGAGACAAGTTTCTCTGGCAGACTTAATCCAGTTTTATAGTATGCCGAGTCGTTATTTATTGAAACGACGATTAAAGCTAAATTTGGATTTTTATGAACAACAGCTGGAAACAGCCGAGCCTTTCAATATGGATAAGGCAGCAGAACGACAACTTGCCCGTGCCTTATTCAAACTGAACCTGAAAGAAACCGCAACGCAACAGGTTCATCACTATATACAGGCAGCCGGTTTATTACCGCATGGCCAGCCCGGAGAGATACTATTTTCCCACCATCATGCAACAAGCAAACAGCATCAACAGGATCTTGCTTTGTTAACTGACGATGAAAGCCTTGAGGTTATCGAATTTAAAATTAATTTGGATTCTTTCACCCTTTATGGAGAGCTATCAGGGGTATGCAAAAAAGGGTTGTTTATAACTCAGATTAATAAATTTTCGCCAAAGGAGATGTTGTCTGCCTGGTTATCACATCTGGTATTAAATTTATTTGATCGAACCGATATTAAAGCAGAGACTTATCTGGTTAGCCGAGATCAGTCATTGCGTTTCACACCAGTTAATAATGCGGAAAAATTATTAATCAATCTTCTGGATTTATATTGGCAAGGCTTGCAATCTCCTCTCAAGTTTTTTCCGGCGGCATCGCAAACGTATTATTCGCAATTGATTTCCAAAAGAGCCAAAATTCCGCCTTTAGATGCTGCCGCTGATAAATGGCAGGGTAGTGACCGTTATTGGGGAGAGGGGCAAGACCGTTATAATCGACTTGCTTTCAGAAATACAGAGGTATTTGACGATGAATTTATCGAGATAGCCACACAAATTTTTGAGCCTTTGTATCAACATATGGAAAAATTGTGAACCCGATTAACACGCCATTAACCGCGCCATTACAAGGAGTGAATTTTATAGAAGCCAGTGCGGGTACCGGTAAAACCTGGACAATTGCGGCTTTATATCTGCGTTTATTATTAGAAAAAGAATTCACTGTTGAGCAAATCCTGGTTGTAACCTATACCAATGCGGCAACGGATGAATTGCGTGATCGTATCCGTCAACGTTTACGTGATGTCAAGCAGGTACTTTTGAAGGGACAGGGCGATGATGTACTCCTTGATGCTTTGCTGGCGAATGAAGAGAGTCGTCAACACAGTCTAAAGTTAGTTGAACAGGCCTTGACCAGTTTTGATCTGGCGCCTATTTTTACCATTCACGGGTTTTGCCAACGAGTTTTGTCTGATCAGGCTTTTGAAAGTGGTATCACTTTTCGTTCTGAGATATTGACCGATGAACGGCATTTACTGCAAGCGGTTGTAGAAGATTATTGGCGTCAACATTTATTAAAACGATCAACCAGTTTTACAGATTACTTACTTTATGAAGCGAAACTTTCTCCGCAAAAACTGGTGAGTGAACTTAGGTTTTACATTAATCGGGAAATGATTGCTTTGTATGCGGATCCGGAAGATGTCACGCTGGATAATAAAGAGACTGAGCTTGTTGTTCTGCATCAGAAGATTCAGCAATACTGGTTGAACCAAGGTCAAGAAATTCGTAATTTATTACTTAAAGCCAGCAGTGAGAAAGTACTAAAAAATAACATCTATGCGCCTGCATCTTTACCATCCTGGTTTGATCAATTAAATTTATTTTTACAGTCTGAGTCACCTTTTTTTAGCTTATATTTTGATAAGTTTGATCGTTTTACCAAAGAAAAAATTAACACCTCGACCGGCAAAGGCAAGGTCGCGCCTGAACATCTTTTTTTTGATATTTGCGAGAATTTTCTGGATGAGATGAATGCCGTCAGAATCGGCTATAAGTTACGTATTGCACAATTAAAAAAGAGCATTATTGTCGCTGCGCGTACTGAGTTGGCCATACGCAAGAATGAACAAAAAGTCATGGGCTATGATGACTTGCTTAGTGGCTTATGGCGAGCGCTCAATCATAAACAGGGAAACACCTTAATAGAGGCGGTCGTTACTCAATATCCTGTGGCGTTGGTTGATGAGTTTCAGGATACCGACCCGTTACAATATCGTATTTTTTCAAAGTTATATGGCAATTCCAAAGACGCTGTTTTTATGGTGGGCGACCCTAAACAAGCTATTTATAGTTTCAGAGGGGCGGATTTGTTTTCATACTTGCAAGCTCGTCAGGAGGCGAATCATATTTATTCGCTGAATACTAATTGGCGTTCTACTCCGGCCATGGTGAACGCAGTGAATGCCCTTTTTTCACAACATTCAACACCGTTTTTATTTTCGGATATTCAATATCGTTTGGTAGAGGCGGCAGCTGTAGAGCGCGATGAATTGAGTGATGAAAACGGTCACCTTGCAGCATTGCAAATATGGCGTATTAGTAGTCAAGGAGCGAAACATGCAGGCCGTACTGAAACATTAGCACGAGTCAGTGCAGCAACGGCGGATGAAATTGCTCGTTTGCTTATCGGTGGGCAACAACAAAAAGTATGCATCGGTGAACGCGGGGTTAATGGGGGTGATATAGCCGTATTGGTTCGTTCGCACATGCAGGCTCAGCGAATAAGTGATGCCCTTAGAGAGGTGGGAGTAGCCAGCGTGCAGTATGGTCAGGATAATGTATTTCTGACGGATGAAATGACCGAGCTATGGCAAGTTTTACTCGCCGTTGCTGAACCCAACCGTGAATCAGTAGTCAATGCAGCTTTACTCACCGAAATGATGGGGCGCGATGCTCGCATTCTGGATCAGCTTTCCTTGCAACAGGAAGCGACTTTGATGTTGTTTCATCGTTATCACCAGCTATGGAAAAAGCATGGCTTTATACGGATGATGCGTGAGTTACTTTTTATTGAGAAAATCACGCCTCGTTTATTAGCTCTGGCTGACGGTGATCGTCGGGTTACCAATGTCTCACATATTATTGAAAGAATTCACGTCCAGGTGCAAGCTGATAATTTGAGTATGGAAGGCGTACTCAGCTACATGGCAGATGCCATGCAAGGCAGTGTAGGTGCAGATGAAGAGAGTATGCTGCGTCTGGAGAGTGATGAAGAATTGGTCAAAATTGTGACCATACACAAAAGCAAGGGGTTGGAATACCCCATTGTTTTTTGTCCGTTTGTTTGGGCAGACAGCTTGAAAAATAATAAAGCGGATCCTTTTACTTATCATGATGAACAGAACGGCGAATGCTTGGTGTTGTCTGGTGAACCAAACGGTGCCCGGTTAAGCGCGATCAAAGAAGAGTTGGCCGAGAATCTACGGCTGTTATATGTTGCGGTAACACGCGCTAAATATCGTTGTTATATGGCCTGGGGAGCGGTGAGTGGGGTAGAGTCTTCGGCGTTAAGCTGGCTCTTATTTGGTGCGGGCGATGATAAAGACGATGACGAAACAGCAATTCAAAGACTCAATCGCCGAGTAAAAAATGCACCCGATGAACAATTGTTTGAGCCTTTGTTGCAACTGCAAAATAATACAGACAAGAATATCGCCTTATTAGATTTGCCTGAACCTGATGGAAAACATTTCCAGATTTTAAATAACACACAGCACTTACAGGCCGCACGATCATTTACCCGAAATTTAAACGATTGTAAGTTTATATCGAGTTTTACAGGTTTGACTGCTCACCCGTCACATTCAATACATTCAAAAATAACAACAACATTTTCTCAAACTGAAGAGCAGACTACCCTGGAAGGCATACATGCTTTTCCTCGCGGTGCTCGAGCCGGTATCTTTATGCATTCTATATTCGAACAATGGGATTTCAGTTGCGATGATGATCACGCTTTGGCACAACTGGTAGAAAAACAAATTAAGCAATTTAATCATGAATGGCTGGATCAAGCTGATTCTATCGTGGCTATGATTAAAAATGTAACGCATACAGTACTGCTGGATGATGCCGAACAGCCTGTTCAATTAAGTAAGATAGCACCTGATAAATGTATTGTTGAGTTGGAATTTACCTATCCCATTGCTGAAATACAGGCCGCCACGCTTAATCAACTGCTTGCTCAGCACGCACTGTTCTCGGCTGAGAACCCCGATTTGAACTTTAAAGCGGTAAAGGGCTATTTAAAAGGGTTTATTGATTTGGTGTTTGAGCATAATGAGAAATTTTATATTATTGACTATAAATCAAATTGGTTGGGGACGACCCAGGCGGCTTATTCAGAATCCAGCTTACCCATGGTGATTACAGAACATCGTTATTATTTTCAATACGTTATTTATACCCTGGCCGTACATCGTTTATTGAAACAGCGCATGAGCGACTATGATTATGAAAGCCATTTTGGTGGTGTTTTTTATTTATTTATTCGCGGCATGACACCAGGAAAAGCAGCAAGCCACGGTGTTTATTTTGATAAACCTTCATTTGAACTGATCGCGGCTTTGGATGCGTATTTTGATAGAACGGTGTAGATTTTAATTGGTGCGCTATAGGCGGAATTCAG
>UOFO01000066.1_pt1 | contig 16926 bp, 11 predicted proteins | sample 1988801 | NCBI WGS metagenome assembly UOFO01 (sample SAMEA4712195, study PRJEB27164) | hydrothermal vent metagenome | biome: marine basaltic hydrothermal vent biome; feature: marine hydrothermal vent; material: mineral | place: Pacific Ocean | collected 2011-06-14/2011-07-23 | depth 1719 m
CAAATCTGATGATTAGTAGAAACGAGAATGATGATCCCGTTAATTGGCAAAACAGGATAGAAAATGCATCAGGTAATATTTATTTGGTATCAAGCGCATCAGAATTCAACGCTTACGCAGATATAGCGCAACCAGGTGATGTAATTCTAGTTAATGATGGCGTTTACAGCTGGGGCAATCTTGTTGTTTCGTCATCAGGCACCAAGGAAAAGCCTATTATTTACACCGCGCTGAATCCAGGAAAAGTCACGTTCAAAAATGCCTCCATCTTATTTAAGGTGACGGGTAATTGGAACATTATCGGCGGCTTTACTATCAATGATATTACTAAGCACCTCTTTCGGCTTTCTGGTGGTACCGATAATCGTTTGACCGATAATATAATAAATCGCCCAGGTAACTATGACTATGGCCCTGGTTATTTAGAAATACTAAACCAATCTCATCGCACTCGGTTTGATCACAATACAATACTAGGTGGCAAGGGGGTTATTCGCGTAGTAGTCAATACCCCGGAACAATTCTCTCAGGATGTACGCATAGACCACAATAATTTTCGTGGTGCAACCTTAGAGTATTTTCCTAGCGGAAGACAAAAAGCGGTAGCAGTGCTGCAAGTCGGACAAGCGGAATACTATCCTGATGGAGATGGACTAGAAGTGCGTACGGTTTTTGAATACAACACTATTGAAAATTTTTATGGCCGCACACAACAAATGATTAGTAACAAGAGCAGCTATAATATTTATCGTTATAATAACTTTATTAACTCAGTCGGTGGCATTGGCCTAAGGCATGGTGATTACAATCAAATTTATGGTAATTACTGGAAAGATGGCTCGGGACCTGAGGCGATATTCATTAAGGGCAAGCATAACATTGTTGCTAACAACGTAATTGATCGACCGCAAGGCAAAATAGCCATATCAGAACGTATGTGGGGGTTTCGTCCTGCAAACAACAACACCACGCCTCCAACGGGTAATAATATCGTTGCGAACAACACCATCATTGCTTCTCGTAAGGACTACCCAGCCATCTCACTGGGCTATAGTAGCGGCGGCAGTAAGAAACCCATTACAGGAAGCATCTATGTCAACAATATCATTACAGGTGAAGCAAATAAACTGTTTTCCTATAACTCTTCAGGGTGCATAGATTGTTTAATTACACATAATCTTTATTATGCAACGGGGAGTAATATCCCAGGCAACGGTTATGATTACGACCAAAACCCTTTCTTAGGTAATCCATTATTAAACGGTTATTTACCAACCGAAAATAGTACGCGGGTAATTGATCAAGCCAACTCGTTAGTTTTAGACTCGGTCAGTGTAGACTTTCTAGGTGAAAACCGAACAAAACGTGGGGACCCGGATCTTGGTGCGATAGAGTTGTAACTCTTACCCTTCGAGGTATGAGGTGTTGAATTTAAGCTGAAATAAAGTATTCACATTTTTCACGAAGCGAGATGTAATAGCCACCTTATTGCAACGAACTTCGAGGGGGAGTGTGGGTACTTTTTTTAGCTTTACTTTTAAGAATGGCTTTCAGGCCAACAAGGTCATCTACCGCCAAAGCCATCGATATTGATACGATGCATGAAATACTTCATCGGGAATTAATCCGACTGATAGCGTCGGGTAATCCAACGACAATCTAACGAGATCTAATCCATTATCATTTTTCACTTGCTCGTCGTAGTTTTTGGCAGAATTTTCTCTCCTTTCTGTATTTTCAGAAATACTATCTTTTTTGCTTTAAATTCGCTATATTTTACGCATTAATTATCATGATATATGAAATACTGTGAGACAAAACTAAAATGGAAAGAATTCGAGCACAATCCCAGTATGCCAAACAGGCTTATTCATTGGTTGAAACATTACAACTCAGATTTGTAAAACAGCTTAACGAAATTAGCGACCGCCTTGGAAGTAGTCAACATTTTACGCCTACGGAGTGGTTTCGTGATTCAGGAACGCACGGTGGAGGTCTACGTTTTGGTGCGACGGATTCAACGATATTCAATCGTGCCTCAGTCAATGTATCGCAAGTGCAATATGATGACGACGACAGTAAAAATTTGGCTTCCGCATCAGCAATATCAACCATAATCCACCCGAAAAATCCGCTAGCTCCTTCGGTTCACATTCACATTAGCTGGACAGAGCTGAAAGGTGGCAAAGGTTACTGGCGAATCATGGCTGATTTAAATCCATCCATTGAAAACAAAGAAGATGAAATTCAATACTCTCAAGAGCTTGAGAAAGCGGCACCAAAACAATATGCAGAAGCATCGGCACAAGGAGATCGATATTTTTTTATTCCTGCATTAAATCGTCATCGCGGAGTAACACATTTTTATCTTGAAAACTATTCCACCGGCAATTTTGACACCGATATAGCGTTAGCAACACGTATGGGTGAAGCGGCTATTGACACGTATTGCGACATTTTATCCTCGGCATTAAAAACACGCACAGCTCCAAGCGAAGACCATTATCGACAACAACGAGATTACCATACCCTTTATTTGTTTCAGGTGCTGACACTTGACCGAGGTACAACATCCGGATTGTTGGTTCACAATCAAAATGACGTGGGCACACTGGGTTCCTTACCTGAGTATGTTAATCGGAATTTATTGATATCCTGGAAAGATAAAATGAGCACTCCACAAGACTTGTTGTTAGACAGTATAGTGTCTTGTTTACCTGACTTGGCAATATGCGCTATTGAAGATGATACCAAGCAAGCTTTGGCAAATGCAGTAAGGAATCATTATAGAAACAACCCTAAAGCGTTAAGCATGCAGGCAACGGGGGATTCAATTCCTGCAACCGTTGACAACCACAAGTAAAAACCTCCGCTTTTTTGCTTATACGATTCTGCTAACCGGAAATGTAACGCAGAAACGAACGCCTTTGGGTTGTTCCACGTTATAGGCGAAGACGCGTCCACGATGGTGCTGGGTAATTAAACGGACGACATAGAGACCCAGCCCTAAATGAGGGTCTTTGCTGCGTTGATGGCGGATGGATACCATAGAGTTAAAAAGACTGTCTTTCATGTTGTCAGGCAGGTGCCGCCCTTGGTTGAATACGCCTAGCTTGATTTCGTTTGCCGTATGCGAGAGTTCAATGGTAATCGGGGTGTCAGTTATAGAAAAATCAATAGCGTTATTAACAAGTTTGTCTAACAATTGTGCGATGAGATCCGGTGTTCCTTTTATATTAACCGGGCCTGCTGTTTGCGATAAAAGGTTGGACAATATTATTGATGTGCCGGGATAAGCGAGCTGGTATCCTGAAACACAACTTTTGATAATCGGCAATAACTCAAAGATACTGTACTCTTCTTGTTGTAACGTTTGTTCCAGGCGAGTTGCCTCGCTCATTCTCGTTAATATAGTGCTCAGACGTTCTATCCCTTCTCTGGCGCGAGCGACATAAAGTGATGCTTCGTTCGCATTCTCAGCCTGATCAAAATTATCCAGCGATGATCGTATGATGGCGATGGGTGTGCGCAATTCATGTGATAATTTGCTGGACATCCCTTCCAGATATTGGTTGTACTGGTTTAATCTGTTTAATACGTCAGTAAAGCAAAGGGCAAGGTCACCAATTTCATCGCTGGCGTTGGTGTAAGTAAGCGTGTTATGAATCTGTCCATCCGGGCCGATGGCTTGTTCGGCTTCATTGCGAAGTTTTTTAATGCGGTATGAAAGTCGCATAGCAATGAGCAGCAGTACGATTGAGGCGGTAATAAAGGCGAGTAGACTCAGGTTAATCACAATTTCAATCGCACGATTCTGCAATAATACCGTGCGATGACTGGTCTCTTCAATGGCGACCGCACCAATAACCTTGCCTTGATTCCAAACAGGATGTGATGCCATCAATATATTCGTGTTTTTATCTTGCGTATTACGCCATTGTGTTAAGGCCACGCCCTGTAATGCACTCGTTATTTTCTGGCCTTCCAGTTTGGATACGGTTGACAAGTCATCTTTTAAATATTGCGTTGGTTGCGGCAAGAGCAGCTTATAAAAAATAGTTTTAACATCACTGAACAATGATTGATTAGAAGTGTAATCCTGTTCGTGAAACACCTCTGAAGACGAGGCATCAAGTCGCCCGGTGAGAGCAACCACTCTTCGTTGGCGATCTATAACCCAGGTTCGTGAAGAAGGCGCATCCAGCCGACGCAACAATGATTCCAGTTCAGGGGACGGAATGACTATAGAGCTGAGCGTGGCGGATTTAGTATTGGCTTCATCCAAAGTAGCATAGCTTGGGCTGTTCGAGTCTTGATCAATATCGCTAATAATAATACCTAGGCGACGACCCATTGCGGCAACAGGAATTTCAACTTCGATGTTATAGCCTGTTGCCGTTTCATGCCATACGGAATTAATGTTAAGTGTGTTGTGCTCTAATTCCCGGAATTGACCTTCGCTCCATTGTACTTGACGTGCCTGGACGCGACCGGGGGCGGCCGTGGTAATACGATATGTTTCAGTTTTACCATCAGGGCGATCTAAAATTAAAGTTAAGGCATCACTTTTATTGAGTGACTGATCCTCATAAGAACGATAAACGACCTGGTTGTCTTTGACTTCGAAATACAAATAGAGATTATCCTGATAGCTGCCAATCCAGAAACCAGCCTGAAGATTATTTTTTGCCGTGTTTTTGCTTTGTGTCTCGTTAATATGGGTGAATAAAGTATGACGACGTTCCGGGTGATGTCGCCATTCATCACCATAACCATCAAGAATGATTGGACTGCTGCGTGAGCGAACATATAAATGATTCGTGTCCGGCTGAGCAGATAGCGCACTGATATTAAAAAGCTCAGGTCGTTCATGCAAAGTAGCCGCAACCATTTTGGCGCGAGTTAAAAGAGCCTGTTCTTGATTGGCACGCAAGTGTTCAGACATTTCCTGAACATGTTGATAACCGAAAAAAGGAATAAGCAACAGGCTTAAAGAAGCGAGAAAAAATTTCTTCCCTATACTAAAAGAATGGTGACTGTGTGGCACCTTCATTGGTAATGGGTTTTAATGATGAAGCCAACGATAGCCGATGCCATACACCGTATCTATCGCTGTGAAGCTGGGGTCAATAGATAAAAACTTGTTTCTAATGCGTTTGATATGAGAGGTGATGGTAGCATCATCAACAACAATTTTGGCATCGTGCATTAACTGTTCTCGACTGCGCACGTGTCCTGGGTAACGCACCAAGGCATGAATCATCCAGAACTCGGTCAAAGTCAGTTCCATTGCCTGGTTTTTCCATTTAATAGAAAAGCGATTTTTATCCAGGTCAAGCTCCCCTCGATGCAAAATCTGATCATTGAGATCCGGTGTTTGATATGCATCCATACGACGAAAGAAAGCACTTACCCTGGCACAGAGATTGGGTATACTGACTTCTTTAGTGAGATAGTCGTCGGCTCCAAGACGTAAGCCGGATATGGTATCCAGATCGCTGTCTCGCGCCGTGAGGAAAATAATAGTGAGCGTTGCCGATTGTGCTCGCAGTGCTCGACAAAGTTCGAAGCCGCCATCGGGTTCATCTTCAAGACCAATATCCAATAACACCAAGTCAGGCAGCTTTTTCTTAAACGCCACTGTCGCAGTGTTTCGGTTACTGTAAAGCTGAACTGAAAACCCCTGTTTTCTTAGAGCGTCCAGATAATTGGCGCCAATGATAGGGTCATCTTCAACAATCGCTATTTCTTTATTCACACTAATCCTCAGATACTTGCTTGCATCCTGGGAGCCTACCCGAGAATGAACTATTTTACTTACATCTTTTTAGTCAGGAATTTTTTTTTAGATATGACCGCAGGCATAAAGTCTTGCAGTTTCAGATCCGTATTTTCGTTGAGTCGCCAATTGTATATCGCGGTGAAAGCCATAACACTTTCCAAATAGTGGCGAGTTTCATCATAAGGTATGGTTTCTATCCATGCATCAGTGTGCATTTCGAAACCATCCGGCAGCCAACGACGCACTCTTGTTACACCCGCATTATACGCCGCAGTTGCTAAAACAGGATTATCATAGAGACGGTTTTTGACATACTTAAGGTAAGCGCTGCCTAGTTCAATATTTTGATCAGCAACGAGCAGATCATATTTGTTGTTGAATTTTTTTTTAACGCGTTTAGCAATATACTTTCCCGTTGATGGCATCAATTGCATTAATCCTAACGCACCTTTATGAGAGCGTGCATCGCTGATAAAAGCACTTTCTTGTCGTAAAATTCCATATATCCAAGCGGGTTCAATATCGTAATTATTAGCTTGATGCTCAACTGTCTCTCGGTAATCTAAAGGAAAACGTAAAGGGACATTGTTCCAATACTTGGCTTTAGCGGCCGTAAAAATAGCTTGAGAATGCCAACCCCACTCCAAAGCTAATTCAGCGGCCAATGCCACTTGTTGTTTGTCCATAGACTGCCTTGCAAAAACCCATTCTCTGCGCGCATCAGCCATGCGATTTAATGCAAATAGCTCTTTGGCTCGCGCAACTGCAGGAATATGCTCGAGTTTTTTAAGCGTCTTCCTCTCAAATAACAAGGGCGTGTTTTGCAATGAATAGGGCAAACCAAGCCGGTCTGCCGCAAGAAACCCATGGTAGTTTCTGCTTGCAGCAAGATCGACATAAAGTTGATTTGCCTCAGCAATAAAACCCAACGCTTCCAATGCTCGTGCGCGCCAATAACGCCAACGGTGTTGTTGGCGCTCATCAACGCTTAACCTGTCTATAGCGCTGAGTGTTAACGACCAGTCTCCACCTTGAAGAGTGCTTCTAACGCGCCACTCTCTTGATCTCGGTGTTTCTTGTGTAGACGTAATTGCTGTTAGCCAATTTAGCGCAGCAGGTTCTTTGCGTTGAGCAAGTAAAATACCCAGTGTATTGTTAATTTTGGCCGAGTGCTGTGGTGGGAAATTAAAATGAGCATCAAGATTGGGCCAAGTACTCGTTGCCGTTTTCAGGTCGCGGAATGCGAGTCGTCGCATTCCATACGCAAGAATATCGTGATGCAGTGGATTGCTATTCGTAAAATATTTTTTTTGAGTTACAGTATGTGGTTTTTTATGGGTGCGAAGCCAAAGCGTAATGGTGTTGCGTTGCGCCTCATTGAGAGACCGAGCCAGGTATCGTGCAAGGCGTAGCTGTCCTTTTTTCATTGCAAGGCTGGCACGTTGCAGTATTAAATCCTGGGTGATAATGCCATTTTTTTTGCCTGCCTTAAAAAGAGGGGTGCAAGCATCAGGTTGAGATTTTCCAACTAACCAGAGTGATTCAATATTATGCAGTGCTTTTTTTCTTTGCCCTTTGCGCAATAGCGCAGAACGATATTGACAATTTAATTTGGTATCGTCGGATATTTGATAATGTTGAATAAGTTTGTTCCAGAGCCTGTGCCGAGCGAGCGACTTAAGCCATTTATATTGTAGCTTGTTTGCTAATGGTGAGTCCTTATATTTTTCAATGAAATTTTTTATGTCCGTTGCTTTGGTCAAATGTATACGATAAGCCAAATATTTGTATTCCAGATAAGGAAATAATACGTAGTCCTTAATTTTGTATCGAGTCTTCTTGTATTGTGTAATATATCCCTTTGCTATCGTTTTTTCAGCCGACAGATAAAGCAGGCGTTGTTGCTCTAAAGGGCTAGCATGAATCACGGCTGAAAGGCTGGCCAGCACAGCAATAGCCAGAGCGGTGAAAAGTAGCTTCATCGCGATTGTCATTGCCCTGTAGCTACGTTGTTCAGGTGTCGTTGGAATAGTTTCTTTTGATGCATGGCCGTGTATAGTAACTGAAGTGGCTCGCTGTTGTAAAAAAAGTTAGAGATCTTAATAGAGAGTTCTAGTTCCTTTATCGGCAAGTGTCAAAATATCTAAGCAAAGACATTCTTTGCTGGAGAAAACTTTGCAAAAACTATTGGAAATTATTGCTCGTTTGCGCCATCCTGATGACGGTTGTGCTTGGGATTTACAGCAAACATTCTCAAGCATTGTGCCGCATACCTTAGAAGAGGTGTATGAACTGGTCGAAGCGATTGAAAGTGAGAATTTGAATGCAATAAAAGATGAATTGGGCGATGTGCTGTTTCAAGTATTGATTTTGTCTAAAATTGCGGAGGATGATCAGAAGTTTGCATTAGCTGATGTTGTAGAACACTTGAGTGCAAAACTAATTCGAAGGCACCCTCATGTGTTTACAAAGCAAAAGTTTTCTTCTGCGGCAGAACACCAGATATTTTGGGAGGAAATTAAACGTAAAGAACGCGGGCAAGCCTCCTTCGGTAGCAATGCGGATCAAAGTATTCTGGATGGCATATCCACCGCTTTACCTGCTTTGGTTCGGGCTCCAAAATTACAACGGCGAGCGGCATCACTCGGCTTCGACTGGGAAAATATAGATTCAATTTTTGCTAAACTAGACGAAGAAATAGCAGAGCTACGCGCTGAGCTGGGTGCCTCAGATAATAAACAACGTATTGAAGAAGAAATGGGGGATGTCTTGCTGGTCTGTACTAATCTGGCCAGACATCTGGAAGTCCATTCAGAAACAGCTCTGCGCAAAGCGAATCAAAGATTTGAAACCCGTTTTCGTTATGTGGAATCACAGTTGAGCCAGCAAGGTCAGCGGGTGAGTGATCAGGCACTAAGCACCTTGCAAGGGCTCTGGGAACAAGCCAAGCAACAACAAAAAGGATTGTAAGAAATTACAGAAAATTACAGGGAAGTAAGCATGAATGAAGCAGAGATTGTTGCAGTAATAGATGATGATGCTGCGGTTAGAGATTCTTTAGCCTGGTTGCTGAAATCGGCAGGCTGGAAGGTTAAATTATATTGTTCTGCTGAAGAGTATCTGGACTCTGGCGAAGTCGGATGGTGTGGTTGCCTGGTTTTAGATGTACGCATGCCTGGGATAAGTGGTCTGGAGTTACAGCAACAGTTAGTCGCAGGAAAAAATGATAGGCCTATCATTATCTTGACGGGGCATGCCGATGTAGCTATGGCGGTAAAGGCGCTGCAGACCGGAGCTTTTGATTTTTTAGAAAAACCTTTCGATGACCAGGTATTGCTAGAACGCGTACAGCAAGCCTTACAACACAATAAAGAGGCACAGAATGATCAAATTATGTATCGGCATGCAGAACAGCGAATGGCGCTGTTGACGCCGAGAGAACGTGAAGTCCTCGGTCTTATATGTATAGGACACTCAAACAAAATGATGGCAGAAGAGCTGAATATCAGTTGTCGTACGATTGAAATTCATCGAGGGCGAGTCATGGAAAAAATGCAAGCCGAGTCTTTGTCCAGCTTGGTGCGCTTGGGCGTGCTGACTCAACTGTATTAGCTGTAGTAGCTCACAAGGTGTGATTTGGTGTATAACCCAGAAAAACAGGGATTATTAAGCTATAATTAGTTTTTTTGTAATTCTACACCAGAACAGTCTGATTTTGATTCGCCACTCAGCGTAGTCAAAACTAACAGTAACTGCTCGACTGAGCTCTTGATTTTTCGGTTGTCGTTGATCCTCACGAGAGGGTTTGGCGTATCTTTTCTAACCCTAATTACATGAAAGTAATAAATTTTTAAAGAATGATGAAAAAGCTATTTATTAAGACGTTTGGTTGCCAAATGAACGAATATGATTCAGATAAAATGGCAGATCTGTTAAAAGAATCACATCAATTGGAACGAGTCAACGTCGCTGAAGATGCCGATGTGCTGCTGCTCAATAGCTGTTCTATTCGAGAAAAAGCGGCAGAAAAGGTTTTTTCTCAATTGGGTCGTTGGCGAAAGATAAAGTTAAAAAACCCTAATTTAGTGATTGGTGTAGGCGGTTGTGTAGCAAGCCAGGAAGGTGAGCAGATTCGTAAACGTGCGCCGTATGTTGACATGGTTTTTGGACCACAAACCTTGCATAGATTGCCAGAAATGTTGACAAAAGTTGAACAAAAACACACTCAAGTCATCGATATTTCGTTTCCCGAAATCGAAAAGTTTGATCATTTGCCCAAACCTAAAGCACAAGGCGTTACCGCCTTTGTCTCTATTATGGAAGGCTGTAGCAAGTATTGTACTTTTTGCGTTGTCCCTTACACTCGTGGAGAAGAAATAAGCCGGCCAGTCGATGATGTTATTCATGAAATTGCACAGCTTGCTCAGCAAGGAGTGAAAGAAGTGAATTTGCTGGGGCAGAATGTGAACGCCTATCGTGGCGCTTTACATGATGGTGGTGATGCAGACCTGGCCTTGTTAATCAATTATGTTGCCACGATTGAAGGTATAAGCCGGATTCGTTTTACAACATCACACCCCGTCGAGTTTTCCGACAGCCTGGTGGCCGTTTATCAAGAAATACCGGCCTTGGTAAGCCATTTACATCTTCCTGTACAAAGTGGTTCAGATCGAATCCTGGCATTGATGAAGCGAGGTTATACGGTACTGGAATTTAAGGCCAAAATCCGTCAATTACGTGCCGTGCGTCCTGATATCAGCCTGTCTTCAGATTTTATTATTGGTTTTCCCGGCGAAACGGATGAAGACTTTGAAGCGACCATGTCGCTGATTAATGAAGTGAAATTTGACCATTCATTCAGCTTCATTTATAGCCCTCGTCCAGGAACACCCGCCGCCGATCTGATTGATGATGTTTCCATGACAATAAAAAAAGAACGCCTGGCTCACTTGCAGGCACGTATTAATGATTTTGCTACAGAAATTAGCCAGCAGATGGTAGGAACAACTCAGCAAGTTTTAGCTGGAGGTTTTTCTCGCAAAAATGATAACCAGATATCAGGACGTACCGAAAATAATCGTGTTGTTAATTTTGACGGATCTGAAGATCTTATCGGTCAGTGTGTTGAAGTAAAAATTACTGAGGCGTTGCCGAATTCTTTGCGAGGCCAACTGGAAATGGTTAGTAATCCCGTGTCCCTGAATAATAACAATGTAGATCGTCTATAATTTTGAAACAATCTATTCACGTGCTTGAATTTAGTGTAGAGCCTGCAGATAATAAATGTTTGGCTTATCTCTGTGGCCAGTTTGATGAACACTTGCAACAAGTTGAAAAAGCTTTAGGTGTCGTGGTAAACCACCGTGGGTCGGCTTTCAAAATAGAAGGCGACCAAGCCGCTGCGGAATTAGCCACCAAGGTGATTAAAAAACTCTATAGTGAATCAAAAAAAGGCCCGATAAGTGGCGCACAAGTTCACATGTGTATTCTACACTCAGGAAATTCTAACATGACAGCAGACAAGCAAGACGGAAGCCCTCGTGAAATGGTGCTACGGACGAGTCGTCGTCTTGTAACCGTTCGTAGCGATAGTCAACAGGCTTATGTAAATTCTATACGGTCTCATGATATTAGCTTTGCTATAGGTCCTGCAGGCACAGGAAAAACTTATCTGGCTGTAGCTTGTGCTGTCGAAGCGTTGGAAAGAGATGAAATTAAAAAGCTTATTTTAGTGCGGCCGGCAGTAGAGGCAGGGGAGCGTCTGGGTTTCTTGCCAGGCGATTTGGCGCAAAAAATAGACCCTTACTTACGACCTCTTTATGATGCGCTTTATATCATGTTAGGTTATGAGAAAGTTTCTAAATTGATTGAAAACAATGTTATCGAAATCGCTCCCCTAGCTTATATGCGAGGCCGCACGTTGAGTAATGCTTTTGTGATTCTCGATGAAGCACAGAATACGACAGCGGAACAAATGAAAATGTTTTTAACGCGCATTGGTTTCGGCTCATTAGCGGTGATTACCGGCGATATAACACAAGTAGACTTACCCCGTGGTACGAAATCTGGCCTACGGCATGCGATGGAAGTGCTAGAAGGAATCAAAGGGATTGGCTTTAATTTTTTTCATGCGAAAGACGTCGTAAGACATCCCTTGGTTCAAAAAATCGTTACCGCCTATGCCAACAAGGAAGAGCAATAACATTGCTGGATGATAAGATAAATCAGTCACTCGAACTGGATGTTCAATTTGCCGTACTGTCACCAACACAATTACCCGACTCTAAAGAGATTGAAGTTTGGGTTGCTGCCGCGCTGAAACATCAGGAACACAATAACAATAGCGAGACACATTTGACAATTCGTGTGGTTAACGAGCAAGAAGGGGCTAAACTCAACGAAGAATATCGAGGGGAAAAGGGAGCAACTAATGTGCTATCGTTCCCTTATGAAGGTTTTGATGAACTTGATATTCCGTTACTTGGTGATATTGTAATCTGTAATCCTGTAATAATACGCGAAGCTGGACAGCAGGGTAAAGCATATAAAGCCCATTGGTGTCACATGGTGGTGCATGGTGTATTGCATCTTTTAGGTTATGATCATCTGAACGAACAGGATGCGCTTGACATGGAAAGCCGTGAAATAAAAATTCTTGGAGATTTAGGGTTTAACGACCCGTATAAATGAATAAAAAAACTAGCAGCGCAATGGAACAAACATGAGCGAAGATCAATCGAATAACGGCTCTTCTTCACGATCCTGGTTTGAGCGCATCAGCCAGGCCTTATTGGGAGAGCTGCAAGATAGAAAGCAGCTGTTGGAATTGCTGCGCGATGCAGAACAGCGCAATTTATTAGATGCGGATGCGTTAACCATGATAGAACGGGTCTTACAGGTATCTGAATTACGCGTTAGAGATATTATGGTTCCCCGTTCTCAAATGGTAGTGGTTGAACAACAAGCGCCATTAAAAGAAAGTGTAAACGTGATCACCGAGTCGGGGCACTCTCGTTTCCCCGTAATAGGCGATGGGCGAGATGACGTCAATGGTATTTTGTTGGCTAAAGACTTGCTGGTTTATATGAGCGGCAATCAAGATGATTTTAACATCAGAGACATATTACGGCCTGCGGTGTTTATACCTGAAAGCAAACGGTTGAATGTTTTGTTAAAAGAGTTCCGCGCAAATCGCAATCACATGGCAATTGTTGTTGATGAGTACAGTGGTGTATCAGGCGTTATCACTATAGAAGATGTACTTGAGCAGATTGTCGGTGACATCGAAGATGAGCATGATATTGATGAAGACATTTCCATTAAAGAGCATGGTAAAGGACAGTTTACCGTTGAAGCCTTAACGCCGCTAAATGAGTTTAATGAATATTTTGAATTAAGTCTAGACGAAACTGAATTCGATACCATTGGCGGTCTGATAGTCAGTAAATTTGGTTACTTGCCTCATACAGGTGAACAAGTTTCCCTTGATGATCTTGAGTTCAAGGTGCTACGTGCAGACACTCGTAGAGTGCAATTGCTGCAAGTGGTGCATAATATCAAAAAAAGTTAACCGCCTCCTCCTGCGTTGCCCTGATGCCTACATCCCTGTAGGCATCAATCGAAAAACACCCAAGTCGACTATCCCTCTGTTGCTTTTTGGCTACGGAGAAAGTCAGGCTTTACTTTAACTATACTTTCCAAATGAAGCAGCCATGTTAATATATTTCTCTGGCGTTTTTGTTTTTATAAAAACAACGAAGCATTCAGGGTAGAGTGGCATGAGTACAATCCAGAATTTAAAGTGTTTTTTTAGCGCAGTTCTAGCTGTTATATTTATAACGAGTTGTGGCGGCGGCGGTAATTTGCCCGAGAGTCGACCCATTACTTCCATTTCAGGAGTAGCTTTTGATGGCGCAATCACAAATGGTCTGGTTACCGTATATGATTATTCATCAGGCAGCAAAGGAGCTAAGTTAGCCAGCGTTAACACTGACGAATTTGGTAAGTACGCGCTGGACTTAGCCATAGCCAATAGAGCTGTTCTACTCGAAGTCACGGGAGGACAATATGTGGAAGAGGCCAGCGGTACCCTGGTCGCCTTGAATCCGAATCAAAAATTATCTACCGTTATTAACTATACTGCAGACTCATCCAATCAAGTTACAATTTCTTATTACACCCACTTGGCAGCAGGACTCTCTGAATTCCTGATAGGTACAGGTGTTGAAGTATCTACAGCCATAAATCAAGCCAATGTATTAGTGAATACGATGACTGGCGTGTCGATTACCGATACGATTCCACAAGATATTACTTTAGGCAATCCCAGTGATACAGAATTAACCGATGCTTATCGTTATGGTTTTTTGACGGCAGCATTATCGGAGTGGACCAAAGGGGTGAGCGGGCAGAACAATGAAGAAATCCATTCTTTACATAACAGCATCCAATTTGCACAACTTGCCTATGACGATGTGCGAATAGATGGGCGTCTTGATGGCCAAGGTACAAACGGTGCTTTGTCTATGGGCGTGGTTACCATTAGTGCCGATCATTATAGAAATGAAATCCCTCTGAGCTTATTGCGTCTTGCCAATTCAAATTATAATAATAGTGGGTTGACTCCTGCTCTTTTATTAGATGTTGCTGCAACCTACAACAGCTCGTCGCTGGCTTTAGATATTTTTGCTGGCGCGCCTGCTACACCATTTTTACAGTTAGCTCCGGTAATCGGTACACTCTCGCATGCGGAAGCTGAAGTGGTTACTGATGTGATTGTCTTTGGTGCTGACGTTATTACAGACCAAGTTGGCCTAGCAACAATTGATATTACATTGAATGGTGAAGTCTTCTTTAGTGTTACTGATTTTTCGAAGCCTGTGGTAGAGATAGACTCAAACCTTATGGAAGATGGCACCTATGAATTGGGCATCACAACAAAGAACGTTATAGGAAATAGCGCCTCTGTCGCTGTAAACTTGCAAGTGAAAAACAAAGTTGCGTTTATCGCGAACATTCAACCCAAGCCCTCAGATGACGGTGCAATTAGTTATGTCCGAGGTGTCTTTAAGATGTCCGCAGAAGTGGTAGATCCAAAAGGTTTGGCTACAGTACAATTCTCGAATGATCAACTGGGTTCTATTGATGTTGAGGATATAGCACAACCTTTTGTTGATTTTGATAGCCTTGCCTTATCCGATGGAGTGCATAATTTCACTGTATCAGCAGCTAACGTTGAAGGTGAATCAATGCAAGAAGAAGCCACTTATACGGTAGATAATACAGTACCGGAGGTAACCTTAGGGCAGCCTGCCGAAGGCGTTCTGGCTGCGGGGCCATTGGCGATAGCAGGGACGGCTACAGATAATTTTGTGATTGCAAAATTTGATATGCTATTTGACGGAAGTGCAGTGGAAGCCTCACGTGAAGGTGATGCCATCACGGCCAGCGTGGAGACTCAAACTTACGAAGAAGGTGAACGTACACTCGCCCTGGTTGCCACCGATGGTGCGGGAAATACAACAACGGCATCCGTGTTGGTTACTGTAGATAACACTGCACCCACCGTCGAGTGGACACCCCCTGCAGGCTTCCTGTCAGGCAAGCAATCGGTGATTGCCGAGGTAAGTGACATTAATGGCATTGCTAAATCGGAGATTTTTTTAGCGGATAAATTGCAAGATAGCACAACAAATGAAACGACCCTGGAGATGGATGTTGATACCTCAACAAGTGAGGACGGCACTGTGGAATTACGTTTACTAACAACGGATAACGCGGGCAATCAAACCAGTGTGATTACCGACCTATCTATTGATAATACCAAGCCCAGTTTATCTATTGACATATCCAAAGTAGCCAATGGCTATGTGTCTGGAAATATTTCGATAACAGGCAAGTCTTCAGATGCAAATGGTATTGCCAGTGCCGAAATAGTATTACAGCAAGGCGAAATGATTGACCAGCTGACTGAAGGCACAACCACCTTGAACGCATCCGTGGATACAACGGCTTATGCTGATGGCAAAACCAGCGTAATATTACGTGCCAAAGATAATGCAAACAATGTCGCATTAATAGCGAAAGAGATTATTATTGATAATACGCCGCCTATTGTAACTATTTTACAACCGCAACCTGGGCTGGCATTTAACAGCAATTTCAATGTAACCGCAAACATTTCTGATGCTCAGGGCGTAGCTCAAATAGCAGTCAGTTTTTCAGAACAATATATTACAAATCCTGCTGTAGCAAGTTTAATACAACAAGCTGTCACCGTATCAGAAATGGAAGAAGGTAACTATACACTTAGAGTAGAAGCGACTGACTTCTCAGGCAATCGTCGGTTGCAACAAGTAGAAAATATTTATATAGATAAGACACCGCCAGTATTAACGGTAGATAGTAGTGCTTATATTGCAACGGCTACAGGCTGCATCGTGACTTTATCAACAGGAGACAGCGGCTCAGGTTTAACATCGGTTATTATAGATGGTAAAGATCTAGGCGGAATCGCTCAAGAAAGTTGGCAAGCTCCCGTTGATATAAGTGAGGGATCCAGTGCAATTATACCATTTAGTGCGCTGGATCGAGCGAGCAATAATACCAGTTTTAATCGTTGTATTCGCAGAGTTAATAACCAGACTTGCACGTCTTGCGATTAGGATTAGGGTCACCTCAAAAATTATTTCACATTTTTAATTTCTCACTCCTTAGCCCACATTTAACATTTTCATCTCGGAAAAAGCTGGTCCCCGACACTTTTTCGCTCATAAGTCATTGTTTTTGTTGGTCTGTACGCCCGAATAGAAAATTATAGTGCCATAATCTTACCTACATCTATTAACATCCAAAATATTCGCCCGTACATTATTGCGATGTATATTCGTCGCACCAGCATCAAAAGCCGCCGCAGCGGCAGCAAATCATTTGTGATGCGCTTGGAGTTGAAGCGACTCCTTCAGCATTTCTCGCCAGAGCCGATGTCATGAATGTGTTTCAGCTGGGAGATCATGGCAGTACGTTTGGTGGTAACCCATTAGCCAGTGCCGTGGCTTTGGAAGCACTTTCAATTATTGAAGAAGACAAGCTTGCCGAACGCTCGGCAGAATTAGGGGCGTTTTTGTTTGATGCCTTGTCTGCAA
>UOFO01000090.1_pt1 | contig 16800 bp, 9 predicted proteins | sample 1988801 | NCBI WGS metagenome assembly UOFO01 (sample SAMEA4712195, study PRJEB27164) | hydrothermal vent metagenome | biome: marine basaltic hydrothermal vent biome; feature: marine hydrothermal vent; material: mineral | place: Pacific Ocean | collected 2011-06-14/2011-07-23 | depth 1719 m
ATTACCGACTCACAGCTTAAGAGCGGTGATGGTTTTAAACTTGAGAATACTGCGATTGAAACCCATAATGCCTCGATTCACTCAATGGTTAAATATGATTTGTTGGGTAAGTTGGCAGACAATACAAAACTCATCCGCAAAACCATCGCTGAAATGCTGAGTGGCATTCAACCCGCGGTGTTCAAACAATTCAAGCAGAACCCGGAACACTTTATCAGTGAAGCAACACGTTTGATCAACGAACAAAAGGCCACTGTCATCATCGAGCAGTTAACCTATGACGAGACCTCCGATCAGCACTCGATTGATATCTTCACAACAGGGCAAAGCAAGCAGGACTTTAGCAAGGCGTCACAGAAACTAAAGAACCATATCTATGACTATGTGGTGACGGATTCGAATATAGAGCGGGCGTTTGTAAAAGAGCTGGATACGAGTGCCGAGGTGGTGGTTTACGCAAAGCTTCCTCGTGGTTTTTTCATCCCTACGCCGGTAGGCGATTACAACCCTGATTGGGCTATCTCTTTCAAAGAAGGTTCGGTTAAACATATCTACTTCGTCGCTGAAACTAAAGGTTCAATGTCTTCCATGGATCTTCGTGCCGTTGAGGAGAAGAAGATTGACTGTGCCAAAAAGTTTTTCGATAAGATAAACCGTAAAATAGGCGCAGATAAAATTAAATATGATGTTGTGACTGATTATGTGAAATTGATGGAGATGGTTAATTAGTGCCTGCCCGAAAACTCATAAAATATTGAAATATAAAATTTTTAAGTCACTTTCTATAAACGAAGTTTTGTTCAAAAAATGTGCTCAAATAAAGCAAATTTTGATTCTGAAGATTAGCGTTCAGATGCCAGTAATTTTTTTATCCTAGAAAAATCAGTTGCGCCGTAGCGAGAGCGGCTAAGGTGCTTAATCTACAGGATTTTTTTACTTATTTTGGACGAAAGCGTATCACCCATACGGTGAATTCAAAACGGGTGAAGAAATCCTGTAGATTGAGCGCATTAGACGTTCGCAGTAGGTTCAACTAATTTTTCTGATGATGGCAATGCAGGTATTCCTACAACTCAAATACCGCTTTCAATTTCTTCATGGCACTGCTTTCAATTTGACGAATTCTCTCGGCAGAAACCTGATATTCGATTGCTAACTCGTGCAAGGTTGATTTCTTTTCTGCCAGCCAGCGACGTTCTACTATGTCACGACTGCGATCATTTAACGTGCCTAACGCAGCAGTCAATTGTTGTATTTTATACTCATCCCAATTTTGTAATTCCAACTGTATCGCCGGATCTTCTTTGGGTTCGGTTAAATAGGCGGCGGGAGCTGTAACAATATCCGGATCACTGTCATCAGCAAGAGGGTCAAAACAGACATCGAAATTACTCATCCGTGCTTCCATCTCAAGCACAGTTTCCGGTTTAACACCTAAATCTGATGCTACGATATCAATTTCATCCTTTGAAAACCAACCTAAACGCTTTTTACTGCTGCGCAAATTGAAAAACAATTTTCGTTGCGCCTTGGTCGTAGCTACTTTTACAATTCGCCAATTCTTTAATATAAACTCATGCATTTCGGCACGAATCCAATGGACGGCAAAGGAAACCAAACGGACATTCATGCTGGGATCAAAACGTTTCACTGCCTTCATGAGGCCAATATTGCCTTCTTGAATAAGATCGGCTTGTGCCAGGCCATAACCGCTGTAGCCTCTTGCTATATAAACAACATAACGCAATTGACTTAATACCAGCCTGCGTGCAGCTTCCAGGTCATTGTTTTCTCTCAGACGTACGGCCAGGGCACGCTCTTCCTCGGCCGATAAAACGGGAACGCCAAATACTCTTTGTACATAGGCTTCTGCACTACCTACCGGCAGCATTATGTCCATTTCCATCGTTTTTTGCATCGCACACCTCAATGACAAACAACCCTCTATATACTAAGTATAAATTGTGCTGTCTACCTAAAATATTTATTTTTATTGGTTGGCTATTCTAGCACTCAAGCCATAGGAGTGCCAAACTACAATTTAGTTCAGCTATAGCTATTTAAGCTTACTCTGATAAATTGTTATTTTTACGATTAAAAACAATACCTTACTTATAAAAATAACATTCTGGCACTGGCAATACAGAGATGCGCGAAAATGGCCACAAACAAACTACAATGCCCCGTTCATTCCCTAATCGCCCTCGGTATCCAATAAGGCATCCACAAACTCAGCCGCATCGAACACTCTCAGGTCATCAACGCCCTCACCCATACCAATAAAACGAATCGGCAATCCTACTTTTTTAGCTATTGCAAATAAAATGCCACCTTTTGCCGTACCATCCAGCTTAGTAACCACTATTCCCGTTAAATTAATCACCTCATGAAATTGCAAGGCCTGGTTCAATGCATTCTGCCCAATACCACCATCAACAACCAATAAAACTTCATGCGGAGCAGATTCATCAAGCTTACTGGCGACCCGACGTATTTTTTTCAACTCATCCATCAAATGGGTTTGAGTATGTAAGCGCCCAGCAGTATCCACTATAAGCACATCAGCAGACCGTGCTTTAGCCGCTTGCAAAGCATCGTAAACAACCGACCCGGGATCCGCATTGCGTTGCTGTGCAACAACATCCACATTGTTACGCCGCCCCCATGTCTGCAGCTGCTCAACTGCCGCCGCTCTAAATGTATCTCCAGCGGCCAATATCACCTTTTTGTTCCCTATTTGTAAACGTTTTGTCAATTTACCTATGGTTGTCGTTTTCCCTGCACCGTTAATACCCACCATCATAATAACGAATGGAGACTTGGATTCGTCTATCTCCAGTGGTTGCGCGCAGGGTTGTAAAATTTGAATCATATCTTCTCTTAAAGCGGTAAAGAGTGCGTCACCGTCAGCCAATTGCTTTCGCTGCATTCGCTCAGTCAAGTTATCGATAATAGATTGCGTTGCTTCAACCCCAACATCCGCCATCAACAAACGAGTTTCAAGTTCTTCGAGCACTTCATCATCAATCGACTTTTTACCCAGCAACAAGTTTGCAAAACCATCGGTCAAACCATGGCGAGTTCGTGCCAACCCGCCTTTTAAGCGCGCCCAAAATCCTTTCTCTTTATCCAGCTCGTCTTCCGTTGAACTGCCTTTTTTCTTTTTGAAACTAAATATACCCATCAGTGGTCTCTATGAATTGTATTAAGTAAAACAATATTCTATATATTTTTAGGTTATGCTATCACTCACTCGCGCCCAAGTCTTATAGAGTAAGGGATAGAGAGCTGTGTCGCAATCTCTGAGGAAAAATCTGATAAATGATTAAATATTTAATTTTTGTAACTTGCTACATTGTTATTGGTCTCGGTTCCGTCTCAGCGGCCAAACAGGTAACCGAATACACTTTGGATAACGGGCTTCAAATTCTGATTAAGGAAGATCACCGTGCCCCCGTTGTTGTTTCTCAACTCTGGTACAAAGTGGGGGCCAGCAATGAACACTTAGGGATTACCGGCGTATCTCATGTCCTTGAGCACATGATGTTCAAAGGAACAAAAAATCTTGCACCCGGTGAATTTTCAAAAATTATCGCGGCCAACGGTGGGCGTGAAAACGCATTTACCAGCCGCGACTATACCGGATATTACCAGCAACTCGCTAGTGACCGGCTATCAATCAGTTTCAAACTCGAAGCGGATCGAATGCGAAACTTGGTTCTTCTTGAAAAAGAGTTTAGAAAAGAAATCAAAGTCGTTATGGAAGAGCGACGCATGCGAGTTGAAGATAACCCAAGATCTTATATGGTTGAACGTTTTATGGCTACGGCCTTTCTTAACAGTCCTTATCAAAACCCCGTTATTGGCTGGATGGATGATCTTGAGAATCTAACTTTGGCGGATCTCCAAGTTTGGTATGAAAAATGGTACGCCCCCAATCAAGCTACCCTGGTTGTTGTCGGTAACGTGCAACCTGAAGAAGTACTTAAACTGGCTAAAAAATATTTTGGCCCCCATAAACCCGGTGCACCCACTTCTGTTAAACCACGCAAAGAAATCAAGCAGCAAGGCATACGACGCATGACGGTAAAAATACCGGCACAACTTCCTTTATTGATTATGGGCTATCACGTCCCAGGCATAGCTAATGCAGAAGAAAAATGGGAACCTTATGCTTTAGATGTACTCGCAGAAATTTTTGATGGCGGCAATAGCGCTCGCTTTGCAACAGAATTAGTTCGAGGTAGCCAGGTTGCAACCAACACAGGGGTCAGTTACAGCGGGTTTTCTCGTCATAATGTTCTTTTTTCTTTTTCCGGAGTCCCCTCTCAAGGACATACTGTTGCCGATCTGGAAGCCGCTTTTCGCGAACAATTAAAACGTATTCAGGACACGCCGCCCTCTAAAGAAGAATTGAAACGGTTAATCGCTCAAGTTGTCGCAGCAAAGGTTTACGAACAGGATTCTGTTTTTTACCAAGCCATGCAGTTAGGCGCGCTAAGTTCTACCGGCCTGGATTGGCGCCTTGCCGATCAATACGTCGAAAACATCAAGACGGTTACTGCAGATCAGGTGCAACAAGTTGCACAAAAATACTTCCATGATGATAGCCTTACAATCGGCAATCTGGAGCCTCTGCCAATCAACCCCGCAACCATGACATCTCGTGCGAGCTCTGGAGGCCACCATGCCCACTAAAACTTCAATCTTGATCACCTTGTTATTCAGTTTAAGTATTGCTGCACCAGTAACAGCCAACACGCCAAAGATCAGCAATTGGACTACGGATAATGGTGCGCGTGTTTATTTTGTCTCTGCACCAGAGCTCCCCATGATAGATATACGCATTGTTTTTGATGCGGGCGGCGCTAAAGATGGCAAGTTGCCCGGTTTGGCGCTGCTCACTAATGGACTGATCGCGGAAGGAACCCAGGATCTGGATGCAACCCAAATTGCGAAACGATTTGAAAACCTCGGCGCTCGTTTTTCTACCAGTTCACATCGCGACATGGCGGTAATAAGCTTACGTTCTTTGTCGGACCCTGAACTATTAAATCCTGCACTTGAAACATTGGGGCTAATTATGAGCCAGCCCAGCTTTCCAGAGAATAGCCTGGAGCGCGAGCGAAAACGTTTATTGATCTCATTACAGTCGGAAAAAGAATCTCCAGGTAAAATTGGTACTCGTGCATTTTTTAATGCCGTATATCAAAAACACCCCTATGCACAATTACCGCAAGGCAATGAAACCAGTGTAAAAGCAATTACTCGACATGATATCACTCAGCATCATCTGAACTATTATGTTGCAAGTAATGCGACGGTAGCAGTTGTTGGTGATTTATCTCAACATCAGGTTAAAACACTGATAAATAAACTCATGAAACTATTACCGAAAGGCCAACCGGCTAAACCCGTACAAGCAGTTTCAAAATTAAGCAAAGCTCAATACTTGCCTATTCAATACCCATCAAAGCAAAGCCACATCACGGTAGGACAACCGGGTATGCGACGTAATGACCCGGATTTTTTCCCACTCTATGTTGGCAATCATGTGCTTGGAGGCAGTGGTTTAGTTTCTCGACTCAGCGAAAAAATCAGAGAAGACCGTGGGCTGGCCTATAGCACGTATAGCTATTTTTCACCCATGCGCGCCGAAGGTCCCTTTATATTGGGCTTGCAAACCAAAAATGACCAGGCTCAAGACGCACTGGAAATTCTCAAAAAAACCTTAAAAAAATTCATCGCCAATGGCCCTGAAGAAAAAGAACTGGTTGCAGCAAAACAAAATATCACAGGCGGTTTTCCGCTGAAAATTGCCAGCAACTCCAGCATCGTTGAATATCTTTCCTCAATTGCTTTCTATCAGCTTCCTCTCGACTATTTAGACACATTCAATAAAAAAGTAAACGCAGTAACAGTCAAACAAATAACCGATGCATTTAAACGTCGAGTTGATCCAAATAAAATGATTACGGTCATAGTTGGTGATAGAAAATCAGAATCGTAACTTACTATAATTGAGAGTAACTACTCAGCGTGTTTAGATTTTTTTTCAGATTAAGGCGTTTTCTCACGGAAAGAGGGCGCACCCCAAGAGTACTTTGTCGCGATGAATGCGCTGAGTAGTTAATATGCACCAAATGGATGATAAGTAAATAAAAAAACACAAAGCCAATAATCAGCAAGTTCGTATCATTGGGGGAGATTGGCGTGGGCGCAAGATCAGCTTCCCTGATATAGAGGGCTTAAGACCCAGTTCAGATCGAGTAAGAGAAACACTGTTTAATTGGTTATCACCCAACATTAGAGGCAGCGGCTGTCTTGATCTATTTTCCGGCAGCGGTGCGCTTGGTCTGGAGGCGGCATCGAGGGGAGCTCAACACGTTGTTTTGGTCGACAACTCACCTGAAGCAGTGACCGCACTAAGAAGCAATATCGAGCTCTTAAAAGCCGAAAACATTGCTCGTGTTATTTGTGATCACGCCGAAAATTTCATTACTGCTCATCAACAGCACGCTTTTGACATTATATTTATTGACCCCCCTTTCGCCCAAACAGAACTCTTGCAATTAACTCATCATCTTGTAAAAAATAAAATGTCGCAGCACAACACTCTCATCTATATTGAAACCGATGTGCGTAATCATGCACCTGATTTGCCTGAGTGCTGGTCAGTCTTGAGGGAAAAAACTACCCATCAGGTTAGATACCAACTGGCTATCCAAAAGCTAATTTGACAAGAAAAAAACTATAAATGTTTAGAATAATTTTTAGATCAGAAAGGAAAAATAGCGAATTATAGAATGTTAAGCTGGGGCATTTCGACAAAAATAATAACTGCTCGGATTAGTCCTGCAGCCGTTCCCGCACATCCTTGTGCTACACAGCATTTTCGAGCGTCCTGTTCAACATAAATGATTATTTTTTATATATGCAAAAATAACAGATTTCAAGGGTGAGCTAGAACAGCCACAAAGAATTGATTACAATACTCTGCCTACAATACTTCCAAAAGTTCGTCGAGGCGTTTTTTAACAGCAAATCGCACACCACCGATCACCGTATCCGCATCAGCAAACAAAGCAAGAATGTCGTTTCCAACCGAAGTGATAATGACTTTCCCATTATCAAATTCAACAAGATACTGCGAAAGAGGACCCAAATTAAATTCCTTACCCAATAATTCAGTAGTGCCTATAGCTGTCGCTACCATAGCCCCCAGCGCTTCCATATCCACTTGTTCCGTAGTCACACTTTCTATTACAAATCCATCACGCCCAACCAAGGCAACTGACTTAACTCCGTTAATCTCAATGAACCCACTTAATACATCTGCAATTTTTTGACTCATTTCTCTCTCTCAATTTATTTTATACATTTTCATCGCCTACGAATGTAGAGCTGTGTATCAGCTTGCAGCCAGCAAGGGAGCTATCAGTCCCCACGCATTACTACAGGCATCATTCTTGCCAGAATCGTGAATCGTTCCATGCAATCGCACGTTGTCAGACCCACACAAAATCTGAGCAGCAGATCTTGTCAAATCTTCTTCAACAGTAAATTCCGTTTGTTTTTCTGTTAACAGGATAATAGAATTGAGTTCTGTAAATAATAAATCTCGCTCTGTATTCTCTTGCCCCTTCACATTAGGCAAACCTACAACGTATAACATCAGCCCTGACGAGAGACTCACCCTCCAAAGCAGTAGGTTTGTTTCAACTTGTAGCTCTTTCTCCAAGCCAAACTCAACTTTCTGTCCTTTTAGTTTGGAAAATAGATTTTCTATTTGGAGCTGATCACCCACCACACCTAAACGAATACTAATCGTATTTTGCTTCTTAACAACAGAAAATAGACGTCTAATTTCATCTGTTTTTAATTGGCGAACTACACCTGATTTTTCAGGTAAATTCAGATCTTCCAATTTTTGTAACTCAATGAGTGCTCTCTCATCCTGGCTTGTCTTATATCTGTCTTCACCTAAACTAATAATTTGTTCGAAACCCTCTTCGACAAATTTTAGTAAGTCTTCATAGGCATCTTGCGACAATGTTTTATTGTATTTAACTTGCTTCGCCACAATTTGATCAATAATTTTCAGAAGACCTGAACCTTCATTTTTCAAAACCCCCGACATCACCAGGTTGCGACCTGCAGATACTAAAGCATCAATATTGAGCGTTGTGTTGGGGGATGGTGGCATAACATTAATTATATCCGGCTTGTGAATGATGTTTTCTTCACTATCTATAAGTGCATTCACAATCGGCGCATCAACCTTTACAGGAAGATCACATCCCTTCTCTTTCTGTCTCAAAACGGAAACACCGCTGATCTCTATTTTTGCTTTATCAAGCAACGCAGACACACCATCGACATTATTTTTAGCAAGCAGACTATACACATCACTTAATGCTTCCGCCGCTTTGGTCAAAGGTACTGTATTCGTTTTTTGGGTATAAATAAAAGCTTCTCGCTGTCTTTTTTGTGCTCGGTACTGTTCAACCAGCTCCCAATAACATTGCTCCAACGCTTTCAGCTTTCCTTTTTTATGCTTACTAAGCAAGTACCTACTTTGAACGTTATAAAAAAAACTTTGCGAAATTTCTACCATATATTGATACTCTCCTTACAAAAACCTCCAGTTTAGTAACACATCCAAAGAGGACAAATAAATACAGCTCGACCCAAAACATTATAATTTTTATTGATTAATAACTTCATCTTATACTTTATTATTTAATGCATTTTATCATAATTTAATTCACCTTATCCAATTGTAGATATGCAAATAACGTTCACAAAAACATATTTTCCATTTTTAAATGTCGACAAGGATTGCTTTTCATTTGCTTCATTGTATAAACTAGCCACATATGGATTATTTTCGCCAGACAAACAGACGGGCATTACTATCGTGGGCATTGTTGCTCTCATTGGCTCTGCTTTGTGCCCAAGGCGTTAAACTGCATGTTCATGCTATTGATGAAGTCGGCGATGACTCCAAAGCTCATTTCGCTCACGACACTTCCCACAGCGATCATCACGATGGTGTGATACCCAAAATCGACATCAGCCCTGATGGGCTATTGAAAAACACACACAACAATGTTTTTGCTATAGTGCTATTCGCTCTTTTTTTTACCTGGATGATATTTATCTCTTCACGGCCACTTGTGCACTACCGCCGAGAAAGTAAACTTATCCTTCACAGCTTTTATGTTCTTTCTCCGCCTTTACGAGCACCACCACAACACTAAACCCCTTCTAGAAACGTCTTTCCAGGTTAAATAATGCAACCCATCGTTTGCATGAAACGGAAAACCAACTAAGTTTTTCAAAATAAGTTATTACGCCTGCACAGTAGCAAGCGTACACAAGGAGTTTGTAATGTGGGTATCTTTTTTTATGCCTAGACAAGCAGCTGTGCGGTCGACAGCATTTTGTCTAGTATTAGTGAGTTCAATTGCGAATGCCAGTGTTGCTGCAGCCTCCGACTCAAAGACTAAAAAACACACAATCAATTTGCATGAAGCCGTAATTAAAACCATAGCGCACAATCCGAACCTGCGGGCTTTTGATTATCAATTGAAAGCACAACAAGGGCGAATGCAACAGGCAGGATTAGCCCCCAGCCCTGAATTGAGTTTCCAGCTAGAAGATGTTTTAGGCACAGGCAACAATAAAGGAGTGGATAGTGCACAAGCCACCCTCAGTATTGGCTGGGTGCTTGAGCGTGGAATTCGCCAACGTTACGTTGATGTCGCACACGCGGGGTCATCTTTAGTCGAAGTTGAAGCGGATATAAAACAGCTCAACGCGGCGGCTGAAACCGCACGTCGTTATCTTGTTAGCTTGGCGTTCCAAGCACGAGAGGTGAATGCGGTTGCAACCATTCAGCTTGCAGAAGAGACTATTAAATCGGTAGCCAAACGCGTAAAAGCAGGTAAGACACCAGAAGCTGAACTCTCCAGGGCGCAAGCGGAATTGGCGCGCAGAAAACTGGAACGCAAAGCCATTGAACACCAACTGCTGTCCGCTAATCGCCGATTGGCCGCCCAGTGGGGAGAAACGATACTTACCTTTGCACGACTTGAAGGTGACATAACTCATCTTCCTCAGATGGCATCATTCGAAATACTCAAATCACAACTGCCACAAAACCCTGAGTTCGCCCGACTATTATCAGACCAGCTTTTAAAAAAAGCTGAATTACAGCTTGCACTGGCTCAAGACAAACCCAACTGGCGTATCAACGCCGGAATTCGCCATAACAATAATAACAATGATCAAGCCTTTGTTGCAGGCATTAGCATCCCTTTTGGTGAACGCACGCGCAATCCTGGCCGCATAACAGAAGCTCGCGCCAACTTGGCTAAAACTAACCGTGAAGAACACGCCGCTCGCATTAGTATCGAAACTGTGCTCTTCGTAATGTATGAGAAATTGCAATACAGTTTGCATGTCATCGAGACCTTGCGTGGCGAGATTATCCCACCTCTTGAACAGGCACTCACAGAGACCCGCCGGGCATATAACCTTGGGCGCTACAGCTATTTGGAGCTGCGCAGTGTCCAGGCGGAATTGCTGGACGCACACAATGCGTTGGTTGAAGCCAGCATTGATGCTCACCGCAACATCATTGAAATTGAACGATTGACCGGGGTACGCATTGCGCAATCGGCGACTCTTTCGAAACACTCAAATCCACGAGGTTCTCAATGAATAGCACCCGTAAAATACTCTCACACCAGTTTTGGTTACCACTGCTGCTGGCCACATTCCTAACCGCTTGCAGTGATACAAATTCAGAGCAAGCGATCTCATCTGAAGGCGGCCATGGTGAAGCAACTGAAATAGAACCTGAAAAAGGCCCGCATCGCGGACGGCTGTTAAGAGATGGCGATTTCACCTTGGAACTCGCTATTTTCGAAACAGGAGTACCGCCTGAACTTCGCGTCTGGACAACAAAAAATGGCAAAAACCTCAGCCCCGACGAAGTGGAACTCAATATTAAGCTAATCCGCTTGGGTGGTAAGGTTGATGATATCAACTTTACACCAGAGGGTGATGCGCTGCGTGGCGATACAGTGATCTACGAACCCCATTCCTTTGTCGTCAAAATCAATGCAACGCATAACGGTGTAAGCCATCAATGGGAATACGATACCTTTGAGGGGCGGACAAAAATTGAAACAGCGGTAGCCGAGGCTCTGGAAATCAAAACTAAGGTTGCCGGTTCTGTCGTCATGCAAAAAACCATCTCCGTGTATGGTCAAATTGCAGCAAACAGCGAGCGCATGCGTAGAATCAGCGCCCGTTTTGATGGCACGATTAAATCTGTTCTAACCTCGCAGGGTAAAAACGTTCGCAAAGGTCAAAAACTAGCTACCGTTGAAAGCAACGAAAGCCTGCAACTGATTACCATTACCGCACCGATCGCCGGCGTGATCACCCTGCGTGATGCCAACGTCGGTGAACAGACGGACGGACGCCAACTCTTCACGATTATGGATAGCCGCTCAGTGTGGGCAGAACTGTCAGTCTTTCCCATCGACCTGGCGCAAGTAAAAGTGGGGGCACCGGTCACCATTACCGACAGCACCAGCGGCCATATCGCTAACGGTAAAATCTCTCAAATTAATATGATGGCACAAACCAACCAAGCGGTGAACGTTCGCGCCGTGCTGGATAACAGCACAGGCCAACTGCGTCCTGGGCGTCACGTTAACGCTAAAATAACCGTTGGTGAGCATACCGCTGCCTTAGCGGTAAAACGAACCGGACTGCAATCCTTCAGGGATTTCACCGTGGTGTATGAACAAGTCGGTGAAGAGTATGAAGTGCGGATGCTAGAACTCGGCCTGCAAGCCGGTGAATGGGCCGAGGTGCTGGGTGGCCTCGATCCCGGTACCCGCTACGTCAGTGAAAACAGCTACGTCATCAAGGCCGACATTGAAAAATCCGGCGCGTCCCATGATCATTAAAGGTTACTTATCATGTTAGAAGCAATCATCAAATTTGCACTGGCCCGCCGAGGGCTGGTGATGACACTCGTGCTGATGGTGATGGGGCTGGGTGTGTGGAAATTTACCCAACTACCGATTGATGCCGTACCCGACATCACCAATGTTCAAGTGGTCATCAATACGGCTGCCTCAGGTTACACACCACTGGAAACTGAACAGCGGGTCAGTTTTCCGATAGAAACCGCGATGGCGGGTTTGCCAAAACTTTCCTATACCCGTTCACTGTCACGTTATGGTCTCTCTCAAGTGACAGTGATATTTGAAGAAAGCACGGATATCTATTTCGCACGACAGTTAGTCAGCGAGCGCCTGAATAGTGCCAAAGGCAATTTACCCCCCTCGTTAGAGCCAACTCTTGGCCCCATTGCCACGGGACTGGGTGAAATTTTTATGTTTACTGTCGATGCCGAACCCGGCGCAAAAAATAGCGATGGCAGCCTGATCACACCTATGGATCTGCGCTCAGCTCACGACTGGATAATCAGACCTCAGTTAATGCGCGTTGCGGGTGTGGCGGAAGTAAACCCCATCGGTGGTTTCAAAAAGGAAATTTTGGTAGCACCGGATCCTACCAAGTTGTTGGCTTACCAAATGGGGTACGCCGATATTGTTACGGCAATACAACAGAATAACGACAACCGTGGCGTGGGGTTTATTGAACACAATGGTTCTCAGTGGTTGATGCGAGTACCCGGCCAGGCCAGCACGTTGACAGACCTGAGCAATATTGTGATTCGCCAGCATCAAGGCATCCCTGTGCGAATTAGAGATGTTGCCAGCGTGAGTTTAGGTAAGAGCCTGCGCTCAGGTGCCGCGACCCAGAATGGCCGCGAAGTGGTGATGAGCACAGTCTTTATGTTGATTGGTGAAAACAGCCGTACCGTTGCCAATGATATTGCCATTAAGTTAGAAGAGATTAAAAGCAGTCTGCCAGAGGGCATCACCGTCACGGCGGTATACAACCGAACCACGCTGGTGGATAAAACGCTAGAAACAGTGCAGAAAAATCTCTTAGAAGGCGCACTGCTGGTCATTGTGGTACTGTTTCTCTTTTTAGGCAATGTTCGCGCAGCAATATTAACCGCTGCAGTTATTCCGATTGCCATGTTGATGACCATCACCGGTATGGTTCAGACAAAAACCAGCGCTAACCTCATGAGCTTGGGGGCACTGGATTTTGGTTTGATCATTGATGGTGCGGTGATCATTGTCGAAAACTGTTTGCGTCGTCTGAGCGAAGCTTACAAAAAAAATGAACTGTCACTGAGTGAACGCCTGACTATCGTCTTTGACGCGACCCGCGAGGTGATTCGCCCGGCGCTATTTGGTGCTTTTATTATTACCGCCGTCTACATTCCCATCTTCGCGCTCAGTGGTGTCGAAGGAAAAATGTTTCACCCCATGGCCATCACCGTCATTATCGCATTGGTCAGCGCGATGATTTTATCCATTACCTTCATTCCCGCCGGTGTGGCACTGTTGTTTAAAAAACCGATAAAAGAGAAAAAAAATCGGCTTATGCAAACGACGCATTCAATCTATAAACCCATCTTATCGTTCTCGCTGAGGTTCAGATGGGCTGTAGTGACATTGGCGATCGCCCTGGTTGTCGGCTCCACTTTTTTGATCCCCAAACTCGGTTCAGAGTTCGTGCCTAACCTTGACGAAGGGGATATTGCCATGCATGCTTTACGCATCTCTGGTACTTCGCTCACTGAGGCGATTCATCTGCAAAAAGTTCTAGAATCCGAAATCAAAAAATTACCGGAAGTTGAACGTGTCTTTGCCAAAATAGGTACTGCAGAAGTCGCTACCGATGCCGTACCGCCCAGTGTTGCAGATAACTTCATCATCCTTAAACCGCGTGATGAATGGCCCGACCCCAACAAATCTAAAGCACAATTTATTGCCGAATTAGAAACGCTGGTCACACCCATCCCCGGTAATTTGTATGAATTCTTACAGCCGATACAGATGCGCTTTAATGAGCTGATTTCCGGGGTACGTGCAGAGGTGGCCGTTAAAGTTTTTGGTGATAATTTTGACCAGCTGATTGCACTGGGCCACCAGATAGAGACGGTCATTGGTAATGTCTCGGGGGCTGCCGATGTCGCCGTCGAGCAAACCACGGGGTTGCCTATCATGACGATTGAACCTAAACGTGCAGCGATGGCACGTTTAGGTTTGAGCATCGTCCAGTTACAAAACTTGCTGGCAACAGCACTAGGAGGAACCGTTGCCAATCATTTTTATGAGGGTGATCGCCGTGCCAACATAGTGGTTCGCTTAGCCGAGAATTTGCGTAGTGATGTTGATGCGCTAGCCGATCTTCCTGTCATTCTGAAAGACGGCTCGTATGTTCCGCTGAAAGAAGTCGCCAACCTTCAATTAATCACGGGGTATAGCCAAGTACAACGAGAAAATGGCAAACGTCGAGTGGTTGTCTCAGCCAACGTTCGTGGGCGTGATCTGGGTTCTTTTGTTCAGGATGTGCAGCAGGCAATCAAACAACATGTGGAAGTGCCAGCGGGATATTGGGTGGAATACGACGGCACCTATCAAAAACTTCAATCCGCCACCCAGCGCCTCTCTATTGTGGTACCCATCACACTGGCATTAGTAATTGGCCTGCTCATTATGGCACTGGGTTCGATCAAAGACGCCGCCATTATTTTTTCGGGTGTTCCACTGGCATTAACGGGCGGTATTGTCGCATTGTTATTGCGCGATATTCCTTTCTCAATTTCAGCTGCTGTGGGTTTTATTGCACTATCCGGTATTGCGGTGCTGAATGGTCTGGTCATGGTCACTTTTATTCAAGACCTAAGGACGCGTGGGCAAGCGCTCCACGATGCCATCATTGAAGGGGCATTAACCCGCCTGCGCCCCGTGTTAATAACCGCATTAGTCGCCGCACTCGGTTTTGTTCCCATGGCACTCAACACCGGCATCGGCTCGGAAGTCCAACGTCCGTTAGCCACCGTTGTCATTGGCGGGATTATCTCTTCAACATTGTTAACTCTGGTGGTACTGCCCGCACTGTATCGATTGGTGCATGGTCGAAGTGCTATACCTGTAGCGGTTAAGATTTAGGTGTAATTGCACGCCCTATTTGCTCCATAGCTGCGTTGTTGTTCTTGCAATAGAACCACTATTACGCATCATTTCTCCTTGCCATGAAGAAAATATGATGCATCACTTAAACCTAAACCTCATATGTTTAGCTCTAATTTTTACATCAGAGTTTTTTAATTAACAGTTTCTATCCAATCGCATCGTTTTTTTATCAGTGGCGACATGCTCTGTGTACCAACCCCATGTGCGAGCATTTCAATCCCCCGCGCATCGCCATCATAACCAAGGTGTGCCTCTAAGGGATTAGGGATTAGCGATTCCCACACCGAATAAATCAATCACGCTGGCAATATTAATTGCTCACATTCGTCACCTCAGCACATAGGCGTGAATCGAGATAGGTGTCGTCGAAACCTGGGGGTATCGCGTAGCTCAAAATGTCATTTGGATCACTAAACGCAATGATGTTAGTTTTATTGCTCAACCGTTTTGCGTACCCGTCACCTGTTGGCGAGCAAATACATAAAGTCCGATGGTATTAGTCAGTCACTAGCTACGATAATTCAACCTAAAAAACCATCTGTGTCTGATTTTTTATGTAACGATAGGGTTAGATAAGCACGATCTTCTAACCCGTGGCAAAGGTATCATTCGTTTTGCCCAGGCCAATACCAGCAAGATCAATAAACCTGGAAATATAATGCCGCCACCACCGCCGCTGGCATTGTTACTATCACGCGGAGTTGTCTCGCTCTTTAACGCTGCCGAGCTGGAGCTTGTCGTGCTCGACTGAATCTCAAGTACGCCATCACCTTCCGTACCTGCCAACAAGATAGGTGGCGTGCTGTTTCTGACGAGGGTCAAGCTGTTGATGGTGTTATTAGTAAGGCCGTCGTTTAAGCTAACCCAGCTGCTGCCCGCATCCATGGACTTGAATACGCCGTTGTCTTGTGTTCCTGCATAGACAGTAGCAGGTAAAGCAGGATCAACGACAATGGCGTTGATATGTACAATGCCATCGCTATCGTTACTAGCAAGTCCAGTATTACTGGCAAACCAGCTCAAACCACCATCAATACTTTTAAATAAACCGCTACCTCGCGTGCCTGCATAAATAGTGTTCGACTCACCCGGAGTGATCGCCATGGTGTAGATAAAATTATTGGTTAAACCTACCGAGGTGTTAGTCCAATTTGCACCTGAGTTCGTGCTGGTAAAAATACCACTCGATGCCGTGCTGGATAGAATTGTACTGGTGTTATTGGGGTCAATAACCATTGTTTTGACAATAATGTCATGTTGACCGGTAATGCCGTTGTTCATCGCACTCCAGCCATTATCGAGAAGACCATTATTGTTAAGATCTTCTTCGGCATCCAGGTTACCATTATTATTGCGATCCTCGTCGACCAAGAGGTTGATGCCTGCTCTTGTTCCTGCGTAAATGATATAGGGTTGATTGGGGTCGATAACGAGCTTGCGCACATCCACATTACCCAGTCCTGAGTTCATAGTGCTCCAATTTGTGCCGCCATCGAACGTTTTAAACACACCACCACTCACAGTCCCAATGTAGAGGGTATCCGGGACATCGGATGAGATAACTATAGTCTGAATATGTAAATCCGTAATCCCTGCATTAACAAAGGACCAGGTTGTTCCACCGTCTGTTGTTTTGGCTACGCCACTATTA
>UOFO01000075.1_pt1 | contig 16765 bp, 18 predicted proteins | sample 1988801 | NCBI WGS metagenome assembly UOFO01 (sample SAMEA4712195, study PRJEB27164) | hydrothermal vent metagenome | biome: marine basaltic hydrothermal vent biome; feature: marine hydrothermal vent; material: mineral | place: Pacific Ocean | collected 2011-06-14/2011-07-23 | depth 1719 m
AAAAGCCTGGAGAAGGATTACGAACGCGCTGTGATTCTGTTGTCGTTAAAACCGACGTGCATTATCCGACCGATATAAACGTATTGTGGGATGCAATGCGCAAAATAATAGAGCTCACAGGACAATTCATCTTTGTCTTCCCTGAAGACGAAACGCTATCCGACGTAGAATGTGAAGTTATTTTTGTCTCATTCCTTAGCTGTTTATTGAATACGTACCGGGGTGTAGGCTCGATTGTTGTAGCCACTGACTTCAGAAATAGTATTATCCTCATCAACAATAATTCCTAACCAATAGTTCTGTCCAGCATTTAGGTCAGTTGGTATATAGACGGGTAGTGTGGTCGTATACACGTTTGCTGGATGGATTGATCCAAACGTGCCGCCACCAATTCTGCGATCCCCATAACTAATATAATCATTTGTGGAAATATAAATACCGTAACTGACATTGCTATGGGTAAATTTTCCATTATTCTCTATGGTGAACTCAGGTCTAACCGTTGTACCACGTGTTACCCGATAGCCGGGTTCGCCATTAATGGTAATGCCTGCAAGCGTTCCCGTGTTTGAGCTATTGCGCACTCGTACTCGGCTATGGGATGAATACTCGCCGCTAGCTCCTGTTCTACGCCAGTGAGAGGCCGAGACATCGTTAAAGCTGCTAGATTGATTGCCGTAAAGCACCCGTGAACCATGGGATGCATCTTCACCAAAATAGGTTATTGCAGTGCTGCCATTGGCATGATGATGTCGCCAGGAGTCGCCCATCACATTGTATTCCCAGTTTACATGCATCAAACCCAGGTAGTGTCCGGCTTCGTGATTAATCACTGCATCAATTGGGAGTCGAGTGCCGGTATAAGCAAAGTTTCTAGACTTCTCCGTTGAAGAAGTCCAGCTACGACCGGTGGAGTCTAACTCTATATCAACTTCATCTAACCCATATTTCCAACCAAAAAACCAGTAACAGTGATAACGCATTCGTGCTCTGCCAGGAGGTGAAATACTTGTGGCGTATACTTCGTTTTGTCCATTACCGCTACCAACTGATCCGGTTTCTGTTCTCATATTAATGAAAAAAGGTGATGGGTTTAGGTTAGTTGCGTTGATACCACGTTGAGCTGCGATTAAATTATCTCCTGAAAAGCTCGTCGTATTAATGCGTGCAGTAGTGCTGTTGCCACTCCAGCGTAACTTCTTGCCACTATCACCGTTGCATTCCAACCATGAGGCACCAAAACTGCTCAGTGGTGTAATCATAATCGAGGTTGCTAATAGAAGTGCTATTTTTTTCATGACTGTTGCTCCTAAATAATTGTATTTCAGAGTATGTTAATGTTTAGTCGAATTTCTTCTTCAGGTCTTGTTTTTCTTCTTCACTGATCTTTTCGACATCATTTGAAATGATTACCATAGCCTCCAAACGCGGATCTTTTATCAGAAATCGATCTTTAATGTTTGCTGATTTAACGGCAAGTTTTGGAGTGCTAAGCTGGCTGTTGAGTTCACGAACCACAGACATAAAGTCGTCAACGAATATAGGCTCTGTGTACTTGATGAAGGGTTGAGCTAGAGGTTGTTTTGAATCATCATCATTGATGTAATCATTGTCGACGTTTAGCTTGACCTGATATGTTTCTGGTGCTTCCTTTTCATATTTATATTGCAGTTCTGCTAGCTGTTTATCAGAGTTGATACCTTTTATTTTAAGAAAACGCTTTACATTCGCTTGTTGTAAAACCAATTCAAAATCGGGACGGGGAATATCCATTACGTTCAGGTCAAAACGCGGTTTACCACCGAATACCAGATCTCTTTTAACTGAAACAAGCGGAACTCCCCAGCCATTGTAAACTCGCTGATCGGCCACTCGAAAACGTCCATCTACACAGTTTACTAGAGGACAATTGTCCACATTTTTTGCTCGCACAAACAGAACGTCGTTCTGGCCCTTAGAAAAGGTAGGTGATGTCGACACATTGTATATACCACCTTTACCATCTGCGCCGCCGGGGATTTTTAACGTCAAGCTACTTGAGTCAATTTTACCTTTCATTATGTCTGCGATTTTGTATGTTACGAAGGTGTGAGGGAGACCCTGGGGGGAGTTTTCTGTTGGTTCTGAATTTCGATAAGCAATATCAATAACAGTGCCATATACAATTGCGTCGGCCTGCGAAACCAAATATTCCAAACCTTTTGCTTCACTGCCAGTAGGACTATGAGCCCAGCCAATAATGCTGTGCAGTAGCAGCAGGCTAAACGCTATCAGCTGTTTGGTTAGTTTTATATGCATAATTTTTATCCTTTTATATGCTTACCATTAAAATAATAAGTGCCATGCACAAGGATATTAAAAAAATGAGAATAGCCGTTGTGCTGTAATTATGATACTTAGTAATAACACGCGGCATCGGTGAACAACTAGACTGGAATTTGGTGATATATTCCCATATTGAGGTGGTCGGCGTTTTGTCCTATGTGACTGTATTGCTTTTCCAGTTCCGAAAGTATCGAGGACACCCAAGAAAATAATCTCGTACATCGATTCTAAATTACATTATGAATCAACTTTTGTTAATAAGTTTATGAGTTAATTGATACCGTTTAGACGGGCTGTCTTCGAGTAATTTATGATGGAGGGAACAAGGCTATGAGTGGTTTATTTATACCTGAAAAGAGTAAAGTGATAAAGCCATGTTTGATGCGTTATTACTGAGCTTTGTAAAGTCGTAACGAATAACTTTGGTAACGAATGAATTTTTGTTTCCACTTATCAGCTAAATCTTTCAGCTTGTCTATTGACCCCAAAGCTTTGGGATGGATCTGTTTTTCTGTCGATGCGTTAATATGTTCGATATATACATCGGCGTCTAAGCCCAGGCGATCCAGGATCGGTGGCGCAGCTTCAGGTATCGAGCCTCGTTTATTATCGCGTACAGTGGAACACCGAGACACCCATAAAGAATAGCTATTGGCTTATAATATTAAAGGAAAATTAAAAGCTTGTGTTCTATATCGTGGATCAACTGACTAATTTAGGTTAAAGTGCCAGATTAAAAATAACCAAGGTCAATGTGTTGTCGAGAGAGAAAATGAAATTTAAAAAACTGATTTTTACCGTGGTAATTTCACTGGCACTGATTGTGAGTGCGATGAGTCATGTCAAAGCAGAAGATGCCAGTCCAAAGTTTAATGCTGAAGCTTTGGAAAGCAAAGCGGAAACGGGCGATGTCCTTGCTATGCGAGATTTAGGCATGGCTTATTTATTTGGCAATGTAATTTTTCAAGATGGTTTTATGGCTGAGTTCTGGTTACTTCAAGCGGCTGAGAAAAATAATGTTGCCTCTCAAGCGGCATTGGGTTATCTCTATGAGGATGGTTTAGGCATTTCACAAAATATTCAGGCGGCCATAAAATGGTATGGAAAAGCCAGTGAACAAGATCATCCTGTAGCTCAGAGCCGACTTGGTTTCATTCTCAAGCGTGGAGAAGGTGGAAATCAAGATTATAAGCGAGCAATGACATTGTTAGCCCGTGCAGCAGCATGGGGTGATGCTTATGCACAAGCGAATGTTGCGGATATGTATGAAAAAGGCTTGGGAATCAAAAAAGATTATTCTTTAGCCGCAACGTGGTACAGCGCGGCTGCCGCCCAGAATCATACGCAGGCTCAACTGAGGTTGGCCTACTTGCATGAAAAAGGTTTGGGACTGAAAAAGGATTTAATCAGAGCCTATATGTGGTACGCCATCGCCGGGGTATGGGAAACGGCTGGCGAGGATGAATTTCCAAAAAATGATCCGCGACAACAGCTGAAAAAAATAATGAGTAAAGACGATGTGATTAGTGCTGAAACTTCAGCGACAGACTGGTGGGCTGAACACTTTGAAAGTGATGCTCCGGTTCTATGACACTGTAACTGTATACGTTAGTCTCTAATTTTATAACCGCTATGCAGCATATACAGGGTGAGGGTAGCCAGGCCGACTAAAAAAATGGCTACTACGCCCAGGCTAAATAGCGGATTGACATCCGATTCGCCAAAAAAACCGTAACGGAACCCGTCTATCATATAGAAAAAAGGGTTGAGGTGGGACAGCGTTTGCCATATTGGCGGCAGTGAATGAATAGAATAAAAAACACCACTCAAGAACGACAAGGGCATAATAATGAAGTTAGTGAAGCCTGCAAGTTGATCAAATTTTTCAGCCCAAATGCCAGCGATGACACCTAATGTAGCTAATACAGCGCTGCTCATTAAGAGAAAAGTAAGAATATAAAAAATATTGTACACAGGAAGCTGGATGAAGAAGAGCGCAACAATATAAACGCTTAAGCCAACCAAAACGCCACGAACTACGGCCGCTAAAGTGAAAGCAAGATACATTTCTAAATAGGAGATAGGGGTGACCATAACAAATATAAGATTACCCGTTACTTTCGATTGAATCAGGCTGGACGAACTGTTAGCGAACGCATTTTGAATAACCGCCATCATGATTAAACCAGGAACGAGGAAAGCGGTATAGCCGATACCCCCGAAAACATCCATGCGGCCTTCTAAAACGCGGGCAAAAACCAGCAGGTATAATAAAGTGGTGATCATAGGAGCAAAAAGAGTTTGTAAATAAACCTTAGTGAAGCGCATTACTTCTTTGGTAAAGAGAGTGCGGAAGCCCAGCCAGTTCATTGCTCATTTCTCTGTATAGTGTCGATAAAAACATCTTCTAAATCGATCTGTTCCGTTTTGATGTCGCGAACCTTGCATCCTTGTTTTTCCAATATATTAAGTAATACAGGCAAGGTGATTTGGCTAAGGTCAAACTCAACGGTGATCGCAAGTCCCTCTTGCTTGCTGATCAAAGCAGTAATTTCTGACGGTAAGGGTGGCGGTGTTTCCGCAAAAAAGAGAGTCGCGCTTCGGTGATTGCCAATTCCTTGATCGAGTAATGTTTTAGTGTGATCAAGAGCAATAATTTTACCGTGGTTCATGATCGCGATGCGTTCACAAAGTGATTCTGCTTCTTCTAGGTAATGCGTTGTCAACAAAATAGTGTGGCCTTCCCGGTGTAATTTTTTGATAAAAACCCAGAGCGATTTACGTAGTTCTACATCAACGCCTGCGGTGGGTTCATCTAGTACCACAACCGGAGGCTTATGCACTAATGCCTGAGCAATGAGTACTCGCCTTTTCATTCCCCCTGATAACGCTCGCATATTAGTGTTTGCTTTGTCGGATAACATTAAAGCATCGATAAGTTCATCAATCCATGCATCGGCACGCTGATCTAAACCGAAGTATCCTGCTTGAATTTTAAGGACTTCCCTAACGGTAAAAAAAGGATCAAAAACCAATTCCTGAGGAACTATGCCGAGATTTAATCGTGCCGAGCGATAAGCCGTAACGACATCGTGACCAAGGATAGAAATACTGCCGTGACTTGCCCGCGTGAGCCCCGACATAATATTTAGCAAGGTGGATTTGCCCGCTCCATTAGGACCCAGCAAGCCAAAGAATTCACCACGCTCAATTTCCAGGTTAATGCCTTTAAGTGCCTTAATAGAAGAGAAAGATTTGTGGATATTTTTAACGGTTATCGAAATGCTCATAGTGTTAATTTTACCGCATATAAAAATAAGCGTTGTGATTATTTCCACTATGAAACAGGTCTGTGATTAGATTTAAATCCCTTATAATCTGTCGTGACCTCAAAAGAAAGTGGTTTTCTTCCGAAATCACGGTAGACTGATGGTATTGATATCTTGTAAGGGGGAGAGTGTGGTATGCGGAAGTTTATTCGTCATCCGTCGGATGTTCCTATCGAGTTTGCGATAGAGAATATTAAAATCACTCGAGATACATTATCTAATATCAGCGTAGGTGGGCTTGCACTCAGGTCAGATGAGCGGATTGAAGTGGGGTTGTTAATTAATGTAGCTGTACCTACGGTTCATCCTCCTTTCTTGGCTAAAGGGCGAGTGGCCTGGTGCCTGAAACGAAAAGAATATTTTGATATAGGTGTGCAGTTTGTGGAAAAAGAAGATACCTACCGAGTTCGAATGGTAGAACAAATTTGTCATATTGAACATTATAAAAAAGAAATTCTGGAAAATGAAGGGCGAATCTTAAATGGCGAAGAAGCCGCGTTAGAATGGATTGCGAAGTACGCATCTGATTTCCCTGCGTTAGAGGGGCGCTAGAAGCTTCACCGAGAAATACAACGTTAGAATTGAAAGGAAATAATAGCAGTGGAAAAATCACCATTAACTGAAGCACAGGAAAATTTTATTTCGAAAGTGACAGCACGGGTTACTCGGACGACAACACGCAGTCTTGCCGATGTGCTGGGAATGACGACTTTTAAAAGTATAAAAGCGCCGATTGATATGCCGCCTTATCCTCGCGCTATTGTAGAAGGGTTTTTAGTTTCTTGTGCCGACACCCAGAATGCAAGCGAAGAAACACCGACTGAGTTTCGAATTGTTGGTCGCGTTAAACCGGGGGACGAATCTTGCCCGGCTTGGCAGAGTGGTGAAGCTGTCGAGGTGGTGACGGGTGCGATTACTCCTGAATCTGCGGTTGCCGTTGTTCGGCCCTGGGATGCTCAACGTAATGGCGATACGTTTTCAATTACCCGGCCCTTTGCCCCCGGTTTTTTTATCGAAGAACGAGGCTGTGATATACAGGCAGGTCAGGTCATTGTTGAATCCGGGGTGACATTAAATGCTTTTGATTTAGGTCAACTCGCGGGTATGGGAGTGGTTGAAGTGGATTGTGCAACGCCGCCAACGGTTGCTCTGTTTTCATCCGGTGATGAAGTTATACCTCACACCGAAGTTCTTAAACCGGGTTCCATCCGCGATGGAAATTCCATTATGTTAACCGCAGCAATCAAAGAAGCGGGTGCTGAAGCTTGTTTCGCAGGTATTGTAAAAGATGATTTTGATCATTTTGTAGGTCTTGTTAAAAAAGCGTTAAGTGAAAACGATATGATTGTTATATCAGGCGGTACCTCCGTCGGGGGGCGAGATTTTATCTCTGATTTAATTAAAGAAGTGGGAGAGTTAGTACTTGATGGCGTAAAGATGCGCTCGGGTCGTCCTCTTATTATGGGTTTTGCAGACGATAAACCTATAATCTGTGTTGCGGGACACCCGCCTGAAGCTCTAAGAGGGTTTAAGCTGTTTGGTGCGCCTGCGATAGCGCGGTTGTTAGGCCAGGCCTTGGTGATTCCGGAAGATGCTGTTTGACTGTAGTTTATGATAACCTGGGCTGCCTGTGTTTACTGCTTGTTACAGATGCTAAGCAATTAGCCCGCGCCGAAACCGTTGCCCAGGAATACAAGTTAAACTATGAATTAATATCATGCGGAAAGCTCCGCATAAAACAACTGAAAAAACGTTTTTCGACCTATCCTTATTTGCTCATTCTGAATGCCGAAGGTTTTGAGTTTTGTAATACGGCTCAACAAACAACGGGGACAGTGAAAGCAGATTTCTTGTCGGGTACATTTGCCCATCGATTACGCACAACCAGCATAAAGCAAGAATTATTAGCCAAAGCCGTGGGGATTAAGGCAGGGAAACGCCCCTGTGTTCTGGATGCAACAGCTGGTTTGGGCCGCGATGGTTTCTTGCTCGCTTCTTTTGGCTGTGTCGTAACCATGGTAGAACGACACCCTATTATTGCTTTATTGCTCGCTGACGGCCTGTCCCGTGCACTAACAGACTCTTCATTGACTCCCATCGTAAAAAATAATATTGAATTTTATAAAGAAGAAGCTATCGAACATATGGCGGATCTTGAGTTGCACAATAGACCCGATGTTGTTTATCTGGATCCCATGTTTCCGCATCAGAAATCTTCGGCAAAAGTGAAAAAAGAAATGCAATTATTTCGTATTGCTGCGGAAGAGAATGCGGATGCGCCTGCATTGCTTAAACAGGCCTTACAATGTGCAACGACAAGAGTGGTAGTGAAGCGGCCTTTGCAAGGACCCGCCATCTCAGGACCTGCCCCCTCATTTCAGATAAAAGGAGCCAGCACTCGTTATGATATTTACCTCTGTAAAAATGAATCGTTTAATATTTAGCAAGTCGCGACTTGTTTTGCTTTTATTATTAATGAGCTTGATTATTAATACCAGTATTGCCCAGGATAACCACACCTGTATTGAACCCAAAACCTGGTTGATACCCGCTAGTGGTCACGCTGTTGACAAAAACAGCGTGTTGAACGATGTCCTTAAACACAGGTTAATCATGTTAGGTGAACATCATCAAAATACCGAGCATCATTCGTGGCATCTGGATATGATCAGCGATATAGATATGCAAAAAGAAAATATGGAATTGGCTATTGAAATGCTGCCCAGAAGTGCTCAACCTGTTTTGGATCAATGGGTTTCAGGCAAACTGAGTGAAGCTGAGTTTATTCAAAAAAGTAATTGGAATCATTACTGGTTCTATGATGTTGAACTGTATTTACCGGTATTACGCTATGCCAAAGAAAAGGGCATCAAAATTCATGCATTAAACGTGGAGCGTAGTCTTTTTAGTGCCGTTTCTGAGCAGGGTTGGGAAAAAATACCGGATGCAAAACGAGAAGGTTTAAGTAAGCCGGTGGCCGGTACCAAGCCTTATTTAATACAGCTTGCAAAAAGTTTTAGACGACACCAGCCCATGGCTCATAAGGAGCTAAAAAAAGAAGTAGGTGAAAAATTTGCAAGATTTGTTGAAGTGCAGTTGTTGTGGGATCGAGCGATGGCAGAAGGAATCAACAAAGCATTAAACCAGCCTCATAAACCGGTTGTTGTATCTATTATGGGGAGTGGCCATATGATGAATGGTAATGGTGCGATTCATCAACTTGCAGCAATAAACGACTTGACTCCTGTAACGCTTATTCCTTGGGATGATCACTTAAAATGTGACAACCTAAAACCTGGTTTTGCAACGTATGTTTATGGTGGGCAAGGCTGATACCCCTCCCTGCGTCAGGATAGTTTTCTTTTCTCTGTGTGCTCTGTGGTTGAATCGCTTTTTTAGATGGATAATGTTGAACCACAGAGAGGAGCGGGAGCCGGGTTACACCCAGCAAGAGTTTGTACTATGAAACCGTGGTTCAACTGATGTTTCTAGGATAATAAAGTGCTAAAGATTTTAATAATTTTGTCGAAAGATTCTAAAGAGAGAGTAAATATTTAAGACTAAGAAGAAAATTGCCAGGCATGAGAGTTGGGTTACCCCCTGAGGAGGGATCAGCGATGAAACTTATTTCAATAATCGTATTGCTATTTGTATGTTCTGTGAATGTCCAGGCATTTGATGCATTTTCTAAAATGTCAGGTGACCCAAAGCTGCAAAATTGTTATGGTTTTGCCATGGTCGGTATGGATTCAGTTATTAACTCTCGTTTGGGTGTTCCTCCCGAGGATGTCCTGCATTTGGCTAAGTATATAAAAGTTTCCGAAGACAAAATTTATTCGACCAGAATATTAAATAATATTCTTAACGCGTATTTGTGGGATGATTCGCCACATTCCTATGCCATCAGTGTATTTTATAAATGTGCCCAAGCTAACAAAATTATTCGCAGCGCCAGTTCCGAGTAATTATGGGATATTTTATGAATTGATCCTGGTTAACCCAGATGAAATAAATATTGTTGACACATCCGTCTTCCATGCCTCCTGTGTGATTAGCACATCTTTGTGCGTCACTCCTCTCGCTCACAATATCCTGCGCGATATTCGCGCGTCCCTGTTTGTCGTCAAATCAACCTACTCATTAATAAGTCCATACCCGCAATAATTCTCTAAAAACCACCAACAAAAATCTTGCGAAATATTGGTATTTTAATCTTTGCTTCATCCCTAACTGTCTAAAATATTAAGGAGATAGGTGAATATTTACACTTAATATAGTGAAAAAAGCACTAGATAAATATTGACTCCAGGAGTAATCTTTAAACAGAGGATGAGGGTATTGATGTACGCAAATACAGTATGTTTCTGGCTTCGTTCTTAACTTTGGTTAAACGTCTTTTTTTGGGAATATTTAAGGAGAAATACCATGAAAAATGCATTTACAATTATTCTACTCGGGTTTTTTGTTTTTGGTGCGACTAATGCGATGGCGCAATCAAAAGTTACAAAATCAGAAATTGAAAATAAATCTCTGAACAACAAAGTAATTAATGCAGCAATCGGCAACAAATCTACTGCTAGTGTGGGTTCTGTTAGCATTCAAGATTCAAAAATTACCAAAAGCAAAATATCAAATAAGTCTTTAAACAATAAAGTGATTAATGCGGCAATAGGTAATAAATCTACAGCTAATGTAGGCTCTGTTAGTATTCAAAATTCTAAAGTTTCCAAATCCAAAGTAACCAACAAGTCTTTGAATAACAAAGTAATCAATGCAGCAATTGGTAACAAGTCTACGGCAAGCACAGGTTCTGTTAGTATTCAGTAATCTGGTTTTACCCTTTATCACGGCACTCCCAATTTTTTTTGGAGTGCCGTATTTTTCACATATTTATATGCGATGCAGAGTGAAGGGTTCTGTCTCATTAGCTAACTGGTTTGATGTTTCAAAATTAGGTGAATATACACATTTTCACAGTGACAAGAGTCCTGGTTATTCTTTTCGTCTAAACTTAGAATGAACAACAGTTAATTTATAAACAGAACCGAGAGGAGACTGTGAAAATGAAAAAAATTATTTATTTATTTATTGCAGGAAGCGTGTTTTGGGCGGGTGCGGTTGTGGCACAGTCTAAAGTTGAAAAAACGACTATCGTTAACAAATCATTAAACAATAAAGTAATTAATGCGGCGATTGGCAGCAAAACAACGGCAAATGTAGGGTCGGTTAGTATTCAAAAGTCTAAGGTTACAAGAAGTAAAATTAGTAATAAGTCATTAAACAACAAAGTGATTAACGCAGCGATTGGCAGTAACTCCACAGCGAATACAGGTTCAGTAAACATTAAAAATGCAAAAGTTAATAAAGTTAAAATTAATAATAAATCCATCAATAGCAAAGTAGTCAATGCGGCTATTGGTCGTAATGCCGAAGCCAATGTCGGCTCGGTTAACATCTCTCGAGCTAAAGTGAGCAATACGAAGCTGAGTAATAAAAGTTTAAATAGCGGTGTTGTCAATGCCGCGATTGGTTTAAATACGACGGCCAATGTTGGTTCAATCAATATATCCAGAGCGCAGGTTAACTCGGTTAATATTTCTAATAAAAGTATTAACGCGGGTGTAGTTAATGCTGCAATTGGTGTGGGTGCGACAGCAAATGTGGGTTCCGTTAATGTATCTGATACAAGCGTTTCGGGGCTAACGATACATAATGCTTCGGTTAATGCAGGAACCGTTAATGTGGCCATTGGTGCTGGATCAGCAGACTCGGGTTCTATTAACGTTCAATAGTTAAAGGTAACTGTCATGACCAACAAGCATGCAAAAAATACAAGACTACTTAGATGTGCCACATATTGTTGTTTATTAATTCTATGTGGCAATGCAGCAGGCAGTGATTTAGACGATGGTATGGGGATAGATAAACCCATTGACGATAGCATTAAACCCAGCCAGAACATTAATTATATCGTTACTAAAGCTAAGTCTAAAGCAAAAACATCAATGACGGGCAGCGGTGCTCGTGTAGTAAAAGCGGGAATGGGTAATATTAATATCGGAGCGGGTACTAATTTAAAAGGTGCAACCATTATCAATCTTTCAACAAATAAAGGGAATAATGTTGTTGCGAAATAAAAAAGGATAACTACTCAGCGAGTAGTCTAAAACGAGCAGTAGCTGTCCAGGTTGGTCTGTTGTCGTTAGTAAAAGGTTAAAAATGTGAATTTACAATGATCATTTTTTCGCCGACATAACGAACTTCAGGGATGGGCTAAGTAGTTAAAAAAGGCAGGATCAAGCAATGCTAGTAATCACAAAACAAACGAAACGAGTATGTAATAGCAGGTTTAGACTGACAGCCGCAGTTTTGTTTGTTAGCTTGCTTGGTGCATGCACACACCCTCAGAATGTTAATGTCACTATTAAAGAGACACCTCCAGAAACTAAATCTACCAGTTTTACTCGAGCGGTTTATGACCTGGGACTCATGACAGAAATTTATGGTACTGAGCAGGTTAATGTCATGCCGCAAAGTATTATAGATAATACGGGAACGTCTGTTGCTACTCAGGCGGAGATCCCTCGCGATATTACCGAGATGCTGAAGAGCACATTAAATGCAATTGGCGGTAATGTCATATTTATACCCTACGACCCTGACTTCATCGTGGCCTCTGCTCAAATTGGCTATTCGGCATTTGGAGAAAAGCTGATTCCTCATGTTGTTGTTTCTGGTGGAATAACTGAATTTGATCGAGGCTTAGAGACACGAGGGAAAGGAACCGACCTGGGTCTTGAAGGTACCATTAATAAAAAACAGTTAGGCCTTGAGTTCTCTTCACAGGAGAAGCAATCATTGGCGAGTATTACTTTAGATTTTAATTTGATTGATTTTCAAACCTTTGCCGGTATTCCTCGGATACAGTCGGTTAATAATATCAAAGTTCATAAAGGACTCGCTGAAGACAGTTTGGGTATTTCTATTATTGGCAGCGCAGTAGGCTTAAAAGGTACGGTGAAAAAAGTTCAAGGTCGACATGCATCCGTGCGTCTGCTGGTACAACTCAGCATGATTCAACTCATGGGCAAATATATGAATCTTCCTTATTGGCGCCTGTTACCTAATATGGAAGCCGATCCGCTGGTTCTTGATGCCGTCACTCGCGAGTTCTATGAAATGGATGACCTGCAACGTATGCTGAAGTTTCAGGAGTATTTAACGTTAAGTGGCTATAATTTGGCATTTTCTGGTGTTTGGGATGAAAGAACTAAAACAGCTCTGAACGCTTTTTCACAAACACATCCGGAGTCAACAAACCGTATAGATGAAAAAACATATTTAGCACTTTTTAATTCCGTTCCTTTAACCTATGAAACATTACGCAAACGTAAATTAATTGAATCTGCAATGCAATTGACGCATTCCGGTTCCTCTGCAATCAGCTCGGATGGGCAGCTTCGTATTTGGACTAATGCTTTAAAATATACTATTGGCGAGTCTGCGACCATACACTTTGAGGTTTCAAAACCCATGTATGTGCGCGTCGTATATGTGAGTGCTAATGGTGAGGCTGCGGATATTTTCCCTAATAATTTTCAACCAAGTAGCCTTATGAGGCCGGGTACTAATTATCAAATCCCACCTGTAGAGCAGCCTTTTTCGCTTGAAATTACCGGTCCGGTAGGTACCGATAGAGTGTTTGTTATTGCCAGTGGCCATCCTTTCCCTGATGATTTTGAATTGGTGAATGAAGAAGGTCAGTTGACTCAAGTGGCGAAAGAGAACAGCGAAACCAGTTTGGATTTGGCAATTAATATTGTTGAATAAAAAATAACTACTCAGAACAGGACGTAATGATGCTTATACCAGCAGGACTACGATGGGTGCTATTAGCTGTCGTATTTACCTTATTGACTATTACGGTAATTACACACGTTGAGGCGGCTATAGAAATAACGGTAATACCTCCGGGTCAAGAGGCAACAATCATTGCTGAACCTGTTGATAACGTTCCGCAGCCATTAAAACAAAAGAAACTAAGAACACGAAGTATTTCAGGTGCAAGCACTCCAGTTGCCGGAATTACAAACTTAAAGGTTAATGGTTATAGAAATAATATTTTTGTGCATGGTGAGCTTAAAACAATGCCCGATGGTTTAATCGAAGGTTACTTATACTCCGGAAGCAAGCTCACCTATGTTTATGGTGAGTTAAGGAGAAAAGAGAAGATTATTCAGGCCTATGATGCTAGGGGTCGATTGTATTTACTTGAAATTATAAAAAAATAGGTTTGGGGTAAGAACCTCATCTTTTGCAAGACAGACTCCAAAAGGGAAGCGTTATGCGTTATTTATTAATTACAGTTTTGACGTTAATGATAGTTGGATGTGCAACACCTAAACATCAAGTGTTATTTACGAATGTGCACCCAGGCCAGGTTGGAATGAAACATGTTGTTGACAATCGTTCCGAAAAAGAACGTGATCGAGGAAGGATGGGTTTGGCACTGTATATTAATCGAATGGCAGATAATGATTTTTTGCCCGCACCGGTTCAGTTACTGGATGCCAGAGTCGCCTATGAAATGAGTTTGTTGGGAAGGAGTGCGATCGTTAAGGTTGATCACTTTGATGTGCTCGATGTACATGCTTATTCGGGCAGCAAGCGGCAAGCTAACTTGAATAATGAAAAAAAAGAGTCTTGGGCTGTGACGGGTTTTAATACTCCTGCTGTGGAATTACAAGATGATGCTAAACGTACTGATTTTGTACAGTGCCATATTAAAGGGCATGTACAAGATAAAATGTTCTCGGTGCATGCACATGAACGCTACGTTCGGTCCGATACGATGATCTACGACATAGTTGAATCGAAGCCGTTTGTTGATGCCACTCGCAGAGTTACAGAATCCTGTGTTGATAAAGCGCTAAAAGAGATTGTCGCCGCAGTTTTGGATTAACTCACCCGCTCCGTCAATATGTTGTTTGATGGTAGGAGAGCCGCAATAGGTGATGTTACCCGCTCCTGATATTGTTGCGGAAAAATGGTTTTCAACGGTGATGCTAATATCCCCAGCTCCGGCTAAATCAAGTTGGCCGTGTAAGGCATGAAGAGCGCCGAGGTTAAGGTCACCTGAGCCATTTAATAATGCGACAAGCTTGGAAACTTTGCCTTCGGCTGTTATATCTCCCGAGCCATTGAGTTGAATAAATAGCTTGGGTTGGTTGATGGCATAGAGATTAACTGTACCCGCGCCGTGTTGCTGAATAGAGGTTAACGTTGGGGTTTTAATTTTGATGGATATCGCTTCTTGAGAAATGAAGCTGGCGGTATTGGATATCACCAGGGTTTGGTCTTTGACTTGGGTTGAAATCAAAGGCAACACGTTTTTATTAGAGCTAATGGTAAGCTGACGACTGGGATGCTGGACGATTTCAATGTCAGCACTCAGCCGAATATCAACGATGCTAAAAGAGGGGAGGTTACGTTCCTCTTTTATTATTTTTCCGATGCCTGTGGTTATCGTGTTAGCAGAGTGAATATTATTGTTATCAATAACAATGCTGCCAATGTGTGCCTTTTCTCCAATATTAACGATATTTGAAGAAATAGACGTGTCTGCTGATACATCCATAGGTGCTGAATATAAAGCGAAAACCAGGGACAACGTTGCATACTTGCGGTGACTCATAAGACTATTAAGAATAGAGCGAAAAGAAAAGTTAATCAAGGTTTTTTAGTTGCATCCTATTGTAAAATTTTGGTAACTACTCAGCGTGTTTATATTTTGCTTCATATCAAGACGTTTTCGCACGGAGAGAGGGCGCATATAGAAATATGTAACCGATTGAGTACGAAAACAACGCAGATAGGGAGCAAAAGATGAATACGCTGAGTAGTTACAAATTTTGTAGGTTGGAGGTAAGTAATTACCATGCGATAATATTGGTGCTATGCCACTAGAAAATAATAAATTTCCTCATTTGGAATGGCAGGATGTCAAAGGTCATTGCCATCGAAGAGACATAACGGAACGGTTATATATCGGACGTGTTTGTCAGGGTGTGCCGACGGATAAACGCATTATTATTAGTGATGCGAATGTATCTCGGGATCATGCGGTTATTACCTATATCGGAGGTGTGCTGACGATCAAGGACTCCGGTCGGAATGGGACGCGGGTCAATAATATTCGCATTACTTCCGGTGGTGAACAAAAATTGATTTCCGGTGATCTTGTTCATATTGGTTCAATAAAGTTGCATGTCATTTTTCCAAAAAAATCCAATTTGTATGACTTTGATGAAACTGATCAAATGGAGACCACCCGGGTTCTGTCTCTTCATGAAACGGTGACCCATCTTGTGGCTGACATTAGAGGGTTCTCCACTATTGCGCAACAAACAGAATCCTCTTTATTATTTGAGGTCTTGTCACAACTCTATGAATCGTTAACCACTATTGTTCATGAAAATCATGGCACAGTAAAAGATTTTGCAGGCGATGCCATTTTTGCTTTTTGGGAACACAACGATGAGGATGACCCAATTATAGCAGGGAGTGCCTGTCGTGCGGCTCTGGCTCAGCAGCAAGTCACCGTAGAACTATTTTCTAATTTACCAGAAAAATTCAAAGAGCTGCGTCATTTAAAACTGGGCTGGGGTATTGCTACAGGCCCCGCTACCTTGTCCCACTATGGTGTGCGTTCAGAAAACCTTGCGCTAGTGGGGGACAGCACTAATCTCGCATTTCGTTTGTCTGGACTCGCAAATAAAGAATTATCATCCGCTATAGTCATTTGCCATAAAACAGCAGAAATGGTGAAGCCGTCTATGCGCGTTACCCCATTAGGTTTGGTCGATACAAAAGGCCGCGAAGGAAAAGAGGCTGTTTTTTCTATTAACCAGGCGGTTGTTCGAAAATAGAGACCGTAGTGAGATAAGTCATTTTGAATTGGTTTTTTAGGTTCAGTGCAAGTTTCCAATTCCTAAGGGGAATCAGTAGAAGTTCTTTTTCAGAAGCCTATGATTATGATACTCCCCATAAACTAGACCACTAGTTAAGATATAATCTCCCAAAAAGAAGGGAGTATAAAAATGGCATCGACG
>UOFO01000100.1_pt1 | contig 16532 bp, 10 predicted proteins | sample 1988801 | NCBI WGS metagenome assembly UOFO01 (sample SAMEA4712195, study PRJEB27164) | hydrothermal vent metagenome | biome: marine basaltic hydrothermal vent biome; feature: marine hydrothermal vent; material: mineral | place: Pacific Ocean | collected 2011-06-14/2011-07-23 | depth 1719 m
TAGAATGCAAGTTAAGTCCGCAGGTTTTAGCTCCGGTCTGATTGGCTTTTAGATCCCCCAGTCCAGAGCATTTGTCTAAGTTAGTATAATTGAGTTCGCTGCCATCTTGTATGCAGAGCACGGTTTTCTGTCCCATCATGCGGCGTAGGGTCTGTTGCCGGTGCGGTGCTAAAATATTGGGCAGCGTTACCGCTGAACCTTCGGGTTGGTCTATCATTCGATAGTAGGCTTTTGTTGCAGCCCAATCCCCGTTTACTGTCCCACTGAACGCACGGCTTGGCGTTTGTGCTTTGGCTTCGGCCACATGGACTAATCTTTTGCTCAACCGTGCATCTCCAAGGGGGGCACCACCAAACTCGTGCTCAGCCCATTGCTCAGCGTCTATACCGTCGGTCACCTCCAATGCGCCTAAACCTGCACGGGCAGGTAATTCTAACCTTTGTCTGAACTGGGGCTCAAGCGGGTAGATATAAATGGTTTTTTTACTTAAGCGGGCTTGAGCAAATTGATCCTGACGCCCTCGGCCTTTTGTTTGGCCCACCGCCTGCCAGTTTGCCGCTCGGTAGCAGGTGCCTGCATAGTGTTCGGTATCGACGAAACTTTCGATCAACAAAGGTCGGTAGCCGTAGCGTTGTTCAAAGTCGCAGGCTAAGCGGACTACGCTCATACTCAGTACCTTGGAGGCCAAGTTTTTGCACCTTACACTGGGGCGAATCAAAAAACGGCTCATCCCGACGATGTAGTGTAGTGAGGCCTGTCGTCCCTCCTGATCCCAGCCGATCCATTTATCACGATCTGCGAGCTGTAGAGCTGGGGCGGCGAAGCCAAAGCCGCCAAGCCAGCCGCTCTCTGAGCGAATTAAATAGCGTAGCTGTCGCCCGACGAGTGGACCTGAACCCCGCGGGTGTTCACCAATCATTAGCTCATTCCAGATCCGCATCTCATCCGTTTCGCTGACTAAAACCAGCTCAAGAGCATTGATCTCATTTACATTCCCCGGTACATCAACGGGCACCGGCACCGGAGAGGTTAAACGTCGCGGGGATTTTTTGCCGCTCGCTTGTTTTGCCTTTGGTAATATAAAGTGCCCCGATGCCTCTAGCTCACGCAATGCCTTTAGGCAACCGGCTAATTGTGACTGACCACGTAGATCATGAAATCCAAATTGCTCACAGGCCTGTTTAGCTAAAGCCGTTCTGTGGACAATTTCATTGTTGCGAAGAAGATGGCTGATATAATCTATGTTCGCGGGTTCTGATAGGGTTCGTTTAATTTGGTTTTGTCTGTTCATGCGTTAAGCATGCAATATTTTTTCTGATTTGTCCAGAGCTGAATTATGGGTAAAGCGCAGCCCTAGCCAATATTCTTATTTCTTTGTTTCCTCTTTTTCTGCGACCAATTTATTTTGCGCTGCAACCTTCTCCAACTCCTCGCGATCTTCTTCCTCTCTAATTTTCTGATTTTTTTTGTCATCAATGGCCAAAAAGATAACAAACGCGACAACCGTTAGCAGTACAGCGATTTGAATAATAATCATGTTCATATTTATTAAAACGTACCTTTATCAATTTAAATTATCAGACGGTTAGCTTAACATTTTTTGTATATTTGAATAAAGCTTGCCTGAAAACGATAGAACCTAAATATAGTTTATACATAAAAAAACAATTCCATTTTTAATTAAATGAAAGTATAATGCAGTCTACTGCTTCCTGAAACAGTCACAAAAAACCGTCTCCTTTTTTCCTTGGTTTGTTGTTTTACAGAAACTGTTGTTTTTTAGATTCGCCATGATATCATAGCGTCGTCATTTAGCTTGTTGTTAAGCAAGCATTTTCATATTCGAGTTAAAAAAATGAAAGCTGAGCAAATATTACCAATAAAATTAGATCCTTGCACAACGAAAACTATTTTTTTGGAGCAAAAAACTATAAACTTATCTAAAGCTGTTAATTCACCCTGTCTTTCTGGTGATCCTAATACAGGCTTGCGAAGGGAACAAACTGTGGCTGCTCAATTATTGCGTATCGTTCTTGCGTATGCTGTAGTTGTTGCGTGGGTAATCCTCAATTAAGTGTAAATTTATTTTTGATACCCTGCTAACTCTAAATAACCCGACCCATCCACGTTTTCCCCTTTATATTTCCCATTGACCTGGACAGCACCTTCCCAATACCGAACCGAAACATTCATTTCCTGGCTTGCTTGTTTTGCCTTAACACGCAACCGTATATCCTCTTTTGGTATGTCCAGTTGCCAGTCTATGGGATATCGAACGGCCGTATCTTTACTTTGCCAATACTTCTTAGCCGATAAACGAACATCCGAGCTTGTTAATTTAATGTGCTTTCCATCAGGGTCAATAAGAACGCCAGCACTCGCTGAATCGACTGCCCCATCTTTTTTTCTTAATTGATAATACATTAAGTCATACCCATTAGAGAGGTGCAACGCGAACCAATCCCAGCCCGCCTGGTCTGCAGCCAGTGCCGATGTGGACCATTCTCTGTCCATCCAGCTCAAACCGGAAACCTGATGGGTCTTGTCAGCGGTTGTGATACTCCCCTCAGACTTGATACGTGAATAAGTGTAGTAGTACGAAGCATTTCCTTTCTCCGCACTTTTTTGACTCAACCCCTGGTTTCCTTGTAAAATAAGAGGCTTTAAATTGTCGAGCTTTAATTGAATACCAAATTCAGCCGTTTTAGCATTTAATGTCATAGGAAAAGGGGTGTTTTTATTACCTGAAATTTCCCAATCTTCCAACCAAACGCGAAAGGGAGACGCTTCAGCACCACTTAGGCCTAATGCGGCTCTACTGAATCGTTCGCTCACATAGTGTTTGTCATTTTTTATATCGCTTAGCGCTAAATGTCCCATATAGATTTGATTGCTTGCCCACGCTGAGCTGCGTGATGTTTCCTCTGGACTGAGAGCGGCACGAAAAAAAGTAAGCTGATAGCCGAATTGATGCCCATTGAGAGCCTGAAGATTTCCTGTTAGATACCACCACTCAGTTTGATAGGTGTTATGAGGACCGTGATCCAAAGGGAAATTAAACGACTTAATTTGAGTTACTTTATCAAATGGTTGATCACTCGTACTACTGAGCTGCTGTAAAAAAGTGCTTTGAGTGTCGTTAATCTTTGCGTGAGGAAGAAATATCAAGGTACCTATAAAAACAAACAGACCACCAACCAATAATGCTAATACCACTGCATGATTTTTCACATTATTCATAACGTAACGCCTCGGCCGCTGGGGCTTTTGACAATAGTTTTGCCGGGTAAAGCCCCGCTATAATTGCTGCGGCCAGCGCAATTAATACAGCATAAACAAACTGTAGAGGATCTAATGATAATGGCATACTCCAACCAAAGGAAATTTGATTAATTTCATGGATGAGAATAACCGCCATCATGATGCCCAGAGGCAAAGACAACAAACCAGCGAGCAAACCATTTAGGCCGGTCTCGGTTATGAGCAGATATTGAATTTGTCTTGGGGTGAAACCAATCGCTTTTAAGGTGGCTATTTCTCGCATACGCTCAAGCTGTAATGCCATCAACGCGCCCAGTATGCCGACAATAGCGACAATCAATGTCAACAGACGTAGCACATCCGTTACCGCAAAGGTTCTATCGAAAACACCCAGAGTCATGGAACGAATTTCTGAGCTTTTTAATAATTGCAGTTCTGGGTAGTCCTTGAGTAAGTTATTAATCGTATCTATATTTTCGTCATACGTACGTCTATCATCAAGATAAACACCCACGCTGCTGAGCGTCGTGTCATCCCACAGTTGCCGATACAGGTTGAGGTTGATGATCGCTATGCCTCGTTCTGAAGCATAGTTATAAAAAATGCCCGCTACACGCAACTGGGTTTCGCCCGTTGCTGACAGCGGAGTAGGTAGCGTGAGCACATCGCCGAGTTCTAATTTATGATGATAAGCAAACGGCTCTGATAGCAATACGCTATTATCTTTATTAAAAGCAACCCAGGCTTTATCCATATCACCGTGCTTGAAAAGAAAGCCTTCAAAACCTCGACGCGGTAGATCTAAAGCCAATAGATTAATGGGCTGTGTTGCCGTATGTATTTGCTGTGACCGACCTTGACTTATTGTTATACCAGGAAGATGTTGTTGCAATTCTGTTATAAATTTCGGATTAATTATATTCGATGATCTACTTTTGTCTGCAACTGAAATATAAAGGTCCGCACTCAGTGAATTTTCAATCCAGTTTTCCACGGCAACACGAAAACTGCCAATCATGGTAGTGACTCCCACGGTGGTGGCAATAGCGATAAGCAGTGCGGCAGTGGCAATACCCGTACGACTGATATTACGATTAATGCTGCGACAAGCCATGCTGCCAGTGATGCCGAACAGCCGCGCCATGATAAATTGCAGATGAGTAGAAAGTTTTAATATAGCCCAAGGCGAGAGCAACGCGTAACCCATTAAAATAAAAAATAAAGCAGTAAAGCCAAGTACTAACGAGTCAATGGGTAACAGGATCAGAGCAGCACCAAGAACAATAATACCGACGCCGGTCAATGCTAGTTTTGGAATTAACATGGCAGATGTCGATTCAATTGAAGATCGCCGGACAACACTATCGGAGCTACTCTTAACGGCTTCGAGAGCGGGAATTAAAGCAGCGATTAATGTTGCACCAACACCTAAACCAGCGCCCTTCATTATAGACGTGGAATCGATCACCAAACTGCTTGTTTCAAGCTGAAAATAGAGATCGTTGATCGTTTGTGTCACCAGAGCCAGCAGCGCTTCGGCTAAAAAAGCACCCAGAACAAAACCAAGAAAAGTACCGACACAGCCAATGACCAAGGCTTCCACCATGATAATTTTCAAAATCAATTTGGGTTCGGCACCTACCGATCTCAACGTACCGAATATTTTACGTCGCTGTAATACCGAAAAGCTGATGGCGTTGGAGATAATAAACATCCCAACAACAATAGCCAGTAAACTCATAGCCAAAAGATTAACGCGAAACGCTTTGGTCATCTGCGTTAGCGCATTGGTTTTTGATTCAATACTATTGAGTTGATAACCTGCAGGAAGGTCTTTCTGAATTTTTTGAACAATGGCCGTCGTATCGTGCTCAGGTAAAATGAGATCAATCTGCGATAGATACCCCTCCATATTAAATAATTCTTGAGCAGTCGCAATATCGACCATTAACACGGACTCTAATAGAGCCGAAGCATCTGGGTTTTCTGTCATAACCCCAACAATTTTTAGTTGCTGTATTGTATTTTCAGTGATATCACCTGTCGTATTTTTTGTAATCAATGGCAATGTCGGTGCTTCTGAGCGCAAGTCTTTTGTTGCCAATGCGGTAAGCGGCTGCGTTAAGAGCTGTGTGAGTGTTTCACTATCAAGTAACGAACCTTCAGAGCGAAAAGAAGTTTCTGAAAACGGGTCAATACCTATAATATGGAAACGCCGCCCAGGGTATTCTGGCGAAGAAAGATAGCCTTGCACGATGGGTGCTAAGGAAAGCTGAGGATGTTTGCGTTTTAACTTAAGGTAAACATGCTCATCCAGCTTTTTATCGGGATCAATAATTTGATGCGTGGTGGTGCTCGAAAAAGTTTTAGCTGCATCATTAAAAGCAAGAGTTGCTGAATTAGTTGCCAGATCAACAGCAACCACAACAGCAACGCCCAAAGCGATGCCCAGAATGAGCAAGCCCAATTGCCAGGGATGCAGGAACAGGTGGCGCCAGCTCGCTTTCCAGGCAAGTTGATTTAGCATGGGGTTAACATGAGCTGTTCGTCGAGAACTTCGTACGTTACGTCGGCGAGTTTAGCAATTTCCATACTGTGCGTGACCAACAGTAAAGTATGATTTTTATCGCAAATAAGCTCTTTTAACAATTGTAAAATAACATCTGCTGTTTTTGCATCTAAATTACCCGTGGGTTCATCCGCCAAAACTATTTCAGGCTCATGGATCAAAGCTCGCGCAATGGCAATGCGTTGTTGCTCACCACCAGATAAACGATCAGGGAAGCTGTCATGACGATCTGCCAAACCAACTTGATCGAGTAGATGCATGGCTTTATCTGTTTTTTTATCGTAGTGGTTAAGCTCAAGAGGGAGAAGGATATTTTCCAAAACGGTTAACGTAGGAATTATATTGAAAGCTTGAAATATAAAGCCAATATCTCTTCGCCTTAGTTTTGTTCTAGCACTTTCGTCAAGTAGCGTAATGTTGTTGCCGTTGACTATGACCTCACCGCTGGTTGGGAGATCTATACCGCCAATGAGGTTCAACAACGTTGACTTCCCGCTACCACTACGACCAATTATTGCGGTTGTTTGCCCTTGAATAAAATTGACAGACAGATTATCAAAAATCGCATGTTTATCCTGGCCTTCATAATATTCTTTCGTAATATTTTTGAGCTGTATTATTTCTGAACTCATCTTTGATTCCGCATTAGCCGTTCCACTCAATAACACCTAAAAATTTTAGTGGCAGAATCGTTATTGCTCTATAAGCTTCTCGTCAAACCACGGAAGAAAAGGTAACATCCTGAATACTCTTAAGCAAACTTTCCAGTAGATCATTACAAAGAGTTCCAACGCAACCATGGAGGAAATAGGGCATGCAATTACACCTAAATTTTAACCGCTACGGGTATACCAAGTTGACTAGATCCTGCCTATGGGTATAGTGTTAGTTTTTCACTTATCACAACAAGCACTTATGTTTCATATAGCACTTTACGAACCTCGGATTGCGCCTAATACTGGGAACATCATTCGTTTGACGGCGAACAATACTTGCGCTCTTCACCTTATTGAGCCTTTGGGCTTTAACCTGGACGAAAAAAAATTGCGGCGGGCCGGTCTGGATTATCATGATTTAAGTAACGTAACTCGACATACCAACTATGAATTATTTTTACGGGCGATGCCGGGTCGTAGAATTTTGGCTTGCACAACTAAGGGTTCACGATTGTACAATGAAGTAGAATATCAACAAAATGATGTGCTGTTGTTTGGTTCAGAGACCCATGGCTTACCGGATAAAGTGCTGCTAAATATCAATGCCGATCGTCGCTTGCGGATTCCAATGCAGCGAGGCAGCCGTAGCCTTAATTTATCGAACGCGGTTGCTATTATCAGTTATGAGGCATGGCGCCAACATGGCTTTTCTAACGGTCAATGATGAAGTTTTATAAGGAACAAGACACACATGAGTAGCAACAAAGTGGCAACGCTGGAATTAGATTTTTGTGGTATGAAATTAGATAGTCCCTTGGTTTTGTTATCAGGTTGCGTTGGTTTCGGAGAAGAATATACTCGAATAAAGGGTTTTTCTAACAAGGATGCGGGAGCGATTTGTTTAAAAGGCACGACCCTGGAACCGCGCTTAGGTAACCCGGCACATCGACTTTGTGAAACACCAATGGGTTTAATCAACGCCATAGGATTGCAAAACCCGGGGACTGCTCACGTTATTGAGCAGATACTGCCAACATTGGATTTTTCTGAAACCCGTTTTATTGCCAATGTCTCCGGTTCTACGCTGGAGGAGTATGTGCAGGTGACAAGACTGTTTGATGATTCGCCTATTGACGCGATAGAAATCAATATTTCCTGCCCCAATGTCAAAGAAGGAGGGGTGGTGTTTGGTAATGACCCAGAGATGTCTGCACGAGTTGTTGCTGCTTGCCGCACAGTAACCAACAAGCCATTGATTACTAAGTTATCACCAAATCAAACCAATATTGCCGATAATGCTCGGCGTTGTATAGACGCGGGCAGTGATGCTTTTGCGGTGATTAATACATTAATGGGTATGGCGGTTGATATTGAGAAACGCCAGCCTATCATTGGTAATAATCAAGGCGGCTTATCCGGGCCGGCAATAAAGCCGATCGCGCTGTTGAAAGTGCATCAAGTTTACCAAGTATGCAAAGCACACAACATACCCATTATTGGCCAAGGAGGCATAAGTACGGCTGAAGATGCTCTGGAGTTCTTGATTGCCGGTGCCACAGCGGTAGGAATTGGCACCGCCCTGTTTTATGACCCGTTAATTCTTCCTTCAATAAACAATGGGATCAAAAAATACATGGAGCGACAGGGTATTGATCATCTGGCTCAGTTGACAGGAACACTAAAACTCAATGGTTAACAAGCACTTATGAGAGCAACTCATGCAGCTTACCGGATGATTTACATAACAAATTTATAACGACATTTATTTTATTGTTTTAAGTGGGTGTATTCTGTATCTATCCCGCTTTTTAAAAAAAAATGCTAAGGTCTTCTTTTCCATCCTGTGAAAATAAAAGGGGCTAGAAAGTCAACGCTTGCGCGAGTATAATTCCTAGCCTTTTCCCCGAGCCTTATTAAGGTGGGCGCTCCTTGTGGAGCCAAAATAAGATTTGATTTTGTGAGTTATGGTTTATGAAAAAGTTGACAGAACATACGCAGCAAGCGCGCACAACACGACCGTTAAAGCAGGGGTTATATAACCCCGCTTTTGAAAAAGACGCGTGTGGTATAGGTTTTGTTGCGCATCTCAAGGGCAAACCCAGCCATCAAATGATTGTGGATGCCGGTCATATTCTCTGCCAGATGGAGCATCGCGGTGGCCGTGGTTGTGACGCCAGCAGTGGCGATGGGGCTGGAATGTTAACCACGATTCCTGATCAATTCATGCGCAAAGTAGCCCAATCTGATTTGGGTGTAACCTTACCTGAGAAAGGACGATATGTTGCCGGTAATGTTTTTTTGCCGCAGGTAGAATCGGAGCGTGTGCGTTGCCGAGAGGCTGTAGATACACTGATTGCACACTATGACCTTGAATTGTTGGGCTGGCGAAAAGTACCTGTAGACAGTGCTGCCGCAGGTATTGGCCCGACGGCCAAAGCGGCTGAGCCGTGCATCGAGCAACTCTTCATCGCTCCGGCTCCAGGCCAGGACACAGCGGAATTTGAACGTCAGGTTTATCTGCTACGCAAACGTGTCACCCATCAGCTTCGCGGTGACGAAAGCCTAAGCCAGCGCAGCATGTTCTATTTTTGCAGCCTCTCACCTAAGATTATCGTTTACAAAGGCATGCTGACTACAGCACAACTGCTGCCTTATTATAAAGACCTACGCAATCCTGATTATGAAGCGCACCTGGCGATGGTGCATTCTCGCTTTAGCACTAATACATTTCCTTCCTGGGATCGTGCTCAACCCTGCCGTTTTATGAGCCACAATGGAGAAATCAACACGCGCCAAGGTAATTGGAATGCCATGACCGCCAGGGAAGGTGTGGCCAAGAGTGAACTTTTTGGTGAGCAGCTCAAAGATATGTTCCCTGTTCTTGAGTCCGATTGTTCGGACTCGGGCAGCTTCGATAACGTGCTTGAATTTTTAATGATGAACGGCCGCACTCTGCAAGAAGCCATTATGATGATGGTGCCTGAGGCATGGCAAGCAGATGAAAACATGTCGGCCGAAAAACGGGCCTTTTATCACTACAATTCGGCGCTCATGGAGCCGTGGGATGGCCCCGCTTCCATCGCTTTTACCGATGGTCATTATGTCGGTGCTGTACTTGATCGTAACGGTTTGCGCCCAAGTCGTTATTATCTTACGCATGACGACCGGGTCATTATGGCTTCTGAAGTCGGTGTACTGTCTATTGATCCTGAGAACATCAAATTGAAAGGGCGTTTGCAGCCAGGACGCATGTTTCTTATTGATTTCGAACAGGGTCGTCTTATCTCTGACGAAGAATTGAAACATGATTTTGCTTCTCAACGTCCGTACCAGCAATGGCTTGATGAGCAAAGTATCGATTTCTCTCAACTGCAAACGGCTGAAGAGCCGCATGGCTTCCACCAAAAGACGTTACTTGAGCGTATGCGTGCTTTTGGTTATACCACCGAATCGATGGAATTCATGTTATTACCTCTGGTTAAGGAGCTGCGTGATCCCGTTGGTTCTATGGGGAACGACGCCGCATTGGCTTGTCTTTCGGACAAGTCGCGCCAAACTTATGATTACTTCAAACAACTCTTCGCGCAGGTCACCAATCCAGCGATTGATTCGATCCGGGAAGAGGTTGTGATGTCTTTACAGTGTTTTATCGGGCCTGAAGCGAATCTACTGGAAACAACAGCTAAACATTGTCATCGCTTGCGTCTTCCGCATCCGATTCTGCGTAATGAAGAACTCGCTGCGCTGCGACATATTAACCATCGTGGCTGGCGAACACAAACCATTGATATTACTTACGATAAGTCCGCAGGCAAACAAGGTCTTGCCGCAGCACTTGAACGTATTTGTCAGGTCTCGACCCAGGCGGTTGCTGACGGTTATAGTCTGATTGTACTGAGTGACCGAGCTATTAGCGCCGACCGGATTCCGGTGAGCAGCCTGCTCGCCTCCGGTGCGGTTCACCAACATCTGGTCAAACGCCACGAGCGTACTCGCGTAGGTCTTGTTCTTGAAAGTGGCGAAGCATCAGAAGTACATCATCACTGTTTATTAATTGGTTTTGGCGTCGATGCAATTAATCCTTATCTTGCTTTTGAGTCCTTGTGGCAAGCGCAACGCGATGGTCTGCTTGTAGGTGAAAGCTACAATACGGATGACAAAATTGTTGCCGCATACCGTAAAGGTGTTGCCAAAGGAATGCTTAAAGTCATGGCCAAGATGGGCATCTCGACGCTGCAATCCTATAAAGGTGCTCAAATTTTTGAAGCGGTAGGATTAGCGAACGAAGTGATGGAAACCTGCTTTACCGGTACAGCCAGCCGTATCAGCGGAGTGGGTTTCGAGGTTCTGGCTGAAGAAGCGTTGAGTCGTCACGCGGTAGGTTACCCAGTACGCAGTGCTGGAAAACATGACCAACTGGAAAACACCGGACAGTACCACTGGCGTCCCGAGGGTGAACGCCATATGTGGGATCCGAAAAGCATTACCGACTTACAACTGGCCGCCCGCACCAATAACAATGAAGCCTACGCGCGTTTTGCCAAGCATACCAATGAAGAAGCCACTCGGCGTTGTACTTTACGAGGTCTGATGCGCTTTAAAGCTGCGGCAAACAAAGGCTCTATTGCCATTAAAGACGTGGAGCCTGCCAGTGAAATCGTTAAACGTTTTGTGACTGGAGCCATCAGCTACGGCTCCATTTCTGCTGAGTCTCACGAAACAATGGCGATTGCCATGAACCGTATGGGTGGCAAGTCAAATACGGGCGAAGGGGGAGAAGACCCGCGCCGCTGGATGCCATTAAGTAACGGTGACAGCAAACGTTCGGCCATTAAACAAGTTGCATCAGGACGCTTTGGCGTCACCATCAATTATCTGACTAATGCTGACGAGATTCAAATTAAAATTTCTCAAGGCGCCAAGCCTGGAGAAGGTGGCGAGCTGCCCGGCTCCAAGGTTGATGAAACCATAGCAGCGACTCGTTACTCTACACCGGGAGTGGGCTTGATTAGTCCACCGCCCCATCACGATATTTATTCCATTGAAGATATGGCGCAGTTGATTCATGATCTTAAGAACACCAATCCGAGTGCGCGCATTAGTGTCAAATTAGTGGCCGAAGTCGGTGTCGGCACCATCGCTGCCGGAGTGGCTAAAGCCATAGCCGATCACATTTTGATTTCCGGTCATGACGGCGGTACCGGGGCTTCCCCATTAACGTCGATAAAACATGCTGGGCTGCCGTGGGAACTGGGGCTTGCTGAAACGCATCAAACCTTAGTACTTAATGATTTACGCTCGCGAGTGGTCATTCAAACGGACGGTCAACTTAAAACAGGTCGCGATGTGGTGATTGGTGCGTTATTGGGTGCTGAAGAGTTTGGGTTTGCTACCGCTCCATTGATTACACTGGGCTGTATCATGATGCGCAAATGTCACCAAAACACCTGCCCTGTTGGCATCGCTACGCAAGATGCAGAGCTGCGCAAGAAATTTACCGGCAAACCAGAGCATCTGGTTAACTATCTATTTATGGTGGCTGAAGAAGCACGTTCCATAATGGCGAAACTCGGGTTTCGTTCGATCAACGAAATGATTGGCCGTTGTGATGTGCTGGAGATGAATCCCGCCATTGATCACTGGAAAACGAACGGCATTGATCTTAGTGCCATTCTAATGCCCGCACAACAAGCACATGCAGGGGTTAAAACCCGTCAAACTATAGCCCAAGACCATGGACTGAAGTTCGCACTTGATAATGAGTTGATCAAACAGGCTCAACCCGCAATTACTGAGGGCAAACCCGTGAAAATCGAATTGCCAATCACCAATATTAATCGGGTAGTGGGAACGATGCTCTCTCATGAAATTGCCAAACATTGGGGTACAGAATTGCTGCCTGAAAATACCGTTCAAATCAAACTGAACGGTTCTGCCGGACAAAGTCTTGGTGCATGGCTTGCCAAAGGAGTAACTATTGAGCTTGAAGGTGATGCTAATGACTATGTGGGCAAGGGCATGAGTGGCGGTCGTCTCATCGTCTATCCACCTAAAGTAAGCAGCTTCAAATCCGAAGAAAACATGCTCATCGGCAATGTTGTACTTTATGGTGCCACCAGTGGTCAAGCCTTTTTCCGTGGCATAGCAGCAGAACGTTTCTGTGTGCGTAACAGCGGAGCCATGGCTGTTGTTGAAGGTGTGGGAGATCACGCTTGTGAATACATGACTGGCGGTCGTGTGGTAATTCTTGGCTCTACAGGACGTAACTTCGCGGCCGGAATGAGCGGTGGCGTTGCCTATGTCTGGGATAGAGACAAAAATTTCACGGCAAAATGTAATCCCGCCATGGTCGATCTTGATCCGGTTGAAACCGCGGAAGAGGTCACTGAGCTGAAAAACCTTATTGAGCTGCATCAGCAATATACGGATTCTGCCATCGCAAAACAACTGTTGAACGATTGGGATAACGCCGTAACACAATTTGTTAAAGTAATGCCGCAGGATTATAAACGTGTACTCAACGAGATAGCACGTAAAAAAGCAGCGGAATTTGAATAGATACATATATTTTTAAGAGTCAGGAAGTAGAACAATGGGTAAACCAACGGGTTTTAAAGACTTCGAACGCATCATTGAACCTTATCGTGATCCGCTCACGCGTTTAGCTGATTACGGCGAAATCTATACCGCACATCGTGTAGATCACTTGTCGACTCAAGCCGCACGCTGCATGGATTGTGGTGTGCCATTTTGTCAATCCGATACAGGCTGCCCAATAAACAATCTGATACCGGAATGGAATGATCTCGTTTACAAAGGACGTTGGCGCGAAGCACTACAGCGCTTGCATAAAACCAATAATTTTCCAGAATTCACAGGCCGTGTTTGCCCTGCGCCTTGTGAAGGTTCGTGTGTGTTGGGTTCCATTGACCCTGCAGTAACCATCAAAAATATTGAAAATGCCATTATCGATCGAGGCTTTGCTGAAGGCTGGGTTGTCGCTGAACCACCGACAACCCGCAGCGGCAAAAAAATTGCCGTAATTGGTTCCGGCCCCGCTGGGCTTGCCGCTGCTGCACAGCTTAATAAAGTCGGCCATACCGTTACCGTTTATGAGCGTGATGATCGTGTCGGCGGATTACTGATGTATGGCATTCCCAATATGAAATTGGGCAAAGATGTGGTAGAGCGCCGCATCGAATTGCTGCGTCAAGAAGGGATCAAGTTTGTGACCAATGCGGATGTTGGCGGTAGCGGATCAAATGGTGTTGAAGTGAATACATTGATCGACGATAACGATGCTGTGCTTTTTTCAACGGGTGCCACAAAACCACGTGATTTACCGATTCCAGGACGCCAACTTCGCGGCATCCACTTTGCGATGGACTTTCTGCACGCCAACACTAAAAGCTTGCTTGATTCTCGATTAAAAGATGGTCATTACATCTCAGCAAAAGATAAAAAAGTAATTGTTATCGGTGGCGGTGATACCGGCACAGATTGTATCGCCACCTCACTGCGTCATGGTTGCAATAATATTGTTAATTTTGAATTATTAACCAAACCTCCAGCGGGCCGTGCGAATGACAACCCATGGCCATTGTGGCCCCTCATCTATCGTGTTGATTACGGCCATCAAGAAGCGGCTGAAAGACAAGGACGTGACCCACGTAATTACAGTGTAATGAGTAAAAACTTCATTGATGATGGTAACGGCAATGTTGCCGGTGTTGAAACGGTAGAAGTAACCTGGGAAAAAGTTGATGGTAAATGGAACATGAAGGAACGTCCCGGATCATTGAAACGTTGGGATGCGGATCTTGTTTTGTTGTCTATGGGCTTTGTAAGCCCTGAACACTACGTCAGTGACTCAGCGGATATTGAACTTGATAACCGCGGAAATTACCGAGCAGAATACGGAAAATACACAACAAGTCGAGATAAAGTATTTACTGCAGGCGACTGCCGCCGAGGTCAGTCTTTAGTGGTCTGGGCCATCAACGAAGGCCGCGAGGCTGCACTCGAAATCGACCTGTTTCTGATGGGCAATAGCGTCTTATAGCACAACCGTTTAAATATTGGGTGCGGCTCCCGCACCCAACACTTCTGTTAATTTATTCATTACGTCATCCGGTTTAATTAAATTCATAGGCTCACCGTGGTGTACTCGTGTACCCCACGGAATTCTGCCAGGATCCTTGTCAAGGATTGTTTTAATCGCCTGAGGATAACAATTGACAACCAAATCCGGTGATAAATAAGGCCCGGAAAGTTCAGGTGGCGCCACCGCATAAAGGCCGACAACAGGCGTTCCCATAGCAACAGCAATATGCACTGGCCCTGTATCCGGAGCAATTAAAAGTTTAACTCGCTGTAGCAAAGCAGCCAGCTGTTTCGGTGTGCTTTGTCCTGTTAAATTCATAATTTTGCTATTGGGTAATAACGTCATAATCTCTTGTGCCAGTTGTTGTTCGATTTTGCTATTACTGCCGGTTAAAACAAAGTTGGCTTGCCAACGTGTTTGAGCCTGTTTGATAACGCGGACATAGTGAGCGGCACTCCAGTTACGTTCTTTTTTACTTGCACCAGGATTAATTGCGACCAGTGGCTCAGCTACTGGATATTCATTAACAATAGTTTCGGCCCATTGATGATCGGCCTGGTTTAAAGGTAAATCCCAACGTATCACTTTCTCATGAAGTCCAAGCATTTCTATAAATGAAAAAAAACTGTCCATGAGGTGCTGTTCTTTAAAAGGAATACGCTGCTGAGTAACCAACCATTGCCCATCGCGAGCTCGCTTGCGATCAAAACCTAACTTTAATTTAGCATTAATCAGTGGATAGATCAGGTTAGTCCGCAAGCTCGCTTGCGTCGCCAGCAACACATCAAACTGTCGTTTCTGAAACAACTGACGCAGAGCTTTATAGTCACGTATATTTTTAGGCTTATCCACAACAATAAACTCAACCCCTGTAACGCCTTCAAGTAAATGAAATGCGCCCCGCCCGATCAGCCAGGTGATCTTTGTTTCAGGCCAAAAATACTGAATAGTGCGGACAACCGGCAGCATCAACGTCACATCGCCAAGAGCGGACAGACGCACCAGCAAAATAGATTGAGGTGAAGTTGATATTTTTACTTGCATTAGAGTTTATACGACGTCATTTATTTTTTGTAATTACTCAGTGAGTAGTGTTGTTGATCTATCGCCACCAAATAAAAAAGGCTCCCTCAGTATACACCGAGGAAGCCTTTTTACATTACACGAAGGTTAAAGTTTAAATGGTATCGCAAACCGCCGCTGATTTACCGGACGCGCCTCCTGAGTTATGAGCACTCACTGTGAAGCAAATCATCTCACCCATTCGCAATCCAAGGTCATCTCCCGCATTCAGGTCTATAGCTGGCGCATTCAGATCAAGGTTATTGGCTGTCAACTTCGCGTAGAACGTGTTTGTTGCACCCTCTGAACTTCCATAATAAATGCTGTAGCCTGTGATATTTTCATCTCCAGGATTGGCATCCCAACTGAGATTAAGCGTCACGTCAGTGGCACACGTATCGCAGGTCACTTGCAGGCTTACTGTGGCCGTTGCTATGTCGCCATCGGCATCCGTTACTTTGTAAGTAAAGCTATCACTGCCCGCATAACTGCCGTTCGGCGTATAGCGAATACGGTTATCGGATAACACTTCAGCAGTTCCATTCGATGGCGATTGAATGAGGCTCACTTGAACCGGGCCGTCATCAAGGCCGCTGTCATTCTCTAAAACCGAAAGGATGACCGACGAGGCTTGATCAATACTATCATTGTCATTTTGAGCCAACGGAGCAGTGCCAGTGCCAGCGCCAGCGCCAGTGCCAGTGCCAGTGCCAGTGCCAGTGCCAGCGCCAGCGCCAGTGCCAGTGCCAGCGCCAGCGCCAGCGCCAGCGCCAGTACCAGTACCAGTACCAGTGCCAGTGCCAGTGCCAATACCGCCACCGCCGCAGGCAGTAACAGCGACGCTCCTTGCGAGCCAACAAGCCCTGCGGCACTCTTTTAC